>Ga0315274_10002524_pt1 | contig 27516 bp, 20 predicted proteins | sample YL17G02_20_MG_FD_203700 | JGI IMG/M metagenome (GOLD analysis project Ga0315274, IMG submission 203700) | Sediment microbial communities from Yellowstone Lake, YNP, Wyoming, USA - YL17G02_20 | ecosystem: Environmental > Aquatic > Freshwater > Lake > Sediment | place: USA: Wyoming | collected...
TTAGAACACGGATAGGTGACTGACGACTGGTCCTTAGAGACCCAATGGGTTCTGTACTTCCAAAGGGATTAGTATTTTCTTTTTCCTTTCTCCAGTTTATTGTTGACATACTTTTTCATAGGTGACATTAAAGACTTACCGATAGCAACACTAAATTCGATATTCTTCAATAGCATCCTCGTTAAACTCAATGCCCAAGCCGGGTTTCTGGGGGATCTTTATATAACCATCTTCGATCTCATATAATGGTGTTTCTTTGAGTATGGCATTAACCGGTTCCCACTGTTCCCAGGGCAATAAAGGCGGTGTCACAAGTGCAATCTCCATCCAGGGACAGTTCGGTAAAGCTCCGATAATCTGTAAAGGTGCGGCTAACCCTAAGCTATGACTGCCATGTAGTATGCAAGGAATTCCGAATGATTCTGAGATTGCGCTTATCTTACGAATGGTGAAGATACCTCCAGAACTGTTAATGTCTGGCTGAACAATATCAAAACATTTTCTGACGAGGAATTCACGGAAGATGCTAGTACCACGTTCGGCTTCTCCACCTGTGATGGGTATATCAGCTTCTGCTGTGAGCTTTGCTAGTCCTTCTAAATCCTTGCGGTCAAGCGGCTCCTCCAGCCACGTCACGTCCTGTTCGTATAGTTTTTTTGCCATCAGTAATGCTGTGCCGTAATCCCAAACCCAGCCCGGATGGTGCGCTGTGCGGTCAATCATTATCTCAAATTTGTCTTTGCTGCCGACCTTCTCTCGAATCGTCCTGACTGCATCTACGTCATCAAGAGGGTTTGGGCGCCATGAACGGATTTTCATTGCCTTAAAACCATGCTTCTGGAAGTATGCGGCATCCTCTGCCTGACGCTCATAAGTCTGGTCAGACTGATCGGCTTTCCCACTCCATACACAGGTCAGGTATGCTTTGACTTTATCCTTATAGCCGCCGAGTAATTTATAAACAGGCTGACCTGCGGCTTTCCCAATCAAATCCCACAATGCGTGTTCCACCATCGGAAAGTTAATTAATCCAGCTTCAAGGAATCGCTCAATAGCAAACGGGTCTTTCCCTAACAGCATCGGCTTAATCGTGTTTTCTAATGAATTGCCGTCAATTGCATTAAAGCCGTAGCCTTTGATACCTCCGTCTGTGAATATTCTCACCATGCCAAAATAATTAATTTTACCTTTATCAGCTTCCTCTTGTGGAATAGGCACCCTGACTCCAAAAGTCTCAATATTAGTTATTTTCATGATAATTCCTTTCTTTAATGATATTTATTACGTGGCGACGCTACCAATGTACTATATGTATAAACAGACGTCAACACCAAAGTTAAGCTTACTTGAAAATACCATTAATGAGTTTTTAATTGACACTCGAATATATGTGATGTATATTATAGACGTTCAGAAATTACTTTAAGACTAAACGATTACTTCAAGTCAATCAATATGAAAAATATTAAATCAAAGGCATATATAGAAAAACGAGTAACAATCGGAAAAATAGTTTCTAAAACACAGCTATCGCCAGAGCATTTTCAGATAGAGTTATTCTGTCCGTATATTGCCCAAAACATAATTCCCGGACAATTCATTCAGGTAAGGTTAAGCAGGCAGTTAAGCGATCCGCTTTTGTGCAGGCCTTTTGCAGTCTATCGTATCAATGATGACATTATCAATATATTATTCAAAGTCGTTGGCAAGGGAACCCGTTTTCTTTCTGAAAAAGCCGTTGGTGATAAATTGGATATAACTGGACCTCTTGGAAATGGTTTTCCACTACGTGATGATTTCGAAACTGCTTTATTGATAGCTGGTGGGATGGGGGTCGCCGCATTATTCCAGTTAGCCGTAGAATTCGCTCATCATAAAGTCATAGCTATGTTAGGGGCATGTTCACAAGACAGGTTGCTGGGGAGGGATGATTTACTGTCTCTTGGGGTAGATGTCCACATTGCTACTGACGACGGTTCGTGTGGATATAAGGGAATGGTCTCAGAATTGTTTGAGGAAATACTATCAAAGGAAAGTTTATCCAGTTGCAGGATATTCAGTTGCGGACCGAAGCCAATGCTCAAAGCAGTCGCTCAGATAGCGAAAGAGAATAATATCCCGGCTTACGTCTCTCTCGAAGAAAGAATGGCTTGCGGGATAGGCGCATGTATGGGCTGTGCTTGTGAAGTAGTATCACCAGATGGAAACATTCAATACAAGATGGTATGTACTGATGGACCCGTCTTCAACTCTCAGGAAATCGTATGGAAGTAGAACGAAAAACTAACGTCAATCTTTGCGTAGACTTAGCCGGTATAAAGATGAAGAACCCGATTATGGTTGCTTCGGGAACATTCGGCTATGGTGAAGAATACAGTAATTTTATTGACTTGAGGGAACTTGGCGCCATAGTCACGAAAAGCATTACGCTTCTACCAAAAGCAGGTAATCTTCCACCGAGGATAGCTGAAACTCCATCTGGTATACTAAATGCCATCGGATTACAGAATGTTGGTCTTGAAAAATTTATTTCAGATAAAATGCCATTCCTGAGAGAGATTGGTATTCCTATAATAGTCAGCATATCAGGCGAGGATATAAGTGAATACGTGGAGATCGCACAAAGGCTTAACGATGTACCTGACGTTGCCGCACTTGAGCTTAACGTATCATGCCCTAACGTCTCTAAAGGTGGAATGCTCTTTGGCTTGAATCAACAAATGACTTATAACCTTGTTAGCTCTGTTCGTTGTGCGACTAAATTGCCGATTATAGCAAAGTTATCACCGAATGTTACAAGCATAGTAGAGATTGCACTTTCAGCCGAGGAAGCAGGAGCAGATGCACTTTCCCTTATAAATACCTTGCTGGGAATGGCGATTGACGTCAATACCAGACGTCCTAAACTTGGAAATATTACTGGTGGGTTATCAGGCCCCGCAATTCGTCCCATCGCAATCAGAATGGTTTGGCAGGTTTTTAATATGGTCAAGATTCCCTTAATCGGAATGGGCGGTATAATGACAGCCGAAGATGCCCTCGAATTTATAATCGCAGGAGCAAAGTCGGTGTCTATTGGAACAGCAAACTTCGTAAACCCAACGTCTGCTGTGGAAGTTATCTCTGGAATCCGAGAATACCTGCAAAAGAAAGGTATTGCTGACGTAAACACACTTGTGGGAAATCTTGACTTGCTATAGTGAATTTTTTTATAAAAAAGGAGAAGAGTCAATTGAGAGATATAATTATAATTGATGATTTCTCAAATCAAGAAATAGAACATATATTCCAGATAGCTGATGATATGGCTAACATAATTAGTTCTGGCAGTCCACGTCTCTGTAATGGAAAAATAATGTCAACGTTGTTCTATGAGCCTAGCACCAGAACTCGTCTTTCGTTTGAAAGCGCAATGATCAGATTGGGCGGAAACGTAATTGGATTTGCTGAACCGGGTTCGTCCTCTGTGGCAAAGGGAGAAACGCTTGCTGATACTGCAAGGGTTGTCTCTGAATACGCAGACGTGATCGTTATAAGGCATCCGTACGCAGGAGCCGCAAAAGTCGTTGCCGACTACTCAGAAATCCCTGTGATAAACGGCGGTGACGGCAGTCATCAGCATCCCACGCAGACGCTATACGATCTCTATACTATCAACAAGCATCTTGGGCGCATAGGTGAATTGAAAGTCGGATTGTGCGGTGATTTAAGGTTTGGAAGAACGGTACATTCGCTGTCTTATGCCTTAGCTCGTTTCGGTTCTGAGATAATCTGTATAGCGCCTGAAGATTTAGAGTTGCCAGAGCATGTCATTCAAAGGCTGGAACTGAAATATAAGCGGAAGGTTAGTTACGCTGAAAAGCTGGATGACGTTATCGGTGACCTTGACGTGCTTTACATGACGCGCATCCAAAAAGAGCGCTTACCCGAAGATATAGACTATCGCTCAGTAGCAAGCAGATTTGTAATAAACAAGGCACTCATGTCTAAAGCCAAGAAACAGATGATACTCCTGCATCCATTACCCCGTGTAGATGAGATAACTTACGAGATTGACGATGACCAGAGGGCGTTCTATTTCAGGCAGTCAGCTTATGGAGTTCGTGTCAGGATGGCTTTAACTGCCATTGTGCTGGACGTGTTAAAAATCCCAACGACTGCCGGGAGTATGCCTTCATCGAGATTAGTAACCGTAAAGAAAAGATGTGTCAATCCTCGCTGTGTAGTTAATCACGAGCCTTATCTAACACAAAAGTTCGAGGTGATCTCTGATCTTCCACCGCTACTTGCCTGCGTATATTGTGGAGAGAAACCAGTAGACGAAGATTCGGATACAAACGTCTAATCATTTCGTATATACATACCCTTTACATCTGCTGACGCATCAGTGTTTCTCCTCTCAAGATGAGGGTTTTTGATGATTTACCTTCTATCTTCTGTTACTTTCTTTATAAGTAGTATTTATGCTGAATTGAATCACTCAGATGAAAAATACTGGGTTGAACCAATGCGGGAAGTCCATGCCAGGTTTACAGGGCAAAAAGGAACTTTCGCACATTTCGGCGACTCAATTACGGTTACGATGGCGTTCTGGTCTCCCTTACGCTACGTCCGCAAGAATGCGCCGCCTGAGATGGAGAAAGCATTTGAGCGAGTCAATGACTACATGCTACCGCAATGCTGGAGCGAATGGAAAGGCGCAGAATACGGCAGTGACGGCGGACAGACTATAAGTTGGGCTTATGACAATATAGACGAGTGGCTGAAAAAGCTCAATCCTGAAGTTGCTCTGATAATGTTCGGCAGCAATGACCTGCACCAGTTGAAGCTTGATGGATATAGAGATAAAACGAGGATAGTGGTAAGAAAATGCCTTGATAACGAAACAGTTGCTATACTCAGCACAATCCCGCCAAGAAGCGGATATACAGAAAAAGCCCAATCATTTGTAGAAGCAGTCAGACAGATCGCTTTGGAATTTAAAGTCCCACTTATAGACTATTATAATGAAATCGTTAAGCGCCGTCCAGAAGATTGGGATGGTTCAATGGATAAATTCAGGGGGTGGGATGGCTACGACGTGCCAACGCTGATCTCTCGTGATGGCGTACATCCCAGCCATCCTGTCAAATATCGTGATAATTACTCAGATGAAGCTCTCAGAAGCAATGGTTTTTCCCTTCGTAATTATCTTGTGTTAATGAAATATGCTGAAGTGATAGGAGACGTGATTATGAGTATAGAGCATTTGTTATATCAATCGTGGTTCCCAAAAGCTCCGCAGTTGCCTCCGCCTGATGGTGAGGTGATCCGTGTCACAAATGTGGATCAGCTTTTTAATGCTGTTGAGTGTGTAAAACCCGGTGGAACGATCCTGATTGCCGATGGACATTACATGATGCCTCGTTATCTTGAGATACGTACGGATAACGTGACTATGCGGAGTGAGTCTGGTCATCGTGAAAAAGTCATTTTGGACGGTGCAGAAAGTCAGCACGGTGAGCTTATAGGCGTCAGAAGTTGCTCAGGGGTTACGTTTGCGGATTTTACTATCCAGAATATTAAGCATAATGGATTCAAACTCAATTCGGATTTCAACATCCAAAAAATAACTATATATAATTGCGTCATTCATAACATCTGGGAGAGAGGCGTTAAGGGAGTCAAAGTTCCAGAGGAAAATCGTGATCAGATACGTCCCAAAGGATGCCGTGTGCAATATTGCCTATTTTATAATGATAGAGCAAAGCAATTTTCGGATGATCCCGCAGATAATCCAAATACCTTTGATGGTAATTACATCGGTGGGATTGACACCATGTTCGCTAAAGATTGGATAATCAGCGACAACGTGTTCATTGGAATTCACGGTCGGACAGGTCAGGCACGAGGGGCGATATTTATATGGCACGACTCTCAGGATTGCATTGTAGAACGCAACATCATCATTGACTGCGACACTGGCATAGCGTTGGGAAATTCGCATAAGCCAGAGGATATTGCTATTCACTGTATAGGACTCATTGTCCGTAATAATTTCGTTACACGGACACCAGAAAACGGCATAGTGGCTGATTACACAAGAAATTGCAGGATTTTGCATAACACCATCCATGATCCGGATAGCCGTCTTGAACGTCTGATCCGTCTTGCGCATGACAATGATGGGCTGGTAGTAGCCAACAATCTTCTCAGTGGGCCGCCGATGCGTATTGAAACAGACAGCAAGATGGAAATCAGGGATAACTACACTAAAGACATGACGGCATCATTCATCAATTCAGAAAACGGTAATCTACATCTCAAGGATGAAGTTCCCCAACTCAGATCAGCAAAGCGTCTTTCTGATGTGCCATCAGACATTGACAACCAATCACGCAATGATCCCACCGATTTCGGAGCGGATGAGCATAAGCAATAGTGACTTCAGGAATGACATAATTGACTTATGAAAAGAGAATATTATGAAAGATATACGGTGTATCTGCCAAGAAATTAAAGAAAAGACTCAAAATATAAAATGGATCGAGGTAATATCCATAGCCATTTTCGGCTCAGTAGCAAGACAGGAAAACAATACCAATTCTGATCTCGATCTTTTGGTAATTGCTGATGGTATTCCTCAAAAAAAAATACATAGAATTAATGATATAGTAAACATAAAACGGACACTTGATCTTGCTTTTCCTGTTGACATTCTCCTGGTATCCAAAGAGGAGTGTGAAGCAAATTTTAGAAATCATAATCCATTATATCTCGATATTGCTATTGATGCAAAGATCGCTTGTGATACAGGATTTCTAAGCAGTTTGATGGAAGAAACAAGACAATATATTGACTTGAACCATATCCGACGAGGAGTTAATTCCTGGTCATTCCCCGTCAAAGATAGAATAGCTACTCCTCTTTCTAGCATTACAAATAGAGAATGGGCGATTATCTGGTTACAGGACGCAAAGCGTGACTTGATGGCAGCATCTCATTTGCTTGACATTTCTTTATACGAAAAATCGGTCTATCATTCTCAGCAAGCTGTCGAAAAGGCAATAAAAGCAATTCTTGCTGTTTGGGGTGAGTTTGACAAGACTCACTTTGTAGCAAATACTCTACGCAGGGAGTGCAATAAACAAAAGTTAGATGAATGGAAAGAAATGCTGTTAGATATAGCAAATGTTGGTGATAGAACAGAACCTCATGTTTCTCTTAGCCGTTATCCAAGCGTAACAAAAACTACTTTATGGATACCAAGCGAAGAATATGATGTTGATAATGCAAGAGAATACCCGGATGGTGCTGAATTTGTTATAAAAACGAGTGAAGAATTTATTGAATGGTGGTTTCGGTAATCTGTATTTGGAAGACGAAATTCTCGAACTCAGATCATTAAAGCGTATTTCTGATGTGCTATCCGACATTGACAACCAATTACGCAATGATCCCACCGATTTCGGGGCAGACGAGTATTAGTGAGAGGGGGATAAAAAATGGACTATTTGTTAAGAGAATTTAAACGTGGTGACATCCACGATGCAGAACTGCTGGCTGAGATGTGGAACGCTTCTGATAAGAATTTTCCCGGCGGCGTAACAAGGGGGATACCAGAAACGGCAGATCACATATTGGAAAGGATGGAGCGTATAGATCGGCTGGCGATATTTGTCGTTGAATACGATGGTAAGATAGTCGGTTATGGCGATCTGATTGCTGAATCCGGGCAGAAAGAAGTTGCGTTGCTCGCCTCGCTCAACGCCCATCCCGAACATCATGGAAAAGGCGTCGGCAAAAGCCTGGTATTAAAAGTTCTAGAGCGAACCATTGAGCTTGGATACAGGCAACTCACACTAGGAACGTGGGCTGGTAATACTAAGGCTGTTCCGCTCTACAAAAAGACAGGTTTTTTCTGGGTGCCAGATACTGACGTTTTCATGCATAACTTTATACCGTCGATCTTGTCACTGCCCATAACAAAAGGCTTTTTCTCCAGACATAACTGGTATCAGTGTTTTAAGCGTGATTTGTCTATCAAGCCTGATGACATACGATGGAATGGTATCAAAGCTTTTATATACGAATTTGAATCTGACGGCGAGATGTTGAAATTTATTGTTGATATACAATCTCAGAGCATCACCGCCATAGAAACTAACGATCTCGCAGTCTCCTGCATTGTTGGCTCAGAGGATGTACCTGTCGGACTTGAGCATCCTGTGAAATGGGAATTCAAAAACAAACATCCCGAAAAACCATTGCAAGTCACACTCATCGCAACTGCGGAAGAGGGTATCGCTCTCAACACACTTGAGAAGCTTGAGGTTAAAGATGAATCTACCATAGAAAAAACCTTCTCGGTAGCTACTGGCATTAAGCCTAAACACGAGAGAGAACCAGCACACAAGATATGTTCAACAGTGCTTATAGAAAGTGAACTGTTGCTTCTGGAGGCAGGAGTCAAAATTGTTCAGCCTATCTCTATTGAATACGATGGACAGAGAGTAATATCGGGCAAGGATAATGAACGAGTGCAGATAAGGCTGAGAAGCTATCTGGATTTTCCTGTCAAGGGAACACTCTTCATTGACCCGCACCCCGATCTGAAACTGGACAAGCTTTCAGTGGATTTCTCACTGGAGGCAAAGTCATGGACTAGCTGTCTTTTCTGGTTACAGATGAATGGAAGGGATACAGTTCAGACGAAAATTTATGCAAAGTGTAGTAGTAAAAGAGAAGGCAAAGGGGTCATTCAAGTCTCTACAAAACCAAAAACTATAACCTATCGTCCGATTCTGTTTGGGGGCATTGTGAAAAGCTATGATGATGAGAGAAAAGTAGTAAGACTGGAGAGTGACGTATTGTCAGTCAGAGCTAATTTAAAAGGAGGGTCAATAGACATAAGCGGAATGGGCATTGGATTCCATCAAGAAATATCGGAACTGGGTCCTCCGTTTTCCTCATGGAGAATGGTTCCGCCGACTTATGAGTATAGATTAAATGAAAAAGACGGTCATGCTTCACTCACGCTGATTGCGCCTTCAGATACATTTCCCGGTATGGTTGTCGAAAAGACTGTTACTATTACAGGGAGTCCTGCTGTTAGGATAGATCATCGGATTATAAATAACACAACGCTCCCACAGAAATCCAAGCTAAGAGTCAGTGATTACGGATCATCCATTGGAAAGCTGACTCTACCAACGAAGAACGGGCTTTTGCATCAGGCAGTATGCGGATGGGGAATGTTTCCTGAAGGTGATCAGGATTTGTCAAAGTTACCCAAAGATTACACAGAGAGATGGTCTGCGATTGAACGTGATGGACACGTTGTAGGCATGGTATGGGGTGAATCTGAGGAAAATGAGTTCAGGAGCGGCTTACCGCATTTAATGTTTAATCTGCCTGAAATTCCTCCGCAGTCCTGCATTGACATTGAACCCATGTATGCGATTGTTGGGGATGGCAACTGGGAAAAGGTGCGCCAATACTGGAGATGGCTGTATCAACCGAGTAATGTCATTGAAAGGCGAAGACCTGTCGCTCATCCAGTGCTGGAAGTGGGATTTGAGGGTCAACCATTGCTGGTTACGCAGGAGTCAAGTTCAGCAAAGATAGTCGTGAATAGTAACAGGGGTAAGAAATTGAATGGACAACTGACAGTTGAGTATTCAGGCTGTAGCACAAAATCCTTCGTGGTTTCGGGTGTTGACCATGATAATCCATTTGTGCAGGACGTAAACGTTGAGTATAACGATCTGGCTCCACGAATTGAAGATGCTTGCTTCTCGCTAAAAACTGACGTTAAAACAGAAACATTCTCTTCTCCTGTGATAATACTTGGAAACAAAGGGGAAGTTAAGTATACCGAGGAAGCAGACAACGTATTTAGCGTTGATAATGGCTTTATGTCTTTGAAGTTCGCACCTGATTTTTTTGGGTCAATTATATCGCTTGAGCGTAATGGAGTGAATCATCTGCTGACAGCCTATCCTGAAGCTAAGCCGTTTATATTCTTTAACCCATGGTACGGCGGTATACATACAGTCACCAATTGGGTAGGTGATCAGGCATTTGCACGAGAAAAATTCACAGGTGAACCCGTATCACGTATTGGGAATCGAGGGATCAAATGGCATGGCTTTAAGGCGATATGCGACCGTGAGCATAAGGATTCACGCTGGATAAGGCTGGAAACGGAATACCTGACGTATACAGGCAGTAACGTTATCGCTGTCATCTCTCGCTGCATAAACAAGACAAGCTCACCAATGAATGAGGAAGCAGGCATCGCTGCGTGGTTTCAACCGGGCGGGTTTCTGGATGATCTTGTTCTTCACTATGATCACATCAAGCCGCTTTACGAACAGGCAGGCTCTACAAATAATCATCAACGCTGTTCCGATTACAGGCTTCGTAGCGATTACATTGCTCAGATTCAGTGTGGACAATGGGCAGGTGTAGAGAATCCAAATACAGGAGACGTGATCGCCATTATAAGCAGTTCCCAGGATTCAGGTGTGTTTGCGCTGGATTTTGGAAAGCAGGGAATACTTCTGCAATCTACTCTTTGGTTTGGACTTGAACCTAACGAAATGCGAGAAGGGGTCACGTGGCTGGTGCTTTGCGATTCTGTTGATCAGGCAAGGAAGTATCGTGCTATCGGTGAGATATGTGAGTTGCCGTGAATTACCCACGACTAAATGTCGTGGGCTTCTCGCTTCAATGAAGGGCTGAACTTCCTCAGTCTCGGCGAAGCTGAGAGAATCTTATATCCAGTCCCAAGCGAAAGCTGGGACTAAAGCTCGTTGGTTTTACGATTCGAGGATCGTAAATTAATCAGTAATAAATACATATTATACAGTCAAAATACCAAAAAGCCATCGAGATTTCACAGATTCCGTGATCTCTATGGTTAGATTATCACCTTCAAGCTCACATAAGACAGATTCACCCTTTTGCCCGGGGGTACTTGCCTCTGCATAAAATGCAAGGTTATCGGGATAAGCATTAGCTGGAATTCTTATCTTCCCTGCCGTGTTACAAAAAACCATCAGCTTTGCTCCATTCTCAACATGCCTGTTTTGTGGAACAGTCGCCCATCCGATTTGACCCACAGGCTTATCGGCAAAAGCGAATTTTGCACCATCAATTGTAATACTGGCACAGTCGTAACCGGCAAATGCAATCAGGTTTCCATCTTTATCCGTACGGAAGGCAACTGCACCAGAACCTTCGTAATCAACGCAATAACCATTCACCCAGAATGACTCAAGATGGATTCGGTTAGGTGGAAGGTTAAGGCGTTTTACAATTTCCTCATCCTGTTCATGATTGCGGGCAAACCCTCCGGGCCAATCTTCTTCCAGTTGTGTCAGATGCGGCGCAAGAGCAACTGCTCCATTTGGAAAACGGCAGGCAAGGTAATCAGTTGTCCTTGAGATCACTTCAGTGTTGTCGTTCTGTTCTGTAACATTTGGATATGCTCCCAAATTATTTAGTACCTCAAACCAATTGCGAGTCTCGTAACCCAGACTTGCAGACTGATCATCACGGGGTCTATATCCTAAAAAGGTAAATGAACCGCCTTTAGATATAGGATGATAAGTTCCAACAACGTACTTTCCGCAGCGTGCCACGATCTCAGAACCGGTTTTCAGGGTGACAGGGAAAATGTGATCCACGAGAAAATCTGTCAGGATAATCTGAGGTGCAACTTCTTTCAGGACGCCATCAAACGTAACCTGATGCCCGGGAACAGATTTTCCCCATCCACCTGAATCGGGTATATGAGAAACCCCAAATAACTCCTGCCAGCGTTCTAATACGCTTTCTCCATTAGAATTAATTAACGGAGGAGGACCAGACCAGATTACTCGTCCTCCTGTTTCGGCAAGTTCCTTCATCATATCTAATAGCTTTGGAGATGGGAAAGGCTCGAAAGTCGCTACGAGAGTAGAAAAACGGCGCCCAGCTATCTCAAGACTGCCATTTTTAACTATACCCATCTCAAGAAGCTTTGCCTGAGTGATCATATTTGCGTAGGCATACTGCGTCGTCCACGAACCGAAACGCTCCTCTGCACTGACCAGATCGAGGGGATAGAGCATCATAACGTCAACGTCACGGTGCTGCATATCCTGAACCAGAGAAAAAACGTTCATGCCACCGACTACACCGAACGCATTTTGCAGTTGATGGCGCCGCCAGCTTACTTCTGCTGGATGCCCCCAGTGTGCGCAATAAGAATAAGGCACATCGTTTATAATTCCAGTAGAACATGCCAGCGCAAGACCATAGTAATCACGATCCAGCCATCCGCCCTCAGGATGATCGTTCCCCGTTCCCGTCAGGAACTCTCCCCACTTAAAATAATCGTGACAGGCGGATGCGGCTTGATGAACTGTGTTTGACCAGACGAAATCGGATGTGTATTCATACTTTCGGCTGTTCATATTTGTGGTGCCAGTCCGCCAGCAATCTATCGTCGGACTTTCTGCCCAGGTAGCATGAGCACGGGTCTCCAGCATGTAGCCTATTTTCTGTTCAGCGTATCGCTTGGCATCAACGAACAGATCAACAACACCGTTTTGAAGCAGTGCGTAATAGCGTGACCTGAATAAAGCAGTTTGATGTATCTCTTGCGGGCTTGAACCAAAGACGTGCATAACACCTTCATTTGCTGTGAGATTTGTTGCAAAGTCCTCCTGCCCATAAGTGAAATAAAGCATGTATTTTGCGAAATCACGATATTGTTCACCGAATTGATCAGCATACTTATTTTCTAACCCCGGGCTGACGTATCGGAGTGCGAATTGCCCATGATCATGATGCCCAAAATAATCCCAATCTTGCTGAATGTGCATTTCATCCGAATATAGCCCGTACAGTTTGACACCCGCATCAATGTATTTATTCAACAGAGTTTTAAGGTATGGCAGTGCAGAATCGCTGAAATAATCCATCTCTGGCACACTGTAATGCTGAACTACCAATACCCTATCCAGATCGCCAACATCAGTTCGCCCTTCGCCAGATATACAGGCCCGTCTTGCTATAGAACCAATCAGTCCTTCATATACCTCAGTTTTTGCGACCTCACTTATCTCAACGATAGAATCGGGGTTGACTACACGATAGGGAGTACCTCGTAAAGATTGTTCACGGAAAGCGAAAACCCTTACATTTTCAGGTGTAACGTCAATAGGCCCCTTATTGTTGACCCATCTTTTATGTTGCCACAACTGGACACTGAACGCACCTGTTTTTGGGTCTCGCAGACCTTTGCGATAGTGCATCCAGCGCCCTGATTCACCAGTAGCTTTTGCATACGCTGTCCCGATTTCGAGAGGACTAAGCAGACTGAGTTCCAGACGAAGCCCATAACCGCTGGCAAACTGACTAATTTTCGCTATAAGTTGTACGTATTCGTCCATATCCGGTGTCAATTTACGAGGAGAATCAGTACCGGGGCGATATTGACGAAAGAAGTGATCAAAGGCAACCATTAGCTTTCGGGCACCGTGTTTATTTGCACCTTCGCATATCTGACGTAAGCTGCGCTCATAAATATCAAATCCCGTAGCAAGGTTGAGAACCTTATCGGGATCATTCGCCATATCAACTAATTCCTCATCGCTAACAAGTATGATTCCCGCTCCCGGAAGCTGGAAAGCCCAGGGCCCTGGATAACTGATCAGTTCACCAATATATACATCCTCTGGTATGTGGGTATTCATTTTTTATTCCTTTCAATTCCGCAGTGGCACTATAAAATTCTTTACCACAAAGACACGAAAGACACTAAGAGTATAAGTAAAAAATAATGAAATGATATAACAATCGTTTTTGCCCATTACCAATCACTCATTACTTTTTTGTGCCCTTTGTGATTTTAGAGTCTTTGTGTTTATATTTATGACTAACCCCCAATTAATCTGATAACATTATAAGGCATAAGGACTTGAAATGTAAATAATGATGATCATGCGGAACGTAATCAAAAAAACTATTCGTTGCGTTTATATTCTTCGACTTGACAGACTTTAACGGGACCTGTATGCAAATGGGTAGGCAAATATTTTTAGTGTAGCAAAATTAATACACATTGTATCAAAAATATCGCACTTGAATCTGGCTAATTGAATACTTTGTGTTGAAAAATTATTTTTAAGTATTAACTACCAAGCCATAAAATATAAGTAACTGGTGACAAGTGATAGTAAATCAGATTTGAAAAAACCATCACTCGTTACTCATTACTCATCAATATATTTACTCTCGGCATAGATATTGCTATAATGACTATATGAAAGAAATCACGGGTTCATTGTAAAGTTATACAGATGAAAGGAGTGACAGGCAATGTTTAAATTTAAGTGGGTACCGATGGTAATAATAATGTTTACTGTGGCTATTATACTTCAAGGATGTACTTTTCAAAGTGACGAGGTTGTAGTATCAGATAATTCTGCCCCGGCTGCACCACGAGGTGTATACAGTGTCAGTGGAGATGAACAGGTTTTAGTGAAATGGTATCCCAATCAAGAAAAGGATCTGAAGGGATACGTAATATACCGAAGCCTGAAAAAGAACGGTGATTATAAAGAGATTGATACGGTTGGTGCAAAAGTCACCAGTTACGTGGATGACAACGTGACGAATGGCACCACTTACTACTATGCTGTGTCAGCTTTTGACTACGATGGTAATGAAAGTGATCTGAGTCCGGAGACAGTTGAAGATACACCGAGACCAGAAGGCAGCGGTGTCAAACTGATAGACTATTATATTAGTCCTGACCGAAGCGGATTCGACTTTTCAGAACCAGACAGTGGTCCGCAAGCTTACGACAGAAAAAGCATAGATATATACTTTGGTGTTGACATAGAGGTGAGTGTGCCTTATATTTACACGGATAACGATATTCAAATGCAGGATCTTGGCTATACAGATTCGATGGATGATGTAGATGTGTCTCCAACCAAGGGGTTCACAACCGTATTTGTGGAGGCGATCATCGGACATACGTACGCATTCCTGATGCCTGATGGGCATTACGCAAAAATCAGAATCACTGATATCTACGTGGATTGGGTTGGCAATGACGTTCAAGATGCGTGGATCAAATTTGATTGGGCTTATCAATTACAGGCAGATAACCCCGATCTTGCACCCAAAAAAGGTTGACGGTTGACTCAACGTGTTAAATGTGCTAATATTAAAGAGCATAGAGCATCGGTTTCTATGCTCTTTTACTATAAGATGTTGGATTGGCAATGAAATGATACACCTGAAAGCTGGTTTCAAGATGAAAAACAAAAACAGCAAAACTATAATACTTGGTCTGTTTATAATAATAACGCTCACATTGCTTGGATCGCTTGTATCAGGCGCTCAACCGCTCATGGATCAGCCTAATATTAAAAAAGAGTTAAGGCTGGGAGAGATGCTTGAATACAGCGTTAAAGTCAAAGGTATACCTGCCGGCAGTCAGATTATGCAAATAAAGGACAAAAGAGTGATTAACGGACGGGAAGTGTATCATCTGGAAGCCCGATCCTTTGTAAATAAGTTCTTTAGCTTGTTTTATCAACTCGATGATCAGGTTGAAAGTTACGTGTTGAAAGATAATATATATCCTCTCAAGTTCAACAGGAATATCATAGATGGGGGATATAGAGGTAGTATATCCATAGATATTGATGATGGTAAACGTATTGCCAGAATTATAAAGGACGATAAACGCCGAGAAATTAAGATTCCGAAAGGTGTGCAGGATGAGCTTTCCATGCTCTACTTCGTTCGCACAAAAGACATAGAGGTTGGCAAAGAATACGAATTCCCGGCTATAATAGGTACAAAGATTTATAAGGTGACTTTGGAGGTTCTTAGAGCTGAGAATATTAATACGATTTTTGGAAAAACTAAAACTATCGTGGTCAGGTCAACTCCTAGCGATGCCATATTCTGGATTACTCAGGACGAGAACAAGATACTGGTCAGGATGGAGATGAGCACAAGGCTTGGCAAGCTAGTCGCCGAGCTTAAAACTGTAAGTTAGACTTGTTTTATTGAAAATCTACCCTTATCAACTCTCTTGTGAGTTGGCAAGGGTAGATTTTTTAATGGCAAAAAGGTGCATGATGTTATTTGCGGATATGGGTACTCAGTATACCAAAATACTTGACAGCCTTACAGGTGAATACAGAATAATTAGAAGTATGGATTGGACACCCGATCTGGTGGCTGACGTTGCATGTGGACATAACTGCAAGCACAAAACAAAGCACGAAGTAAATGAACTCGTGGCACTTGCTAAAGGTGCAAAGAGACTGATTGAAGAACCCACGTTTATTCTGGTAGACGTAGGAAGCAGGGATATAAAATCTGTAAAATTTGAAAACGGTGAATACGTCGGATGCGACTGGAACTATATGTGCGGGGCAATGGCAGGTTTTACAATAGAGCTTCTCGGCAATCACTTTGGGATAAACTACAATAACATGGAGGTTGTTCAGGAGCGATTACCTATCGTATGTGGGATTCTTGGTATGGGTGAGCTTTTTGATAGAATCGCAGACGGTATTCCACCTGAGAAAGCTATCGCAATGTTCATAAAAGGTATCACAAAAAACATTCACGACTTCTCAGATAAGGCAAACAAGCTATACTTAGCTGGTGGTTTGTGTGAAAATAAACTATTCATCAACTCGTTTGCGTGTGAAATCGTGCCTTTGGGAAGATTCGTACAGGTAGAAGGATTAAAGATTAAAGATTGTTGATAGCATTAATCTTCTAGTCTTCAATCTTCAATCTTTAATCGTAAAAGGAGATACAAGAGCTTTGCTGATCCCATTAAGAAGCGATGAACCAACAGAAAAACTACCGATTATGACGGTACTGCTGATAATAGCGAATGTAGTAGTTTTCATCTATCAGCAATTCTCATTAGTTGAATACCATCGTAATCTGGCGGCTATATACGGAGCTATCCCCTACGAATTAACGCATCTTGTTGACTTGCAACCCCGATCCCTGTATCCGTTCTATATCTCCATCTTGACACACATGTTCCTTCATGGCGGGTACCTTCACATCATCGGTAACATGCTTTATTTTTACGCATTTGCCGCAAACGTAGAAAGTATCGTTGGACATTTCAAATTCCTTATTTTCTATCTTCTCTGCGGGGTCGTAGCCGCAGTAGTTTACATCATACCAAACTTCAATTCACAAGTTCCAATGATCGGTGCAAGCGGAGCTATTGCAGGAGTAATGGGGGCGCACCTGAGAGCCTGGCCCGGCGGGCGTATACGCTGTTTGCTATTGATATTCCCGGTAACTTTACGCGCATTTTGGGTTCTCATTCCCTGGATACTACTCCAGATTTATAACGTAATTAATCAGGAACAGTCCAATGTAGCCTTTATCGCTCACATAGGCGGGTTTGTATTCGGCATGTTAGCGGTCGGTGTTTTTCGTGAAAGATGGATATTTGGTCGTAATACGTCGTATTGATTATTCTTCAGCTTTCACAACACCGTAAGTGCGAAGCTTCCTATATAGGTTGGCACGATCTATATTTAACTTTCTGGCAGTCTGGCTTACATTTCCCTCATTAGCGTCTAATTCTGCAAGGATTATCTTCTTTTCGTATTCGTCAAGCATGTCTTTCAGGGATTTTGGCTCTAATTCTATCGCCTGATGGCGATCTACGTGGATAGCTGACAATACGTGTGCTGTATCAATAGTATCCACGTCAACCATAATTATCAACCTTTCTACGATGTTTCTTAATTCCCTGATATTCCCGGGCCATTCGTATTTCATAAGCAAGTTTAATGCGCTTTGAGATATTTTCTTTAATGGTTTGCCATTCTCATTGCAAAATTGCTCAAGAAAGTGCTGGGTAAGAACAGGTACGTCTTCTTTCCGTTCTCGGAGAGACGGTACTGTGATCGGGATCACGTTCAATCTATAATACAAATCCTGACGAAATTGGTTTTTCTCTATCTCTTTTTCCAGTTCCTTATTTGTAGCGGCAATAATTCGAACGTCGAGTTTTATGGTTCGTGTTCCGCCTATGCGCTGGATTTCACCTTCTTCGATGGCTCTCAGCACCTTTGACTGTGCAGGAAGGCTCATATCACCTATTTCGTCCATGAAAAGTGTTCCGTTATTAGCAAGCTCAAACTTACCTATGCGCCTATTTCCTGCACCGGTGAATGATCCTTTCTCGTGGCCAAAAAGCTCGCTTTCTATCAATTCGTGTGGGATAGCAGCGCAGTTGACTTCAACGAAATGACCGGATGAGCGACTGCTCTGCTGGTGAATCGCTCTGGCGACAAGTTCCTTACCAGTTCCGTTCTCCCCGGTAATAAGAACCCGTCCCTTGCTTGGCGCCGCCTTCATAATCTGTTCATACAGGTGCAACGTTGCAGGGCTTTGTCCAACCATAGTATACTTCTGAAGCTCACGATTACGATATACCTTATTCTCTTGTTCAAGCTGATGACGTTCGATTGCCTGCCTTATAGTTATCAGCATCTTATCTATCATTTCTATTGGGAAAAATGGTTTTTCTATAAAATCATAAGCACCTAGTCTCGTTGACTCAACTGCACTGCGTATCGTAGCGTTCCCTGAGATCATGATCACGGGTATATCAGGCTCTATCTCCTTCAACCTGCGGAGAACCTCCACGCCGTCAATATCAGGAAGCCTTACGTCCAAAAGCACTAAATCTATTCCGTTCTCCTGAACGCACTTTAAAGCCTCATTTCCATTACCGACTGTCAGTGTATTATATCCTTCGTCTTGAAGGATTGCCGATAATGAATTTTGGATTTCAACCTCGTCATCAACGATCAATATTGCCTGATTCATATTGCACTCCTGCGTTTTTGGTGAAAACCTTATGCACAATATTATTATACACTCTTGAATACACCTAGTCCAATAGTTTTTAAATTACGACTTTTTCACAGTTAATGAAACACGGAGACATAAAGAACATGGAGTTTCTGGATTTTTTATATTAGATATTGGCGGACGAGATTCTTATACTTGGCATTACAGTTTGTCATTGATATCTCATGTCTGCTAAGGTATAATATCGTGTATGGTTAATTAAATTGTTACCATAAATTCATTAAAAAATGAACCATCTCATAATAATCTGCGAAAGGAGAAAGAAAATGAGCGTGATTCAAGATAATACAATATTAGTGCTAATGGCTACGGTGACAGATGAATCAAAGGAAACTGAAATGAAAAAACAAAAGACTAAAATTGAATACGTAAAACCGATTATCGTAGTCTACTCAAGAGAAGGAAAGGATTTCTGGTGTGACTGAGAATATAAAGGATGACCAAATTCCAAAACTAAGTGATGATCTGCTTATCCGAAAAGAAGACTTTGGTTTTCTTGTGTTCAATCCCAAAACTGAGACTGTCTTTCAGACGAACTCTGTGGGAGCGGAGATAATCCACCTTTGCGATGGGAAGGTAAATATTGCCGATATAAGTATGATTATTACTGAGATCTTTGAGGTAGAAAAAGAAACTGCTATTAATGATGTAAAGGCTTTTCTGTTTGAGCTTATCAGACTGGATTTGATCGAATATGTCTGAATATCTATCAGCACCAATAAAAGTTAGTTATGATGTAACACATAGATGCAATCTGCAATGTCAGCATTGCCGTATTCTGAATAGCACAATTGCACCGGAGGAACTATCCATTGTTAAAGTGAAACAGTTTGTTGATGAGCTTTCGGCAATGAAAGTCTTTGTTCTCGGCATCAGCGGGGGAGAACCTTTCATCAGAAGCGACTTCATTGATATTATTAAGTATGCGACAAAGAGCGATGTTGGCAGAATTTTTGTTTCGACGAATTTCACCCTTATAAATGATGACATTCTCAATGAACTAAGTAACCTGAAAGATAAGCTTGCTTTTAAGGTGAGTATTGATAGCATTGGGGTTTATCATGATAGCATTAGAGGGATGCCGGGTGCTTTCGATAGAACTGTCGAAGGAATAAAACTTGCTGTGAGTCATGGATTTAGAGTGCAGGTCACAACTACGCTGATGCAATTTAATTATAAGGATATTATTGAGATTATAGAATTCGTAAAAAGTCTGGGTGTTAAGAAGCATCGTATTATTGAGATTATCCCATTGGGCAAAGCAAGTTTCGATTTAGTGCTATCAGATGAGAGTCGTAGATCAGTCTGGTTAATGTTTGAGCAAAATAAGAAAAGATTGGTTCAGGATGGTCTTGATGTTACTTTAGATATGCCGTTTGTTGGGCGTTCTTTTTCGGAATTCACATGCCAGGCAGGTAGAAGCGAATGTGGCATCCTTCCTGATGGTTCTGTGGTTGGTTGTAGATTATTGCCAAATATTACCACAGGAAATATCAAAGATAGGGCTTTCAGAGAGATATGGGATGATGCTAAATCATTTACATTTTTCAGGGAGTTAACTCCTGATAGCATTAAAGGAAACTGCTCAGATTGTGAATATGGAAGATCATGCAGGGGTGGATGCAGGGCTTATGCTATTGCTGTCTATAACGATTTCTATATGCCAGATCCAAGGTGTTTACTTGTTTGATACATAGGGGAGGGGTGATGCACAAATGTTATCGAAAGCATTGTTACCTTTTATCATCATTTGTGTTTTTTCAGGCTGTGGAACTATACTTAGCGGAACTAAGCAGAATGCAATAATTCTGTCAGATTCTCATAATATAGTGACTAATAGTCGAATTACCGGTTATTATGCAAAGGCAGGGAGTGACGTTTCTTCTAAGGATGCCGATGTAAAGCGGCAAGCAAAAGAGAGCGGTCCTGTTGGCGACTTTATTCCTATTAATGTAGATCAAGAACGTGTTATTAAGTCCCCAAAAAGCATAGAGCTAATTGTAACAGACAGATCGGGAAAACGCTTCACGGGTTATTCGTATGGATTACAAGATGATGTTCTATTGCTGTGCTCTCTATCATGGAGTGAAAAGCCAATTGGGATTAGGATAAATGAAATATCAAAAATTGAGATAGAACGAAAGTCAGATGCCCTAGGAGGATGTATTGACGGCACCTTAATTGTTCATTCGTTTGCTGCAGTGCTTTTTTTGCTATTTTCGCAATATGACGAGGATTTCTCTGCAGGCATGATTCTTGCGCCATTATGTGGTGGGTGTTACGGAGGTCCCATTGGATCACTTATAGGGGCATTAAAAGGCATTAATCAGAAGATTGACCTTTCAAAACTTTCGGAGACAGATAAAGCAAATACAGTTAAGACTTTACTTGGTATTGATAAAGACTGACGTCATATAAATGGTAAAGGGGGGTATATCAATGTATAAGAAGCATATATCTTTTTTTCTGGTTATTATCTTAGTTTTCTCAATATCAAGTTGTGTTAGCACAAGATATTTAACTGAGAACCAAGCTCCTTTTATCGGGTCAGAAAAAACAATCTGGGTTACTATTAAAAATGGTATTGAGTACAAAATAAGCAACCCAAAAGTAAAGGACTCGGAAATTGTAGGAATTGTAAACGAAAAACCTATGGAGATAAGCTTTTCGGATATAGCTTACGTAAAGATCAAAAAGATAAATAAAGAACAGATAGTATTGGGTGTAGTAGCAGGTGCTGCCGAGATAGCATTATATATCGGGGCATTGAATGCTCCTTCACCTCCTCCACCGACTCCATCTTGTGGCCCTTTCGTTTACTCATTTGATGGACAGGATTACACACTTGATGCTGAACCTTACGGCGGGGCTGTTGGCAAAGATAGAACAGGCTACACCAAGCTGAACCATGTTGTTCCAGTTGATGGAAAATACCAGTTTAGGATGAAAAATGAACTCAACGAAAAGCAATGCACTGATGAGCTAAAGCTTCTGGTTGTTGATCACCCATTGGGAACAGATATAGTGCCAGATGCAAAAGGAAATATCTATACAATTTCATCACCGGTTACACCAATCTCTGCCTATGAGAATTCTGGAAAGGATGTATTGGATCTCGTTAAAGCAAAAGATGATCAAGTCTGGGGCAATGATCCCTATCTAACAGACCCGGATGAAGGGATCAGGTATGCTTTTAATGAGCTAATATTGGAGTTTCCAAAACCAAAGGACGCGAAAACAGCTAAGCTAGTTATTAGTGCCTGCAATACATCATTTAGCACTTACAAGTCAAGAGAGTTTCTTGATAAATATGGAGATTTCTACCCAGTAATGGGGTTTGTCCGCTTTCTGGCGAGAAGGGGATTTGTGCGATTCAACGTTGAGGCATGGGAAAACGGGCATTGGAGAAACAAAGGGATAATTCGGGGTTCCAGCCCATATCTACCCAGAGATCAGATAGCGATCCTTGACATCAGTGACATTAAAGAAGACCGTTTGAAACTGCGATTAAAGCTTGCTGAAGATTTCTGGATGATCAACAATGTGCTTATTGATTATAGCAGAGATGCTCCTGTAACAGTAAGAGAACTTGAAGTAGTAGATGCGGTTGATCACAATGGGAATGATATTAAGAAAGTATTGAGATCCAATGATGATAAGTATTACATCACTGAAAAGGGTAATTATGCGATGATTACATTTGAAGAATCGCCATCAGTTGCCAACATAAGCCGTTCTTTTATCATAAAAGCCAGGGGATATTATGAGATACATACAATAGATGAAGATCGGTCAGCAAAGGAAGGCATTACTGCTGTAAGGTAGGTTTTTACGCCATTGATGCGCTGTTTTTCTTCAAATGGTTTCTGATAGATATACACAGCCTTTGAATTATTCCAACTATATCCATGCTTGATGAAAGAATAAGAGCTAACTGAAAATGCCCTAGAGCGCAAAATATAGCGAGTATAGCGAATCGGTCTGTTCGGTCGAATATTGAGTGTTTGAGATCGAACAATCCTTTATAATAGACCCATCTACCAAGAAGCGTAATAACTAGGCTGGTCGTCATTGCAAGCAAACCCAATTTCCAGTGAGTAAATTTCCCAATAATGATACCCAGAAAAATTGCGATCTCTGATAGTTTATCGGATAGAATATGTAAAAGCTTACGATACTGAGAAACAGGCATACCTAAAGAAATTCGTGATCTGTAAACACCTCCATCCATATAATCAAACCACTGATTGGGAATAAATACGAGCAGTGCAGGAAGGATTTTACGGGTAGAAAAAAAGTATCCAGAGATAACTGCGGATATGAATGCGCACAGATTCATCATCCATGGTTGTATTTCTAAGTTCGCCATGCAAAGTGTAAGTCCTCGAAAAATAATATTACCTAAACTACGACAATAGTATCCCAACATTTTTTCTATTTAGGAAATCAGGTTTTGCTAGTGTTTTAGCTTTTGTCTTGCAGTTGTTTTGATGAATGAAATATGGTCATTTAATCATAAATTGGTGTAAATGTCAATAACCACATTTCTAAGCATAATGATCTCGTTGTTTAATAGCACATTTTATGAGAATAACGGCTTTTGTATGGATTGAATAAGCCATAAAACCCGATGGATCCGATGAAGGTTCAATCTAATCCATAATCTATGGATGACGAAAAAATATAATTTCCTATGCAATAAAAAAGAGAGGGAATTGAAAACCTTGGTGTTCTCCGTGTCTTGGTGGTTAGAAATTTGGCAATGCCTAATCCAATAGAGGAGGTAGTAATATGTTAAGAGAATGTTTTTTGCTGATCTCTTTATTTCTCATATTTTCGGTATTTTTCTCACGATCATGTTTATCCAACAATGAATCCCTGCTTAATGGCTCATTTGAAAAGGGTGTTTTAAATCCTGACGGATGGTCGCTATCAGGTGGTACAGGCACATGGGAGAATGAGGGTTACGATGGGAAGCGCAGTATAAGCGTCACAGGTACAGGGGTAAACGAAGAATCTAACTACTGGAAGTGTGATTCTTATAAACTTTTACCCAAGCAAACATATCGTTTATCGTTTATGTCTCGTGTAAGCCTTGACTCCAGCGGAGGCGCTGTCGTAACCGGGTCGAACTTCATCAATCGTGATTATTCGATAGGCACTCAATGGGAAAATCGCAGTTTCGTCTTCACCACGCCAAATGATACATCCGACGTGTTCCTTCGGTTCGGTCAGTGGCAAAAATCTGGAAAAGTCTGGTTTGATGACATCAAGATCAATTCAGTCATAGCAAATCACAAACGGAAAGACGACCTGCAACTGGGTTCTGGTGAGCGCATCCAGAAAGGAAAATATACCTTCCGTCACGACCTGAATGGCGATGGATCAAACTCTGCGAGGGTGCTTTATTCACACACAGCGGGATTTAACTCGAATCGCTGGCTTATGGGGAATGGCTCTGAAGTGGTATATAAACATCAAATCGGAAATTATCAGCAGAAGAATGTTTCTGTTGCCGTTGAGATCGGTTATTATCAGAATGGAAAGTGCATCGTTGAGGCAGGTGTTGACGGTAAAAGCTGGCAGTCGTTGGGGGAATTGACAGGGCTTGGACGGCAGGAGTTCACTATTCCAGAATCGCTATTACCTGCCAATGAAGTATTTATAAGGCTTCGAGGAATTGATTATGACGATAAACCAGCAAGCTTTCAGATATATGGTTACACGTACACATCACAACTGGAAGGTGAATCCATACCTGATATTATAGGTGAGACTCACTATTCTGATATATTACAATCCAGCGGAGAGCTTGACGTGAACATCATTTCTCTGGGTGATCTGAAACCCGGTAAGGGAAATTCGGTGAATCTCAGGCTTGAGAATAAAGAGAAATTTCCAATCCGTCTTGCGATCAGCCTGTCCCTAAAAGGTGCGGAAACTGCGGATGATACGACTGAAACTTTCACTGTACCGGCTGACGGCACCAGAGACGTTAATATCGGTTATGAGATACACAAGGCTGGCGATTTCGAGTTGTTGATCTCCGCCATAACTCCCGACAAAAAGGAGCTTTACACTTCGAGAACGCTTTTCAGCGTACCACAGCTTTACTCAGCGGATTATGGCTACACTCTGGCAGAAGACAATGAATGTTCGATATGGTGGGCAGAAGGCACGTATAAGATAAGCAAAGAGCGAGTTTCACCAGTTCAAAAAGAGGATAAAATCCTTATCAGTTCTGCTCGAAACGAATATGAGCCGTTCCAGCTTGTCATCAGGGCAAAGAGTGACATGAAGAACGTGTCAATAGAGGTAAGCCCGTTGACGAATACCAGTGGGTTCTCTATATCCAGCGTGGACGTATCTCTGGTGGGTTATATCTACGTTAAAATTCCTACTGACAGGATAGGTACTATCGGCTATTGGCCCGATCCACTGCCTTTTTACGAAAAACCTTTTTCTGTCCGTGCTGGTGAAAATCAGCCGATCTGGGTGACTGTTCATGTTCCTTCAGATGCACCCGCAGGTGACTACGACGGTAAGATAACCTTGCGCAGTGGTTCGTGGTCACAGGAAATAAATGCACTTCTGCACGTTTGGGATTTCGCACTACCAAAAGAGACACACGTAAGGTCGGCGTTGGGATTCTCACCCTGGTTGCTAAAACGCTACCATCACCTTGATACAGACGATGAACTAAGGGCAGTCATTCATAAATACTATGAAAACTTTGCTTCTCATCGCATATCTCCATACAATCCGACGGCTTCTATGCAAGTCCAGTTTAATCCTTCTAATCCAGACGACGTAAAGATAGACTTTGAAGCCTTCGATAAGTCTGCACGACTATATTTTGATGAGATGGGCTTTAATTCACTGCAACTACCGATACAGGGCATGGGAGGAGGCACTTTTCAATCCCGACATTTGGGTGAGATAGCTGGATATAAGCAGGGAACTCCAGAATACGAAAGGATGTTTAAGAGCTACCTGAGCCAGATACAGGATCATCTCGAAGCTAACGGTTGGCTTGATAAAGCCTACGTCTACTGGTTTGATGAGCCTGAGCCGAAAGATTACGAGTTCGTCAAAGATGGGATGGCATTAATCCATAGAGCAGGACCAAAACTGACAAGGTTTCTCACCGAACAGCCTGAGCCAGAGCTTTACGGAAGCGTAGAATTGTGGTGTCCAGTCACACCAGAATTTAATTATCAACGGGCAGAGGAGCGGAGAAAACTTGGTGAGCATTTCTGGTGGTACATCTGCACGGGTCCAAAGGAGCCTTACTGCACGCTATTCATAGACCATTACGCTACTGAGCTTCGTACGTGGCTGTGGCAGACGTGGAAGTATAAGGTTGAAGGTATTTTAGTCTGGCAGACAAATTACTGGACAAGTTCTTTAGTATATCCTGAACCGAATTTGCAGAATCCCTATGATGATTCAATGAGTTACGTGTCAGGCTATGGAAACCCGGTGGGTTATGTCGGGTATTGGGGAAACGGCGATGGGCGTTTCATCTATCCGCCTGTTGATGCAATGGAAGGCAAAAAGTCATTGTCTGGACCTGTTAATTCCATCAGATGGGAGATGCTCCGGGAGGGTATCGAGGATTACGAATATCTCTGGTTGCTGAGAGACATGGTAAATAGCCTAAAAGAGAACGATTCAACAAAAACGTCGCCATTACTTGAAGAAGCGGAGAAATTGCTTGAAGTTCCTGAAAATATTACGTCAGGTATGACAGAGTTTACGAAAGATCCGAAGCCGATTTACTTTCAAAGGGAGAATATTGCTCGAATGATAGAGGAATTACAGCGTTTAATATTGGCACTAAAGTAATAGCAACATTGTAGGGACAGTTTTCAAACCTGTCTCTACTTTAATTCAGGTGGAAGATCAATAACCTTGAGTATATATTGGTTACTTTCGTCGGCTATGTAAGCCATTTTCATTCCATCAGGTGAAAAATGCGGTTCTAATCCCTTCCCTATGGTTATGGCATCCCCTGTCCCATCTGATCTCTTTGCGTAAATTATATTATCACTAGAAATAAAAGCGATGTATTTATCATCTGCTGACCAGTTGTGTTTACTCGCTTCTGCAAACCCATAAGTTACGTGGACAGCATCCCCCGTTCCATCTGAATTTATAACCCATATACCATCAAGACTAAACCGATCTGAATGAAATGCAATTTTACTTCCATCGTGTGACCATTGAGGAAGTGTATCATTTGATGATTCTTTAGTTATCTGAACAGGCTTGTTAGTACCATGAGGGTCCACTACCCATATATCGAAATTTTCTGCAATATCAGTATTTACGACTCTCTTCGACTCAAATGCAAGCTTGGTGCCGTCAGGCGACCATTCGGCGTTTTGATCTGCGGCGGGGTTTGACGCAATTCGTGTTTCTGCCGCGGAGCTATCAGAGGGTCTGAGCCATATATCCATGGTACCATTTCGATATGAATGAAATGCAATCCACTTTCCATCCGGGGACCAGCGAGGGTGAAAATCTGCTGAAGTGTCACTAATAAAACGTTGAGCTATATCAGAACCGTCAGAGTTTTTTATCCATATATCA
>Ga0315274_10002525_pt1 | contig 27514 bp, 43 predicted proteins | sample YL17G02_20_MG_FD_203700 | JGI IMG/M metagenome (GOLD analysis project Ga0315274, IMG submission 203700) | Sediment microbial communities from Yellowstone Lake, YNP, Wyoming, USA - YL17G02_20 | ecosystem: Environmental > Aquatic > Freshwater > Lake > Sediment | place: USA: Wyoming | collected...
AGGCGGCGATGGAGAGGATGGATTTCGCAATAGGGGATGCCTATTCTGCTCGTCAGGACTTGACGACGCAGAAAGGTTATACGAGGGCAAAGGCGAAAGAAGATTGCGATATGGACCATGCCGCCCTCGCCGTCATCCGGGCCGCACTTACCGCAACCATTAAGCCGCCCTTAACAGTTGCCCAGACGACGAAGGTCACGAGGGAGTGGATACGAAAATGCGTCCGTGGATGGATGGACTGTTCATGCCCGACATCTATCGAGGATTTAGTAATTGATATTATCCGCGAGAAGGGCATCGAGGGGGAGGAGTTCGCCACATCGGTCAACAATGCCGAGAGGTTCCAGAAAGCCGAGGCCCAACTCGCCAAGCAAGCCCCGCTCGTAGAGGCGGCGTGTGCTTTTACAGAAGATGATAAAAAACGGATAGGAAATGCCATTGACAATATTCCGTATTACACTCCGATTTCGGATTATAAATGCCCCGGTAAAGTTCTGCGGGACAAGTTTAAAGCCTTGCTTGCGGTGATGCCTTCTAAGGAGAAAGAGTAAGATGCCGGATATTGCGATGTGTTGTGGTGTACGGTGTGCGAAGAGGAATAGATGTTACAGATTTACAGCAACTCCTGACCGGTATCAGAGTTATTTTGAAAAAACTCCTTGGGTGCGAAAAGATGGTAAAAAGGTTTGCGAGTATTTTTGGAATGTAAAAGTGGTATCTAAAGCAGAGAGGGAGGAGTAGTATGGCACACGCAGAGAAATGTCCTGTTTGCGGTGGTACAGGAAAAGTTAAAGATAATAACTATGGTTCTAAGACAGATGGAAATGATGTTGAATGTCATGGTTGTGGTGGTAAAGGTTGGGTAGAGGTCTCTGATTCTTATTACCCTTTGGGGATGATTACTTATTATCCTACTCGTGGCTGTGGTTATTATGATGAATATGGAATCTGGCATTATAATTGGTGAGGAGATAAATGATAGAATATTCCTTGACGATTAAGAGAGTATCTAATGGTTTTGTATTATCTTGGATAGAAGATAATGAGGATGGTTCTGAAAGAATTGAGACTATGGTAATTGAGGAAGAAGATTCTAAGGATGGTGAACTAGAAGCTGGTATGCATCTACTTTACGCTGTAATGGAACATTTTGCGTTGAGTGGGTCTAAGCATGACCCTAAACGGCTAACGGTTAAAATTACGACTCAAAAAATTTAAGGAGATAAAATGACAGTAACAGAGACGGCGAAGGCTACAATTCAAAAGGCTGGTTTGAACGACAAGGATTCTGACTATGAAGGTATGATTGGTGAGGCATTAGGTGAATTGCTTGACGTTTTTCAAAAGCAAGGACATTCTGGTTTTTCAGCGATTATGGTTGCTGATATATTTAAGAGTCTCATCTTTACAGGTGGTGAGTCTTTATCTGTAGCGGAGACGGTAGGAGATGGTATCACTACGACTAAACAAGCAATAGTGGATTTTATGAACGAGACGTGGCCTGAGAAAATGGATTCTCCTGTATTTATAGCTGTTGGTTGTGCGAACATCGAAAAATTTATTAGAAAGATTGGTGTGAAGGTAGTGTCAAATGGCGAGTGATGCATATACTCGGATTATTGTAAAAATAAGGTGTGGAAAAATTCTTTGCTCTCGTCCGATAGACAGGTCTTGGGGAAAACGTGGTTGTTCATTAGGGCAGCCTGGAGGATTTTGTAGTGCGTTTAAGCAAGACCGAGAGCAGGGAGACGGTGATTGGAAAAGACTCCCTGAGTGTGTCAAAGCTGAAACTATTTTTAAGACACTTTTAAAATGAAATTTGCTCGGTCTTGGAAGCATGGTACTGTTGGTGTAGTAGTATTTATTGTGCTAGTATTGATTGGTATGAGTGTTTGTGCCGATAGAGGCAGTAAGCAATTAGAGGGTGTGGATATAACGTGGGAAGATATACAGAAATAGGAGAATTTAATGGAAGAACGACTTTTATTTAAGCCCTTTGGTTGGAAGAAAGACCCGAGAGACATGCGGGATTATCTACATCGGCCTACAACGGCAGTTATTCCTGATGTGTTTTTGATGCACATTTTGTTGCCGAGTGTGCGTGACCAAGGTAATTTAGGTTCTTGTACTGGATTTGGTATAGGTGGTAATCTTACCTGTACAGCGAAAATGTATGGGCAGTATTCTGAATGGTTTAGTCCTACCTGGATTTATAATGGTGGGCGAAAAATTGCGGGTGATTTGCTGGTTGATTCTGGTTGTTACCCTAGAGATAATTTTGAATTTATTAGGCAGTATGGTTGTCTACTTGAGCATTTTAAACCCTATAGGGATACCCTCGATAAGACCGACCCTATTACTTGGGGGTTGAATGAGGAAGCGGCAAAGTGGCCTATCATTGAGTATTTCCGAGTGGTTGATGGTATAGACTATATTTGTAACGCTCTCTTTGAAGGTAACTTTATAAGTCTTGGTTCTCCTTGGTACGAGTCTTGGTGCGAGGTAGGTTCAGATGGAGTGTTGCCTGAGGATTATTCTTTTATAGCTGGTGGTCATGCGACTTTCCTTTATGGGTATGATAAGAAGAAAAAAGTTTTTCATGGTCAGAATTCTTGGGGTTCTTCGTGGGGTAATGGTGGTCTTTTTGAAATGCCGTTCTCTGCTATTGAGCAATTCAAGAAAGACGGTGGATACGATGCCCACTACCCCGTAGTCAGGTGGGTTGATATTCCTCCTCCCCCTCCTGTTGTTAAAAAGAGCAAATGGTGGATTTGGGCTTTAGCTGGTATTGCAGTTGTGGTTGCGGCTATTCTTTTATTTTAAATGCAACATCATCGGTGTGTTGTTTATGGTTGTACTCGTAGAGCGAGAGTGTTTTGGTCTGGTATTAGTTTAGATGAGGATACTCAATATGGTGAATGTATCTTTCATGTGGGTGTGTGGAGATATATTTGGTGGTGGATACAGGATACGTTTAATTATTTAGTAGGTTTACTTAAGGAGCAATTAAGTGGATAATTCAATCCCTGCTAAGATTAAGTTAGACAAGAGCGACATAGAGGAAATCAAACTTGTTTTAGGAGTAGCGGTGGCTCCACAGAAGGTAATGAGCAGACCTTTGCTCCTTAACAAAAAGTGGGATGAGGAATACATCAAAAATCTTGGGTTAGTTAAGGCGGAGATGTCAAATTTTATCTGGGTGGGTCATTGTCCGATGTGTTTGGGTCAAAACTGTTTCATTTTATTCCAACATAAGAGGCAAGTGCATTGTTTAGACTGTGGGTTAACAGGGAGAATTAGGTAAAATACAAAAAAATGAATAAAATGCATTAATTTTTGGTATAATGAGTGAAAAGCGATGAAAATGCTTAAATTTGCTCAAAATTGCCAAAATTCGCCTATTGACACTACGAAAGTAGTTATATAGTATATTTTATGGAGGTGCAGTATGCGTAAGATTATTTTGATGGTGGTTGGTCTTGTTACGGCTATCTTTGGTCTTTTTGGTGTTCAACTTGGGCTTACTACTCAAGTTAGTGCGGCATCTATCGTTGGTGGTCTGCTTATTATTGCGGCTTACGTCTTTACAGAGTTTAAGAAGGACTGGGCAGATTTTGTAGCTGGTGTTAAGCAGGAAACTAAGTGGTCTGACCCCGCTTTTTGGACGGCGACTATTGGTGCTCTTATTATTCCGCTTAGTCAGGCATTTGGTTTCACTCTCTCTGAGAGTGTGATTTCAATCGTTTCGGCTTTGCTTGCTATTATGGTTCCTATCTTGATTTCCTTCTTCCGTAAGACGACTCCGGTTCCTGATGTTCCGGTTGCTGTTGCTTCTTATCTTTCAAAGTTTAAAAAGTAATTGGAGGGTTTTATGAGCAAGTCGGTTAAATTGGTTATTTCTAAGATGAGTAAGACTCTAAAGATTACTCTTTGGAGTTTGCTTATCGTTTTACTGGTTGGTGGTACTGGCTACCTTGTTGGTAGAGGTTCAGGAGGTGGTGGTAATATTGAAAGGATAGTTCCTTTTTCCATCACAGTTAATCCTTCTGGTTCGTATGAGATTGCTATTACTCCTGTGGATGCGGTGGTCACAAAAGGCGACCCTTTAGTTTTCAGTATTACTGCTACCATGACGGGTGGCTTTGATGCTAGCATTGGTTTGACTGTTGGTGGACTTCCTGCGGGTTCTTATACTTTTGGTACGACTACTCTTACTCCTGCACAGCGGACTACGACACTAACGGTTAATACCACTCTTTTGACTTCAAATTCAGTTTATTCTTGTAATTTGTCAGCGGTGGATAAGTAGGATGAAAAGACTCACTAGACTGCTTGTTTTGATGGTTTTAGTGAGTCTTTGCCTTGGGCAAACCCCTATCCCTACTCCGGTTCAAATGGTTCCTGGTTTTTCTATTAGACCTTATGCACCGAGAGTAGGGATGGAGGTTGAATTTAAAGATTATTCCGTTGGTCCTGTTGTGGATTGGTTGTGGGATTTTGGTGATGGAACAACGAGTATTTTTCAAAATCCTGTTCATATTTTTACAAGTACTGGTGATTTTACAATTACTCTTACTATTAAAGATGCAGAGGGAGTGCAGGTTACTCTTACTAAGAGGTTTTAATATGGGTTGTCCTAATTGTGGTTCTGAAAAAGAACCGGTTGCTCGTTGTACTCATCCAGGTTGTACAGCTCAGGTGGATGTGTATTCCCGTATTGTAGGTTATCTTCGGCCTACTTCTACTTGGAATCCTGGTAAACAGCAGGAGTTAAGGGATAGAAAAGAGTTTCATTTGGAGAACACTCATATTGACTAGAGGTTTCTAGTGAGGAAGAGGTTTAAAGTAAAGAGGCATAGTTGCCCGATATGTAAGCCCCATAAAATGAGATGGGCTAAGCGTTGGAAACGGAAAGAGTTGAGTGGTTTGGAAGAGAGCGAGAAGGCTATTCTAAGTGCCGTAAAAGAGAGGGATTAATGCCAAGTCAGGCTACTGCAAGAAAAGGTCGTTTTGTACTTTTTCCTACTGAGGAAAAAAAGTGGTCTTGGTCTTATTTTTCAAGGGCAAATGATGAGATTTGTCGTTCTTGCCCGTATCAATCTAAAGCAATGGCTTATCGTGGTTTAATGCGGTTTCTTCGTAGGATGAAATTAGATGTTCCAGAAGTTAGATATAAGGGATTGCTAGGAGATGACAATTATAGTGGGTATTTTGCCGTTAAACCGCTTGCCGATAAGCCAACAATAGAAGGTCCATATGTATAAAGGTATTTGTTTATTCTTTATTGCCCAGGCTTTGCTTCTTAATGTAGCGGTTTTTTGGTTTGTCCATAAACAAAGGATTTCAGGGAAGCATGGATGGGTTATGTTTATTTTACTTTTTTTTGGTGGATTTTTTATTTCCCTAGGTTTGTTATTTAAAAAAGACATTTTGCGGGGTTCTTCAATTAAAAACTCTCCTACCCCAAGTGTTTCGGCACAAGAATATTTTAATAGTTTTTTAAGTGCAAATAAAAAGAGGTAAAATAGACTTTGTTCTGGTATTGTTAATACAACTATTTGGACATCGGAGTGAAATATGAATACTGACCGTCCAAGAATCCTTAAAAAATTGGCTATTGCTTCTTTTTTAAAAGTCCATGAAAAATGGAACTTTTTTATTCAATCAGACCCAAATACAGTAGAACGGATGTCTTGGGTTAAATTTGAAGATAGTGGTGAAATGCGGGATGATGCACAGCGTTGTTGGTTAAGAACTTGTTGGCTTGATATGTATGTAGAATGGGAAAGAATATTTGAAAGAGTTAGAAAGGCTCTTTACGATACCGACATTATTGACCGTAACGGGTACGCTATTAAACCTTTAGATAAAACTGTAATGGAGTTTATTAAGGTATCTTTTGCTCCTAAACGGAAAGTATTAGAAGAAGATAGAGTTTATGCTAGCGATTGGGTATTTCCTGATGAAGATAGTGTGGATTTAATGGATGATTTTGAGGAGGATGGGCATGCATGCTTCCGATAAGTTAACTAAGGAACAATGGGAAAACTTGCCCATAACTGACGACAATTTTGATAAATCTTATTATGAAGAGGGTGGTCATTGTGGTTTTAAGGTTCCCTATGATTGGGAGAATATGCGTGTGCATGTAGAGAAAAAGGTGGATTTTATAGAGAAGATTTATAGGCTATTAAATTGGAATTCCATCCTTTTTTGTGGTTGTGCTAAAGGATTTGAAGTTAAAGAAGCAAGGCGTAGAGGTTATGATGCTAAAGGAATTGATATATCTCAATATGCTATAGACAATGTGGACCCAAAGGCTAAGGGTTACGTTACTTTGGGTGATGTGGCTGATATTCCGTTCCCTGATAATTCTTTTGATATTGTGGCTGTTTTTGATGTTTTACATATTCTTCCTGAGGGAAGTTTAGGTTATGAGAAAAGAGAACGGGCTTATAAAGAGGTACAAAGAGTTGCGAAAAAGGGTGTAGTTATCCGTACAACCGCTAAGTGGCGTGAAGGTAAGGAAGGTTATTATCAGGATGGAAACCCTTTGACTCTTTGGACTCCAGACCAGATTATTAGAGGTATTGAGTGGCATGATAAGCATACTTTCTTTTTTACTATGCTAAGTAATAGGTTTGAAATTAGTTGGTTCTTTTTTGCTAGAAAAGATGAAGAGAAATTGTTGTGGAGGGATTATTATGTCTGAGAGGTCTTACAAAAAATTGGAAAATGGTCAAATTGTTTCTCCTATTCCTGTTACTGAAATTCCTGGTGATATTTATGATGCATTGGAATATGCAGGAAAAAAGTTTTTGACCTGGAATAGTCGGTGTCCGTGTGGTAGTGGAAAGAGATATAAGCGTTGTCATGGTATTAAATTGAAATCAGCCCCACAAGGTCCTTGGCCTGAGGGAAGTATTAGTTAGGTATTTAAGGTTAACGTAGGTTAACTCTGTATGTTAAAAAAGTTTTTTATAACTTATTGAAACTATTATAAATGCAGTTGGCTGAAAAAAAATTTATGCTTGACAAGTAGTACCCATTTGCCTATATTGATATTACACAATATGATTACCCATCGTAATAAATATTAATATTAGGAGGCACCGGATGGAGTCTGGTGAGTACGGTAGTCTTTATGCTGATTTTCTTCCCAAGGCACAACAAATCGTGGCTACTTTTGTTGGTGGTATTTCGTATGATGAGGTTAAGATTGTTGCACATGATTTAGTTGTTGATTTCTTATTCTTTAGTAAGAGTTTTTCAGATTACTTTGACCCCGAGAAAGGTACACTTGTACCTTATTTTAAGGCTTATGTAAGAAAGAAATGCAGAGGTGTTAGAGAGAGACATTTTACTCCGTGTGTGCCTCTTGATGAGGCTCCTATAAAGGAGCTTGCTGTGCAAGACAGTTTTAGTTGGTGGTTTGAATTTGGTAGTGAAATACGGAGACTTAAAAAACTTTTAGGTACAACGACTAGTAGTGGTGTTAATCTTGGTGACTTATTGGTTGCAAACTTGGTTTTATCCATGTGGGATGAAACTGATAAGTTTGATGAGTTATCTGAGATTTTTGGTGTTAGTGTTGTAAGGTTAAAAAGGGCTTTAAAGGATATGCAGAGAAAGGTAATACTGTATAATGGAACATTTAATTTTGGTGGGGCTATCAATAGACGAAATAAAAAAGAAGGGTTGGGAGGAATACCAAACGGCAGTAGTGGTGATTCCGTCTGAGATTCTAAGTGATGCCGCTAATCTTAGACTATTTTTAGATGGTCTTTTTGTGATGGGTCCGATAGAGGGACAAATTGAGATTTATGCGGTTGACGCTTCAAAATTAACCCTTCTTAGGTTTAATTTCTTTCTTAAAATGTTAGAGAGCATGGATAGGGTTTATTTTTGGTTTTATGGTTTATCTTTTTATAACTATCCTAAGACAATTATGAGTAGGTGCAGGTCAATTAAAAATGTAGATGGTTCTACTCTTGTTGCTGATTTTTTTGCGGAACTTAAGATTAAAGGTAATTTTCCAAAGGTTCCTCATTATGCAGTTTATTTGGTACATCGGTCTCCTTCTTTGGCTGTAAAGATGCTTTCGGTTATTTCACGTTTTTCGGACTTTTTGTTTCATTTGGATGCGATGCCTAAGGATGGATTTAATACCGCAGTATCTTTTGCAAAGGATTTTGGTGAAGAGCATGTTGCATTGTTGGAAGAGTGGTTGATGAGGAGTCCTATTTTTCCTGCTGGTACTTTAGCTTTATGCCCCTTTTTACGGAAAAGTGGTATTGATTTAACTTTGTCTCCTAGGTTTCTTTTCCCTTTTTTGGTAGCAAAAAAGTTTGGAACTTGGGATTAATGACTTATTATCAATTTATAGTTGCATTTAATACGGAGTGGTCTGGAAAACACCGAAATGTAATTTATGTCTGTGGTGGTTCAGAAAACATGCATGTGGATGTTTTAAGAATTTTGGAAAAGAGACTTAATAAGAAAAAACTCACTAAACAGACGGTGCATATGACTGAATTTGTTGGTAATGAGCCTAATCCGGCATTTTTATTTTCGTTGTTTGATTTGAAGGTTATTTTATGGGCTCCTGGTGTGTTAGAGAAGTCAAAGTGGAATCATTTTTTAAGAGAACTTCAAAAGGCATATGGTGTTACAGTTATAATTGATGAGTCTGGTGAGTTACATGATGTTTTTAAGAAAGAGTATGGGAAAGGCAGTTCAGGTGTAATTGTTGATTGCCGAAAATTTCCTAATGACCTCCCTGGGTTTATTTTATTGGAAATGGGAAATATGGCAGGGATTAGGTTATCCGATGATATTATTAAGCACTTATTGGATGTTCCTTTTGATGCTTTGTATTCTATTTTTTCAGTTTTACGTTATTTAGGTATTCAAAATTTAGGTGTAGAAGAGGCAAAGAAGTATGGTATTTTAACTTCAAATGTCGAATTAATCTATGTAAAAAAATTGATGAGTAAAGGTAAACAAGCAATTTTGCAGTATAGCTTTGATGATATTGATGAGGGTCGGTTTCTTAGATTTTTGTGCTTTGAGTTAATTCGGTTACTTAGACTAAAGACTATGACAGACAGAACGATGGTAATGGCTCAGGAATTAAAGATTCCTTATCCGGTATTTAAAAACTATTATCTTCCTTTGGCAGATAGGTTGGACCTTCAAACTTTATATAATCGGCTTAATTTAGTTTTGACACTCCTTACTTGGTCTAAGATGCCAGGAATTTCAACGATGCTTTTAGTTTATTGGAGATAAAAATGATTGGTTTTCACCCTACAAGTAAGATTTGGTTTTGTGATTTAAATTGTATGATGTGTCAAGGTAAGGAACAGAATAATTGTATTGTTGTTGGTATGTTTTCATTAAGACGGGCTCAGTTTCTTTGCTATGAAGAAGGTAAATTTCTTTATGAATTCATGCAACCGGCTAAAGACTGTTTTTGGAGAGATAATATTGTAGGCTCTATTCCTGGTAATTTTCCTGTTTCTAATCTTATATTAGTTGGAGATGAAGCCTTCCATTAAATTTTGGCGTACCCTGCAATCATTTGCGTGGACTTGTAAAGATTTCCGGTATAGTAAACGCTGTCACAGGGATATATAACATATGCAGGTAAAAACACTTACAACATTCGGTACTCTTATCTCATTGGTGGATGCGTTAAAGAGGTGTCCGGTTCCGATTTCGGTAGACCTTGAGACTTCTGGTACTGACCCCTTTAAAGATACGATTGTAGGTATGTCTTTGTGTTGGGGTCTCGACATTGAGAAAGAAGCTATCTACGTTCCTTTGAGGCATATCTATTATCAGCCTTTCCCTGCTGAGGATGCGTTACGAGTTTTGCGGCCTCTGGTAGAAGAACACTCTTTTATGGCGTTTAATGCGGCATTTGAAATGGATTTCTTACGCCGACAAGCAGGGTATAATCTTGAAAAGATGTTACCGCAGGTTACAGACGTTCAACTTGTGGCGTATGTTCATGCTAATTACGATGTGGTTTCGTTGAAGAACGTCTGTAAAATAGAGTTTCCTAATGACCCCGATGTAAAATTGGAGAGTTATAGTGATTTTATGACTGCACAGGGTCTTAGTGCGAAAAAGAACTCTATTGCAGAGGTAGATGCGTTTAAGGTTGCCGATTATTGTGTAAGAGACTCTTATGCGGCATACAAAGTATGGGATAAGTTATATCCGTTGGTTAAGGATACTCAGATATACAAACTTGAATGTAAGGTACTCCCTGTCGTGATGTGGTTGCGTTCAAACGGCGTAATGATTGACAAGGAGTTTTTCAAGAAAGAAAAAGAGCGACTTTCTCTTGAGGTGAATTATCTTCAAGAAGTTATTGAGGCTCAGGTTACGCAATTGGCTGGCGAGAGGCTTGATTTTAATTTAGATTCACCGAAACAGCTTGGCGATGTTCTTTATGGCAGATTGAAGTTGCCTTGCGATAAGTTTTCAGAGAAAACCGGTGTTGCAAGTACAGGTGCGGAATCGTTGAATAAATTAAAGTGGAAACACCCTGTGGTTAAGAACATTATCTCGTATAAAGAGATTAAGAAGCGGCTTTCGACTTATTTTGATACTTACCCAAACGCCGCTCAAGATGATGGGAGAATACACGCTTCTTACAACCAGACAGGGGTTGTAACAGGTCGTTTTAGCTGTTCTGACCCAAACCTTCAGAACATCCCAGGAAAAGTCACCTGGGAGGTGGAGAGTGCCGGGAGTAAGAAAACGATTACTACAAACCTGAAAAGTGGTTTTATTGTGCCGGACGATTGCTGGCTAGTGGAGTTTGACTACAACCAGATTGAGGCGAGAGTTGCGGCTGGTGTTACACAAGAGGTTGTGCTACTTAACGCATTTAATTCAGGTATTGATTACCACACAAAGACGGCCTCTCTTATTTTCAATAAGCCAATTGAGGCAATTTCAAAAGAAGAGAGGCAGATGGGCAAGAAATTGAATTTTGCCCTTGCTTATGGTATGGGACCTAAAAAACTGTACCATGAACTGATGAAAGAGATTGTGGTATCGCTTGAACAGGCTAAAATCTTTTGGCGTAAGTATTTGGATGCGTACCCAACGATGTTTGCATCTGCGGCTAAGATAGCGGATGTGGCACAACAAAATGGCTTTGTAAAGACAATATTTGGCAGAAAAGTTCCGGTATTCAACTTCCTTTGGGCTACGTTACAGCCTGACCCTAGAGTAAAAGATGGTCTAATAGATGAAGGAAGGCGAATGGCTTATAATGCCGTTGTTCAAGGTACTGCCGCTGATACAGTTAAACTTGCAATGGTTAAACTGTATAAGATGATTGGTACTAAGTATACATATGAGCTTGTAAAATTAATTCTGACAACACACGACTCGGTTTCTTTTCAGGTTAATAAGTCTGTGCCTCTTGTTCAATTTATTAAAGATGTAATGGCTGAAATGAGAGTTAAACTTGATAACTTCCCTGTTTTTGAGGCCGCAGTTGAAGTTGGTACTAATTGGGGTAACTTGAAGAAGATAGAGAATGATGAAGCGATTGAAGATTTTGTGGAGCGGGTTCTTGGTGGAGAGAAGCACATTGAAACGGTGTTAAAAGACAGCAGAAAGATGTTTGTGGTTGAATTTCCAGAGGGGCAGGCTAAAAGAACTCAAGGTCAGATTGTTGAATTACGAGAGTTTATAGACAGTAGGCCAGGAGAGAATAAGCTTGTAATTAAAATGGGAGACAAGGAAAAAACGTACCCCATTTTCACTTCTATCGGTATAGAAGATAGAGAGAGAATATTATTAATGGTAGGTGGTAAATTCTATGAACGGATTTAGATTCCCTATTAATTATGTTATTTCTTCTTCTAAGGGTGACATGACCGCTATGCGAGATGCTTCCCCTGGAGGTAATTCTATTGGATATGCTACCGGTCAGGCTTTAATGAGACGGGCGTTACTTTCAGCAGAGGTTGAATTTACAGAGGATGCTCGTCTTTGGATTTCGTATTTGCCTATGCAGATGTTTGATAAAGAAAAAGGTAAGAAGTGCGTTCTTTTTACTATGTGGGAGACGGATGATTTGCCCCCTGCTATGCTAGAGCATTTGAATAAGGCTGATTACATTATTGCTCCGTCAAAGAATTCTAGAGAGGTTTTTAGAAAGGCAGGGTATCAAGGTAAAATTTTCGTATGCCAGCATGGTATTGATACGGATTTGTTCACTTATAAAGAAAGAAAGGTTCAAGATGGAAAACGAATTAGGTTTTTGTGGGTTGGAGCACCAAGTCCCAGGAAAGGATACGACCTTGCAGTTAAGGCGTTCTTTAATGCTTTTCACAACACAGATGCAAAGGTTGAACTTTACCTCAAATCAACTAGGTTTGGCCATGGTGGAGACTTCCAATACCTTGACAAGTATAATGCGGTTGTGGATACAAGAAAGCTCCCTAGAGAGGAGTTGGTACAACTTTACTTTGACTCTGATGTATTTCTTTTCCCATCCAGAGGAGAGGGTGCAGGTTTGCCGCCAATGGAAGCGATGGCTACCGGATTGCCTGTAATTGCTCCGGCCTATAGTGCCATGAGAGATTACATGCATTGGGACATTGCTTATCCTTGCACCTACTCCCTGATTCCTGTGGAATACGGTTGTAACACATTTGCGGCTAATTGTGACTTGGATGATTTAGTTACTTTGTGCAGAAGGATTTATAATAATCTTCCGTCTGCTTGGGAAAAGGGAAGAAAGGCACACGAGTTTATAAGTGAAAATTTTTCTATCTTTGCTATGGGTGAACGCCTAAAGCATATTATTAAAGAAATATACAAAATGGAGGGATGGTATGGAGAAGTCGCAGACCGAACAATTGCCGGAAACTCCTCTGGAGCCGTTGGTAGACCTTCAACAGAAGAAGTTTAATCTTACTGAGGCAGTAGAAAAGTTCGTTTTAGCTCAGGTAATTTTTAACCATTTTAAGTCTACTAATAATCCTGATGCCGGTTATTTTTTAGGTATTATTCAGGGCTATGCTGATTGGTTTACTTTACTCGGTATCCCTACTCCGATTGTAGAAAAAGTGGCTGCTTCTCTTGACCAAGAGAAGATTAATAAGAGGGCAAATGAAATTTGTGGAATTAGTGAAAATAAGATTGTACCTCCTAATGCTTTATCTGGCAGAGACATGCTTATGGTGAGTGCTTTGAAAAGGGCATTTGATACAAAAATAATGGGAAGGGATTAGAATGGACATTAAATTTGGTATTGGTCAGTTTATTGACTCTGAGAGAGACGTAGAAATTGCGAAAGAGTTTGCAATAGGTTATCAGGCATACGTTCAACTTGGTTTTTATAGTAGGGGTTCATTTGAAAAGTGGATGCCTTCGTTGCTTGATATTCCTAGAGGGCAAGTGTCTGTTGTACATTTGCCAAAAGGACTTCTTCCATTTGATTTTGAAGAGGGTGGAGCAGTTGATACGATGATGGAAGCCTTTGGTGCGAAGGCGGCGGTTCTTCATCCTTGGTGTAATGAACTAGATGAGATTGTTAGATTGGTAAGACTGAAGGAGAGGTATAGTCTTAATTTGGAGTTGTTTTCTTGGAAGGACTTAAATGGTAAGGCTTCTCCCTTTACTCTTATTGAGAAATATGGTGAACAACTCAGAGAACCCTGGCTTGGATTGACGGTGGATTTTTCGCATTTAGTATCAGAGTTAGTATCATTTAGTTTTTTTAAGGCTCTTATACCCTATACGAAGGTTTATCATATTTCTGGTAGAATGGGGGATTCTCAGCATTTGCCGATTTTGAAGCAGGGATTAGAGCCGCCTGTTCAACCTATTCTTACTCGGTTGTTAGAACAGAAAAGAGTGCCGGAACACTTTATTTTGGAGTATATGCCAGAGTATTACCTAGACCTTAAAAAACATTATTTTATGTTTAAGGATACTATAAATTCAAAAAGGAGAAAGTATGGAAACGTACAACTACAAGCTGGTGCATGAAAAAGATTATCAGGGTGCTGATGGGATTGATTTGGCTCGACTCCACAAAGATTTAGAGGTTTTTGGTGATGCAGGATTTAGATTTATTGAAACGCTGTACAATTCAGATGGTACTTGGTTACTTTTGCTGAGTTGTCCTAAAAATCTTGGATATAGTAAAGATTTTCAGGATAATCGTGGTCGCCCTCGGTATAATAATAGAGACAGAAATGATAGTTTAAATCGTTTTTAACATGAAAATTTCACATAAGGTTTCGTTCCCCGGTGGTAAAGAGTTTGAGCAGTACACCGCCGAGTTTTCTCTTGAGGATTCAGACCTTAAGGCAGAGTATGTTTCTAATTGTAATCTTTTGGAAAAGATGTTTTTGTTTAATACTCTTGTAATTTATGAGGGTGTGTTGTTTCAGTACTCTAAAGGTTATTTTAGTGAGGAAGAGTACAAAGGTCAGAAAGCTCGGATTCTCAGTATGTTAAATCCAAAGTTATTGGAAATTTTTAAGGGTATTTTGAGGAATGGTAATGGCACATAATGATTCCTCTAGTATGGTTGTGGAATTGAAAGACCAATATTCTATGTGGACTGAGGCATTTAATCTTATGAAAAATCCGAATCTTTCTGAGTTTAAAGGCCTATTATTGGATTTATCTCGGATTTATTCCTCGGCTATTAATATTAAGACGATTACTCTTGAGTGCGTTTCAACGGTAAGAATGGACAGTAAAGAAACTATTGAGGTAATGCTACATCGTTGGATTATGAAGGGATATGCTCAAGATGAACGTAAAAGTCTTTTGACGATGAGTATGTCGGAGCCTCTTGGAACACTATTAAAGGATTTAGATGCGATAAATAATATTATTGAGGGCTGTAGAACACTTTTTCAGGCAAGTAATCAAATACTTGGTATCTTTCAAATTGAGGCCAAGTTATCTTATGTAGGACATGACTAGGAGGTTATGTTATGGAATTTAATGCAAAACAAACAAAAGACGAAGGCAGAGCTGATTTTCCAAGGCTTGAACTTAAGAAAGATGAAACGGCTCGCATTGGATTTTTTCAGCTTGACCAATGGCAGGCAACGGTACGGCACTTTGTTAAAGGAATGGGTTATATCCATTGTCACGCCGTAGCTAATGCTAAGGATGTTACTGACCTTCTTAAGATTGAGGAGAATGGTGGAGACCCGACAGTTTGCATGATGTGTAAGATTGCGGCTGAGCAGGGTACTGATATTGTGAGTCTCCCTATGAGAAGGTTTGCTGTGCGTGTCCTGCGATACCAGACAGACATGCGTGGGAAGCTTGTTGATGCTGACCCTAGATTTGCGATGCTTATTTGGATTATGGATAATTATAAGTACCGTCAAATTAAGCAGATTGACCAGGAATGGGGAGATATTAGGACTCACGATGTTCTTGTTTCTTGTCAGGATGAGAAGTGGCAGAGATATGTTATCAATGTTGCTAAAGAGGCTAAATGGACAGCCGAACCTACAAAGTCTAAGGTAGTTACTCATCTTAAGGCTGAGATTCCTAAGTACAATCTTGCTGACTGTCTTGGACAGAGTATTGCGGCAGATGTTCTTAATAGGAAGTTTGAGATGATTCGGAGGCGTTCTTCCCCTGCCGGTAAGCCGGTTGATGTTGCATCTTCGGATGTATTCGCTGGTGGTTCCGACAAGACTACTCTTAGTGAGGATGATGATATTTTTAATGTGAGTGGTGGTGGGGCAGAAAAGGGTTTTAGTGCTGGTGAACTAGAGGCCGCCGGTAAGCCTATGACGGAAGAAGTGGATATTCTTAAGTCTCTTGACCTCAAGTTGTAACTACCCTACAAAATGAAAAAATCGTGAGTTTGTAGGGTAAAATGAATTGGCGAAAAGAGATTGAAACAGAGTTTGGGGTAGAAGTCTTTGATACGGGATTTAGTGGAAAGGTTATTAGCTCTGGTAGTATTATTGTTGATTTTCTTACTATTATTGGTGGTTTCCCCCTTGGTGCCATTGTTGAAATTTTTGGGGATGAAGGGTCAGGAAAAACTACTCTTGCTCTTATGTGTATGCGAGAGGCTATTAAACAAGGTAGAAAGGTTCTTTGGTTAGATTTTGAGAGAACAATAAACCACGAGCTTTTAAGGAAACTGCAAATCCCTCTTGAGGCTATTGGAGATTATATTATTGCTCCTGATACGATGGAAGATGGGTTTATGATTATGCTCCGATTCTGTGAGGACCCCCTGAACCGTGGCGGGGTTATTTTTACAGACAGCGTTGCGGCTATGCCCCCTGTTATGGATATTGAGAAAATGAAAGAGATTGTGGGTCAAGTTAGAGTGGCAAGCATGGCTGGAATTATGTCTACTTCTTTTAGGCAGATGTGTCAGCAGTTTAAAAAGGCTGATGTTTGTGCGGTGTTCTTAAATCAAGAGCGGAGTAATATTGATACAACTGGAAGGTCAATAGGTCAAAAAACAACTCCTGGTGGGGTAGCGTTAAAGTTTTATTCTTCCATGAGAATTCAACTTTCGGCTAGACAGGCTACAAGAGTAAAAGTAGAGGATGTTGTAAGCGGTGGTGTGAGTGACCAAGTAGTAGCGATTGAGGTTGGTGTTGTTATTGTGAAGAATAAGTTGGCTCCTAGCTACCGAAGGTCAAAGATGTATCTTAGAATGGATGAGGGAATTGATAATTTGACATCAGCTCTTAATATAGCAGAGTTAATGGGGTTAATTTCTAAAAAAGGTGCGTTTTACACCATTAATGCGAAATTTGGTGGTGAGATTGCCGGAGAAGTTAAAGCACATGGTTTTGAAAGATTACGGAAGTATTTTATAGATAACCCCAAAGAACAAGGTATGTTAATAGACGATGTAAAAGCGTACTTAGGTAAAAAATTAAAATCTGTTACGGAGGTAACTAATGAATCAAGCGGTGAGTGAAAGGGTTGAAAAACTTAAGAAGGGACTTCTCACAAAGGATGAGGCTTTATTTAAGGCTGCTCCTTTTGAAAGCTGTCAAGAGGCATTTATTTCAGGACAGGTCGGCTTTATGCACTCCCCTAATAAAGATGGTGAGTATGTAATGACCCATGGAAGTAAGGAATACTCTTTTAATGAAGATGGCATTGAAAAGATAAGCCGTCTTGTGGGTATTCCTTCTACCTATGTGGAGAAGGTTCCTAAAGACCTTTTATTTCCTCATCTTGCATACTGGATTAATAGTGGTGATATGGCTGTTAAGGCTTTTGTTAGAGCGGACAAAGTAGATGATGGTGGGAGACCGATTATTATGGGATTTGCCCATCGGGATGCCTTCTATTATCCTCTTTCTCGGTTTCTTGCTCAGGTAGATACTGTTCGTTCTGATTATCTTGTTGAGGGCTTTGAGGATGTGACTTGGCGTAATTCTTGTTTTGGATTGGTATTTCCTGATTCAGAGTTTATGGTTGAGACTCCTTCAAGCGAAATTCAGAAGGGAGACCACCTTTACGGTGGTATTAAGTTCCGTGGTTCTATGCTTGGTGAGTCCCCTATGAAGATTTCTGCGTTTTTCCTTACTTTGGTGTGTATGAATGGTATGGTTAGTGTTGATGAGGTTTATACCTACAATCGCAGATTTGGGGTAGATGGTGTTGATGGTTGGATTACAGATGGTATTAATTGTGCCGTCTCTGCCCTTGGTTCAGAGGTAGATAAGGTTCGTAGACTTACTAGTATGGCTATTGGTCCTACTGAGATTGTTCCTTATGTCAATCATATGTTTGACCAAAGGAATATCCCTACGTCTGTTCGTAAGTCTGTTCTTGAACTGATTGTAGAGAAAAACCCCAGGAATCTTTACGAACTTTTGAACGCTATTACGGCTACGGCTCATATTGTTGAAAAGAGACAAGAGGTTTACTCTCTTCAGTCCCTTGGTGGGTATGTAGCTTCTCATGCGGAGTCGTGTGCGGTTTGTCATAGACCTCTTGACAAAACCGCAGGAGTTTAGTTGGTTACCGTGGCCTCTGTTAATACAAGCCACGTTCCCATTCTTTGAGCTTTTTTCATAGGAGGGGTCGAAAGGCCCCTCCACCTTTTTTTAGGGGTATTTGGTGATAAAGAAGATACATGTTAAGGGATACCAAGCACTTTACGATGTTGAAGTAGAGTGTGCGGGATTCACCGTAATTTATGGTGAGTCCGATGTGGGTAAATCTGCCTTTTATCGGGCTATCCGAGCATTTTTAACGGCTGAGTCTGGTGACTCTTTTATTTCCTATGGTCAAGATGTTGCGGAAGTTTCTTTAGATTTAGACCTTGGTTTAGGTGTTACTGTTACTTGGAAAAAGAAGCGTGGTCGTAGTTGTGATTATAACCGTAAAAGTCTTTGTGGTGATTTAAATTGGCTTCGTTGTAAGTCAATGCCTGAAGAGGTTGCAAAAGACTTAAAGATTAATCCTATTTTGGTTGATGGTGAAAAATTTTATCCTAATCTTAGAGGTCAGTTTGATAGTTTATTTATGTTGTTTGAGTCCTCTTCTAAGAGGGCTAGACTACTTGGTAGTTTAATTTCTAATGTGCTATTGAAGGGCGTTAAAGAGGCTAATTTAGAGCGGTATCGAAATGAGGCTGATATAAGAGCCTTTCAAGAATTGTTGGTTGAGTTAGAAAAGAAGAGTAAATTTAATTGGGAAGAATATAGTGGAAAGGTTACGGCTTGTAGAGAGATTCTTACTCGGGTTAAAAAAGCTGAAGAGGTTTTAAAAAGTCTTTCTGTGCTAGTCCAACAGAGGGATGAATTAACTAAATGGACTCGACTTTCTCCTCCTGATAGAAGGCTGGCTGTTTGGTTTGAAGAGACGGATAGGATGGCATCTCTCTGGGCTAAGATAACTGATATTTTGAATACTAGGATATATGTTTTGATGCAATTGGATGGGTTGGAAAAGCAGATAGAAGAAATTAAACGAGTACTGGTTATTACTGCATCAGAAAGGGATGAAACGGCTAAAAAATTAACTATTAAGTGTCCTCATTGTCAAGGTGATATTTCACTTGTGGAGGTACAACTTTGAAAATCCTTTTCTTTAGTGACCCGCATAATTCAGATACTCCTCCTCGTATGCGTAGGGATAACTACACAGAGTCAATTCTTAAAAAACAGGAAGAGTTAATTCTTGTGGCTAAAAACTGTGACATGGTAGTTATAGGTGGTGATATTTTTCATAAGAAAGACCCTACTAAGGTTTCGTTTAAGTTGGTTCATAGAGTGATGGAAATTTATAGGCAGTACCCAAATGTTCATATTATTTTGGGAAACCACGATTATATGAGTAGGGTTAAGGATAGTTTAGAGAATCATTTTGGTATGTTAGAACACCTCCCCAATGTAAAAATTTATCGGGATGAACACGTGTGGCAGGAAGAAGGAATTCGGTTTAATATGATTCCTTACCAAGAGACGATAGATGCGTTTTTAGAATCGTTTACACGGAATGCCTGGAATAATATTAGTGGTTTTCAGAAAGAGGGTGTGAAACATTCTATCTGTTTTACTCATGCTCCTATTTCTCCCTCACTTTTACCTTTTGACCATATCTCTGTGGATAGAGTTAAGGGTTGTTTTAGTTATCTTTTTTCTGGTCATTTTCATTCTGTTCAGCATTGGAGTGACAGATTTGGTAACCCTGGTGCATTAAGTAGAGGAGTGCTGACGTTGGATGGTACTATTGACCGTCCGGTAGGTGCATTTATTATTGATGTTAGTGGACAAATTTCTACTACTTTTTGTCAGGTTAGTCACGCTCCCGCAGAGGAAGTTTTTAAGGTTGAAGATGCGATGGAGAAGAGAGAGTTATCTGTGGCTATTTCAGAGTTTGTGTCGCATATAACCGATTTCCAGGTTCCTATTGCTCTCAGTAGGGAAGATTTGCTTTATCAGATTGAGCAGTTGCCTATTGAAGAGCCGGTTAAAATTAAGGCTAAGTTTATATTGGAGAGAACGTGAATTTTAACATTAGTTACACCTTGCTTTCGTGTTATAAGTCTTGTAGGAAGAAATGCTATTTACAGTACATAAAAAAGGTAATTCATCCTGACCAAGTTAATCAACGTCCCTTTATTGTGGGTATTGTGGCAGATTGGTTATTTGGTAAATGGGTAGAGGGAGGTTATCCTCCTGGGTGGATGGAATACAAAGCAGATGGTATGTTTGATTGGTTTTCTACTAAGAGAAAAATTATTTATAGGAATACAGATGATAAAGACAAGATGAAGGCTAAGTTGAGGCGGGCTGTACATGATTTAGAGGTTTGTGCTAGTGATGCGGATTTACAGAGTAAGAGGTTTGAAACACAGCGAAAAGTGGCTTTTGAGAAAGATGGCTTCTCATTTTTTGGGAAGTTGGATATGTGGTTTCCAGATGAACGTAAAATTTGGGATTTAAAAATTACGGAAAACAAAAAGTATTTGGACCCATTTCAGTTGCATTTTTTTGCGTGGTTGATTGAAAATTCAACCCCCCACCAGGTTCAGGGTTTGGCTTTCTTTTCTCCTCTTATGCGGCCTTATTTTAGAGAGGTTGATTGGACAGAGGTAGAAAAACATCAGCTAGAATCAGACCTTTATGGTTTGCTTGATATGATTAAGAATGAAACGACTTGGGATAAAACCGCAAAAGATTGTTGGGGTTGTCCTGTTCAAAGTTGGTGTGAGATAGAAGGAGAGAAGGTCTCTGAGGGTAAACTGATGGATGGAACTTTAATTTTTAATTTGCGGGATACGGAGGCAGAAAGTGGCTCAAAGCTTGAAACAGACATATGATAAATTAAAGAAACAGTATGATGATTTAGCTTTTCAGTTGGCTGGTTTGTTAGCGAAGAAAAAAATGATGGAAGAACAGTTATCTAAGGTACAAGAAGATATAGTAGCAATTGTTGGTGAGCGTGTACCTACTGATGTGGTTAATGCTTTATCTAAGGAGATAGAGACTCGTTCACAGTTGTTGCAAGAAGATATTAAAATATTTGAAGGTGTTTTAGCAGAGTTTAAAATTGGTGTAATGCAGGAAGAGAAAACAAACTACAAGGATATTTTTAGAGGTGTATGATGAAAATTGCCATTAAGCGAGTTTTTCTTGAGAACATGTTGCAGAAAGCGTCCGTTATTTCGGGTGCTGGTGGTGTGAGTGGTGTATCTAGTAGTTTTCTTATTGAATTAAAAGGTGAGGTTTTATCTGTAACTAGAACAGATAAGATGGTCTCAATTGTGGCTAGTACAAAAATGTTTGATTTGCTTTCTCCTCCAGACCCAGGAAAGCCGTTTTCAAATAGGATTCTTGTAGGCACTAAATTTTTGACCCTGGTTCAAAACTTAGACTGTGAGATGATTGAGTTGGATAACGCCGATTCAAGTTTGAGCATTGTTGCGGATACTTATACGGCTAAATGGCTGCTAGAAATTTCCGATGCGTTCCCTCCTATTCCTGAGGTATCTCAAGATAATTTGATGGAGATAGATACTAAGGAGTTTTTAAATTGTGTGGATAGAGTTAAATACGCCGCAACGGTAGAGAGCGTTACTCCTGCGTATAAACAGATTTTCTTTAATAATCAAGAGTGTTGGGCCGCTGACGACCAGAGGCTACAGCAGGTAAAGACAAAACTTCCGATTAATTTTTCTCTCATCCTCCCTGTGGCAGTTATGGATTCGTTAAAATTTATTAAAATGGAAAATTCAAGTACATTTAGTTTTGGTAAGGACAAGCATTTTTACATTTTTAAAGTAGGTATGGATGTTTGTATTTGTAGAATCCCTGGGATTCCAATTCCTTCTTACATGGATAGTTTTGTAAAAAAGGTTGGTTTTCATCTTATTGGTTCGGCTAAATTTGAACGCTACCGCATGATTAGTATTTTGAGGCGAGTGGGTGTTACTTCGACAGTTGGTAGTAGCCGAGTTGATTTTAGTACTAGTTATAATGTTCCTATTGTGGTTTCGGGTAATGATGGGTATGGAAACATGTCGTCTGAGCAATTAATTGTTACTTATGAAGGTGCAAAGAAAGTATTTGGTATTCATTGGAGTGATATGGTTAACGCTTTGCTTTCCGCAAAGGCCGGTTCGGTTGGTATGAAAATTTATGATAATTTTGTGAGTATTGAGACAGAGGATAGTCTTGGATTTCTCCCCATGTTAATGTGAAATATGAGTTACTTACCCCTTCTTGATAAACGGCTCTCTACTTTAGAGGCAGTTATCCACCGTGAAAACATACGGACAGAGATAACTGAGCAGGAGAAGATTCGTCTTGAAATATCGGCGGATGATAAGAAAGAGTCGAATGAGATATTACTTAAAGTGGTTGAACTGTTTAAAAATCTTGGGGGTGACCATGAGGCTACCATTCTTTCTAAGTTGGAAAAGTTTGTTAGTTATGGTTTGTCCTCAGTATTTGGTGAGAGAAATTTATTTAAAACTCTTTTAAGCACAGAGGGAAAAGATTTAAAGGTTGATTTTTATGTAGATGTTGAGGGAATTCCTTGTAGTGTAACAGATGCGAAGGGTGGTGGGGTGGCAGAAGTAGTTAGTTTGCTTCTTCAATTATTTTTTGTGGTAGCGGCAGGTGATAAGACTTCTCCTATTCTTATTCTTGATACTGCCATGGTGCATTTATCAGAGCATTACCACAGGAATATGTCGGCTCTTATGAGAGAGTTGGCTCATAAACTAAAACTGCAAGTAATCCTTATGGCTCATTCTGGTGAGTATGGTGAATTTGCAGATACCCTTTATCATTTTTCTCAGGTAGATGGTAAAACAAAGGCAAAGAGGATAAAATGAACACAAGTCTAAGGGTTAAGAAAGAACATTTTAAAGAGTTTACTGACATGATTTTGGCTCAATTAGAGGGTGGTGGTAAACGCTACGCTTTGGGTGAGGATAAAGAATTTACGGACCTTGTGTGTGAGGTTGCTGGAGTAGATTGGATTGCAGGTAATATTACTAAGTATATTGGTGAGATTATTAATGCGAAGAAGATGGGTGAAAAACCACAGAAGGTAAATTTTATAAAGATTGCTACTTATGCTTACCTTTATTATCTTAAGCACTTGGATACGGGATTTTCTGAGGTAGATAAAGGTGAGATGCTTAATTTAAAGCAAGGAGAGAAAGAATGAGCGATAAATCTTCTACTGGTGGTATTGGTTTTTGTGGGATGTTGACTATTGTTTTTATTGTAATGAAGTTGCTAGGTAAAATTAATTGGTCTTGGTGGTGGGTACTTGCTCCGATTTGGCTTCCTATTCTTGTTGGTATTGGTATAGTTTTGTTTGTTTTACTTTTGTCAATTCTTGTTGTTGTGATAAAGAAATAGGTTATGTTAGAACGAGTGTTGACTTTAGATTTGGGGACTAAGTGCGGTTGGGCTTCTCTTTGTGATGGTAGAGTAGAAAGCGGTATGCAGACTTTTGATTTGAAGCGTGGTGAGAGTCCTGGTATGAGATACATTCGTTTCAATGCTTGGTTACATGAAATGTTTAAGAATATTACCCCTCAGATGGTTGCGTATGAGATGGCTCATCATCGAGGTGGTTTTGCTACTGAGTTACTTATTGGATTGGTTACTAGAGTCCAAGAGTGTTGTGCGGCTTGGGAAGTAGAATATACTAAGGTTCATTCACAGACCCTTAAGAAGTTTATTACTGGTACCGGTCGTGCCGAAAAATCGGCAGTAATAGCCGCTGTTAACAAGAAATTTGGTCTTACTGTTACTGATGACAATGAGGCGGACGCTCTTGCCCTGCTCTCTTGGGCAGAGAATGAATTTGGAATTAAATGAAATACAGCGGTCTAGTTCGTTCTCCTGAGGAAATACAAGACTTTCTTACTCGGCATAAAAATCAATTGGATGCTCCTCATGTATACCTTGGTAAAGAGCCAAACTCTTTACATAGGGATTGGAATACAGCAAAATTAAAAATTCTTTTCGCTTCTTCTTGGGATTATGCCTCCTTTAGAGGTAATCAGACTCTTCCCTTACTGTATCAGATGGTAGGTGATTGGAGAGAGGATGTTATCATCGAGAGGTCACATGTTCCTCAGGCAGAGAAGGATTATAAGCTTTTTAGGAAATATGGTATTCCTTTGTTTAGTGTGGAATCTAAGAGGAGTGCGAGTGAGTTTGATATTATTTTAACTTCCATCGCATATCCTTCTCCTTGGATAAACTTTCCGTTACTTCTTAGGATGAGCGGTATTCCGGTGTACTGGAAGGATAGACATAATGAAACTGATAAAAAAACGTATCCCTTGGTTATGGTGGGAGGTTCTGCTTGCTTTGGTAACTTTAGCTTTGCTTACCCTGTTGTTGATGTAGTTTTTGTTGGTGAGGCTGAAACAGATAAAGACGGTGGTATTCTCCCCCTGTTAACCACACTTGAGGAGATTAACAACAATGAAAGTTCGATGTCGGCAGTATTGGAAACCGCACAGAAAAGTCATAACTATATATTTGTCCCAAGGTTTTATGAGCCAAAATACGAGGGGCCGGTCTTTAAGTCCTGGGATAAAAAGAGGGATGATTTTCCGAGTTCCATCACTAGGAGGATTTGTAAGGATTTGGATTCCGCCCCGCCGCTTACAAAAACATTACCGTCTTATACGGATGCTACAATGGGTCTTGGTGAAGTTGAAATCTCACGTGGTTGTAGGGGCAGTTGTGCTTTCTGTGGACTCGGATGGAAGTACCGTCCTTATCGTGAGAGGAGCCGTATAAATGCAGTTACAGCTCTTTCTGAGAACAAAAAGCAGAGTGGGGCGGTGTCTTTATGCCCAATTGCGGCAGAATTCGCCTTTTATCGTGAAAAAAAGGCATTAATTAAGGACTTATGTGCTATAAGTCGCTCTGTTGACCCTCTTTCGATGCGAATTGATGCTTTTATTGATGATATTCAGTTTGATGTTGTGCTTGGTAAATCCGGTATGAATCAATGTGCTTGGGGTGTTGAAGGTGTGTCACAGCGGCTTAGAAATAGGATGATGAAGAACATTACGGCTGAGGATATTAAAAAAGCGTGTTGGACAGCAGTAGAAGCTGGTGGGTTTAAACGGTTAAAGTTTTTTATGATAAATAATATTGATGAGACTTGGGAAGACTATGAAGAATTCTTTGGTCTTGTTAAAGAAATTATGGATGGTTTTGATAAAGCCAAGAGAAAAGGTTTGTCTCTTTTTGTTTCATGGACTCCCTTGATTATTGAGCCGTGTACTCCGTTTCAATGGAAGCGGCCTACTATTGACCAAACACAGCCTTGGAAAGATAAGATTGTGCCAAGACTAAAGGCTTTAGGTGTGAAAACGAATCGAGACAGACCAAGTATAAAGGATGATTGGGATGCGTTATATGTTTCTCAAGGACTTCATTTGGGAGATACTAGATTTGCAGAAGCGGTGGTGGAAGCAACTTTGGAAAATGATAGGCCATATTATTACTCCTTTTCTAAGGGGTTTAGAAACCGTATTGGAAAACATTTTCCGAAGGATATGACTTGGGATTGGATTATTAGAAGTCGTGGTGTAGATGAGTTATTTCCTTGGGATATTATTGATAGAGGTGTATTAAAAAATACCCTTTGGAATCTTTATTGTAAAATTAGTTCGGGTGATATGGATGATAAGGTTACTCCTCTTAAGCCTCCTATAGAGGAGTGTAATTTAGATAATGTTCAATGGAGTAATGAACAGGAGTCATTTTACAGGTATGTTGTGCAGTATCAGGTAGAAGATGGTTATGATACTGTCCCTAATTCTCATTGGAAAGCGGTACTACACAGGGCGGCGTATTTAACAGGTTTCCCTCTTTCTGTAAATCAACAGCACTTTTTTACAGACCGGGAAAGTAGAAATTGGTATGGTGGTAAAGAGTACATTGGTATTGGTACAAAAGAGCCGGTGTATTCGGAAGATTTTGAAAAATTGAACATTGAAATGGTTGGTTTGAAAGTAGTGGGCTTTATTGAACTGCCTTATGGTAAATTTTCATGGAGTAGGTTTATTAGTACTTATAATATTGTGTTACATTTACCTTATTCTCAGGTAGTTCAACGACTAGATGAAATACGAGCGTTGTCGGAGTTCATTGTTAAGGTTCCTCCTGATAAATACTCTGCTTCTAGAAGAGGTAGAAATATTGATTTAAAGAGTTGTGTGTTTGAACCAATTGTAGAGGATGTTGGTTCTGCTACTCGGATGGAGTTACTACTGTCAAATACTATGCCTGTTAGATTGCTTATTAAGGCTATCTTTGATAAGATTGTGTCTAAGAAGGTATATACTTTTGATATTAATAAGACTGATTTGATTTATCAAACTAAGAGTGGGAATGAGGTGTTAGGTTGGAATCCCGTTGGTCAATAGCATTACGTCCAATTAAGTTTAGTCAAATTCTTGGGCAGTCGCATATTATTAATTTTTTTCAGCGGGTTTTATCGGACTTCTACACTAATCCAAATAAGAAACTTCCTGTAGGTGCGTTATTTGGAGGTAGAAGTGGTGTAGGTAAAACTACTCTTGCCCGAGTTATTGCGGCCTCTTTAAATTGTCCGAATAGAAAAGGCTCTGTGGAACCATGTGGTGTGTGTGCTTCGTGTAAGTCTATTAGGTTTGGTAAAAGTTCAGATGTGCTAGAGATTGACGCTTCTTACTTTGGTTTGGTTGATAATGTACGAGACTTAAGAGAGAGGTTAAATTCGTACAGTTACCAGACCTACCGAGTGGTTATTCTTGATGAGTGCCACATGATGTCAAAAGAGGCTTTTAATGTCCTATTGAAGATGCTTGAGGAGCCTCCTGAGAAAGTAGTTTTTATTCTTGTTACAACAGAGGTAGAGAAGGTTCTTGATACGGTAAGAAGTCGTCTTGTTGAGTTTCGTTTTCGTATTGTGGTGTGGTCTGCTGTATGGAAAATGGCTAGTCGAATTCTTAGTAGGTTGCATATGACGGCTGATGAGGCTGCACTTGAGAAAATGTATAAAATCTCTGGCTACAATGTTAGAGATTTTTTTATGTCTTTGGAGCATTTAACTAAAGTTTGTGAAGGTTCAATAACTAAAGCAGTTATTGAGGAAAACTTTGGTGATGTGTTTGTAATGGATTCTATCTTGGATGCTATTTGTGCTGGTAATTATGAGTCGGCGGTTGAACAATATGAAAGATTTGCTTCATATGAGGTAGATTTTGATATTTTTATTTCTAGGTTTCTTGATTTTATTATTGAGCGGTTAAGAGACTACTTAAAGAAGGGTGGAGCAGAGACGTTTCTTTATGCTTCTATTGTTAAGATTATTTATAAGTTTTTGCAAAATAAGGTCAGATTGAAGGGTGTAATTGCAGCTAAGGTATTATTTTTTGAGATTGTCTCTCAGTTAACTAAAGGAGACTTTGGTTTAAAAAGAGAGAGTAAGAAAGATAAGTTGGTTGATGGCGAAGAGATTTTTAACATCCTCT
>Ga0315274_10002527_pt1 | contig 27499 bp, 25 predicted proteins | sample YL17G02_20_MG_FD_203700 | JGI IMG/M metagenome (GOLD analysis project Ga0315274, IMG submission 203700) | Sediment microbial communities from Yellowstone Lake, YNP, Wyoming, USA - YL17G02_20 | ecosystem: Environmental > Aquatic > Freshwater > Lake > Sediment | place: USA: Wyoming | collected...
GGCGGCGGCGGCGGGGCCCGGGCCCGCGCCGGCGGCGGCGCCCAGGCGCACCCCGGCGGCGCTCCCCTCCGCGGCGCCGCCTCCGCCCGCTCCCGCCCGCACTCCTCTGCGGCCAAGACGCCCGCCGACTTCAACTGGGAGCGCAAGCGCGTGCCCTTCGAGAGCGAGTACTTCGCCGAGAAGGTCGCCGGGCTCGAGGCGGGCCCCAACGCGACAGAGAGCCTCTCGGCGCTCTTCACGCTCCGGGCCATCCTCGACGCCCGCACGCGCCAGATCGGCAGGGAGCTCGCGGCGCTCAACCAGCTGGACGGCGCGCCCGTGCAGCACCCCCCCGGCAGGCAGCCCCTGACCGAGGCGAGGACGCTGCAGATCCACGTCGACGACCTCGCGGCGGCGGAGGCCGCGCTGCGGGCCGAGCTTGCCGACCTGGCAGCGGTGGAGGCGAAGGCGGCGGCGGACGCCGAAACGGCTGCTGCGAAGGCTGCTGCTGCTGAGGATGCTGCTGCCAAGGATGCTGCTGCTGCCGATGAGGCCGCCCCCAAGGCTGGTGGTGGTGCCCCCGCGGCTGACGGGGGAGCAGCAGGAGGAGGAGGGGAGGAGGCGGGCACTGCTGCTGCTGCTGCTGCTGCTTCTGCTCCCGCGGCTGCGGCGCCAGAGGCCGAAAAGCCTGCCGAGGCGGCGCCCGCTGCTCCCGTTGCTGCTGCTGCTGCTGACACTCCCGCTGCTGCTGCTGACGCCCCCACTCCCGCTGCTGCTGCTGCTGCTGCGGAGCCGGTCCCGATGGTTTCTGACGGGTGAAGAGAGGGGAAGGGAAGTGGGAGAGAAGAAACTTTGACCTCGCTCGTTTCTCTCTATTTGCATCTTTATCTTTTGTTTCAAAAACCAAAAAAACTGTAGAGAAAATCGAAAGGCAATGGTTCGAAAGTCGTGGAGAGAGCGGGAGAGAAAGAGACAGAGAGATCGAGGGCGCATTTCGAGACGACGAAGAAAGTAGAAGCAGAGCAAGAGAGAAACGTGAGAGAAGAGAGTTTTCCTCCCCCTTTGACTCGACGACGTTTGACTCGCTCGTTTCACTTTTTTTGCGAAGACGGAAATTTTTCTTTCTCTTTTCGCGCTCGTTTCTCGCCACCAAACCGGGCCTGTACTCTCCTCCCGCTGCTCCCCGCGGACGCTTCTTGACCTCATTTCCGATCTCAGAGCTCCGTCTGGGCTTTAAAAAGCGAAAGAAAAGAGAAAAATGTCGTGGAGCGGCGCGGAGGACGCCAAGCTCGTCGCGGCGGTCAAGCGAGCCGCCGCCGAGCTCCTCGGCCTCCCCTCCCTCGCGGAGCTCCCGCGCTCCTTGCCCGACGACATCAACTGGACCACCGTCGCGGGATACTCGGGGCTCCCTGCAAAACGCACGGGAAAGGCCTGCCGCCTCCGCTACTTCAATCACCTGCAGCCGGGCCTGCTGCTGTCGACGCCGTTCTCGGTCGACGAAGACCTCACGGTCGTGCGGCGGCAGGCCGTGATGGGCAACTCGTGGAGCTCCATCTCCGCCTTGCTGCACGGGAGGACCGACAACGCCGTGAAGAACCGGTGAGAGAGGCGGAATATGAGAAGACGGAGGAAGAGAGAGGGGAGAGAGAGGGATTCTTCGAATGAAAAAGAAAGAAAGACCGAAACGAAGCCAAGACCGAACGAGCGAGAGACGGAGACCGGACGCCGGACGATGACGATGAAAAAAAAAACTCAACCTCGATCCTCCTCTCATTTAAAAAAAACATCAGCTGGCACACCTACCTCAAAAACATCGTCCATCCTCCCCCGGAAACGCCAGCAGCGCTCCTAGGAGCAGCACCCGGCCGTTCCCGAGCCGCTCTCGCTCCTTCGTCCTCGTCGTCGGACGCTAACGTTTGGAGGGAGCGCGCCGCGCTGATCGCGGCTGCAGCAGCGCGCGCCGCCGTGCTCGCGGCCGGTCGGTCCCAGGCCGCGGCTGCGGCCGCCGCCGCCTTCGCCAGCGCGCGCGCCCTGGACTCGCCTGCTCCGCCGATCCCGAAGCCCAAGGGGGCGATGAAGGGCAACAAGAAGGGGGGGGGGGAGAAGAGGCAGATTGAAGAAGAAGGAGAGTCTGAGAAGGAGGAGGACGAGGAGGAAGAAGAGGAAGCCGCTCCTGCTGCTGCTGTTGCTGCTTCTGCCGCTGCTGGAGGAGGCGGAGGCGCTTCGAAGGGGGCAAAAAGGAAGGCTTCCGTCGCCGCTGGAGGCGGCGCTTCTTTCTCTTCCGCTGCTCAGTCAAAGGTGAAAGGGAAAGCCCCTGCCGTCGCCGCCGCTCAGTCAAAGGCGAAAGGGAAAGCCCCTGCCGTCGCCGCCGCTCCTACTCTTGCTCCTGCTGCTCCTGCTGCCCCCACCGCCGCCGCCACGACCCCGAAGCCGAGGAAGAGGGCCGCCGCTCCCGCGTCCAAGACGAAGCAGGGCGCCACTCCTCCTCCTCCCACGCCCCTCGACGCGCTGCTGACGGTGGCCGAGGAGGAGGAAGAGGGGGAGGAAGACGGAGGCGGGGGAGCGAAGAAGAAGAGCAAGGCGGCGAAAGCGCCGAGGAAAGCGGCGGCGGCGGCGGCGAAAAGGCCGGGGTCTGCCGCGGCCCCCGCGACGGCAGCCGGCCCCGGCTCCACAGCGGCGCTGGCCCCGGCCACGGCCTCGCAGAGGCAGAGAACAGCGACGAAGAAGGCAAGCGCGGCCGCTGCCGGAGGCGGAAGTGGAGGAGCGCCGAGCGGCCGAAGCCGCGGCCGCGGCCGCTCTCGAAAGGCACCGACAGCGCAAGCGGCCGCCGCCGCCGCCGGCGGCCGCGCTCGCAGGGCGGCCTCCTTCGTCAACTCCCTCAGGGTTTCGCTCGCTGAGTTCTCCCGCACTCCCAATGCTGCCGCTGCCGCTGCTGCTTCTGGTTCCGCTCCGGGCTCTTTCCCGCTGCCTCCCATCACCGTCGGCGGCGGTCCCGGGCTCCCGCAGCCCGTCATCCGTCACCGCAGTGCTGCGGGGGCAGCCGCGGTGTCGCAGGTCGCGGCCTCGGGCATCGCCGAGGCGGCCGCCGCGATCCAGGCGGCGGCGTTCGCCTCGACGCCGGCGGCCGTCGCTGCCAACGCCGCCGCGTCGCTCCTCTCTCCCCCGCTTCAGCAGCAGGAGCAAGGGCCGACCCCGCTGCTCCTCCCTTCCGCGGCGGGCCCGGCCGTCGCCGCGACAGCGACGGCAAGGAGGGGCAGCGTCGGGGGCGGCGGCGGCGGAGGGACAGGACCCCGCGGTTTCCCCCCGCCGTCTACGATGGCGAGGGCCGACGAGACGGCGGCCACCCTCTTCGGGGCGACGCCCGGGGGGCGGGGTCCCGTGCGGATGGCGGTGGCGCTGTTCGACGCTCCGGCGGGGGGGTCCGCGGGGAGCTCGCCTTCGGGCGTCGACGCCGCGGCAGCTTCGGCAGCTGCAGCTGCAGGAGGGAGCGGGAGCGGAGGCGGCGGAAACGCCGGAGGCGGCTTCGGGAGGCTGAGCTTCACGCCGGCGAGGTACGGCAACGCCTGACTGTCCTTGCTCGATTTTTTGCACCTAAATGCACTGAAACAATCTGAATGAAAAAAGAGAGATACAAAGGAAACGCAGTAAACTCAGAAAAAACAAAAACGGATCGAATTCCCCCCAAACCTCTCAATTCAACACGTCCAGGGATAGTGCGGGGGGCAGCTCGCTCGGGGGAACCACGGGCGGCGGCGGCCTGTGCTCGGCCAGCGCGTCCAGCAAACCCGCCGCGCTCGGAGCGTCGACGACGATTGCCCTCGACGCCGGCGCGACAAAACCCGAAGAGACCGAGTCGTCGAAAAAGCTGAGGAGCTTGTCGTAGAAGCCGCCGCAGTTGAGGACGCCCACGGGCTTGGTGTGGAGTCCGAGCTGCTGCCAAGTGATCTGAGAGAGGAGAAGGGGGAAAGAGAGAGGGGGAAGTTGAAAAAAAAATGAGTTAAGCTTTGCAGTCGAGAGTTGAGAGTGAATACAAAACTATGAAGAAAAAAAGAAACCCTTCTATCTCTCTCCTTCTGACCATTTCGAGCAGCTCATCGAGTGTTCCGAAGCCTCCAGGCAGGGCCACGAACGCGTCCGCTTCGTCGAATATCATCCTCTGTGTGTGAGTGAGTGTTGGTGTTTGGCGTGTTTATTTTTTAGTTGGCGTTAGTTTGGTTTTGAGAAATAAGGGTTATACAAATGAAGGTTTGAACTCGATTTGTTTTCTTACCTTGCGCGTGTGCATATCCGGAACTGTTCGAAGTTCGCCAACTGTGGTGCCCGAGATCTAATCGAAAGAGAAATAGAAAGAGAAATCGAGAGAGAGAGAGATAGAGAGAAAGAGACAAGAGGAGGAGGAAGAGGAAGAGGAAGAGGAAGAGGAAGAGGAAGAGGAAGAGGAAGAGGAAGAGGGAGGACAGGGTTTGACGGGGGGGCCGTGAGCGCTGTTTCGAAAGGGGACGAAGAGAAAACTGAAACCGAGAGGCGCGGTGTGTTTCTCTATCTCTTTCCTTTTCTCTCCTCCGTTCTCTCCACCACCTCACCTCGCGCGGCTGCAGCGCCTTGGGGATCACGCCGATAACTGTCTGTCCCCCTGCTTGCACGGAATCGGCCACGGCGCCCATCAGGCCGTTGTTGCCCCCTGTCGAGGAGTTGAAGGCCAAAGGTCAAGGTTGAGGGACGAGAGAGAGTTTGATCGAAAATGAAACCAATGCCTCTCTCTCTTTCAGCCTCCCAATTCTCCTTCTCTCCCCGCTTTTTATCCCACCTCCATACACCAGGCCGATGCCTCTCCTGGCCATCTCGGCGCCAAGCTCGACGGCGGCCTGCCTGTACAGCGGCGACGTGCCCGCAGACGACCCGCAAAAGACGGCGATGCGCCGAAACGGGAGAGGAGCTGCTGCTGAGCAAGCAGAGGCTGTTGCCGGTGTCGCCGGCATCGCGTTTCGCTTTTTCTTTCTTGAAGACGACGCTGACTGGTCGAGAACGCTCGTACTATGGCGAAAAACAGTTGGAATCGGAGTGATCGAAGGACGACGGCCAAGGGAAAAATAGGGGGAGCGTTCTGTTCAAAGGAGTTTTTGCTCTAGTCGAGTTTAGGCCTCGATCGAGAGTGTTTTTCCTTTTTTCCTTTTTTTCTCTCTCTCTCTCTCACTCTTGCTGTCTCTCGCGGCGCTCGTCACACGAGAAAGGGAGAGAGCACGTTCTTTTTCTCTCTCAGCAATCCATGCTGCGCCTCGCGGCGCTGGCCGCCGCTCGCCGCGGCGGCAGCACTAGAGGGTCTCGGCTGGTCGTTCATCACGCGAAGGGCAGCGGCTTGGCAACACTAGAAGAATCTGCAGCAGCGACGGCGGCGACGGCGGCGAAGGCATCAAGCTCATCATCATCTTCTCCCTTCTTCTCCCTCTCCATCCGCTCTTTTGCTGCGCGCGCCGCCCCGGCAGAGGGAGGCGACGACCGTAAAGCGGCGACGAGGAACGCCGTGCTGGTCAAGGTGCGCTTCTTTTCGTATGGTTGGAGAATCGTTCTGTTTCTGGACGGGAAATCAATCCGTCTCTATTTCCCTCTCTCTCTCTCTCACCTCTCAACCTCAACCTTGACCCTCAACCTCTTCCGAAAAAACAACAACAGGCACTGACGCCGCAGGCCCCTCCGCCACCACCTCAGCTCTCCGCCGAGGAGGTCCTCGAAGCAGCAGAAATGGCCAAAAAGTACTCCCGCGCCAAAATGGCTGCGCACAGGCAGCGTCAGCGCGAACTTTCTAAAAAATTGGAGCTCAAGCTCGCCGCGGTTGCGGCGTTGCCCGAGGGCCCGTTGCGCGACGCCGCGCTCGAGCCCGACCTCGCCCCTTTCCCGAGCTCGCGCGCGGTCTGGACTGACACGCCCCCCATCGCAGGGTTTGCCTCCGGCGGGATGGCGAGCGGAGACTCCAAGGACGATGCCGGGGCGAGGCCGGTCGGTGCGGGGCGGCGACGGAAGTAAATAGTTTTTGTTTTGTTTTGTTGATCAATCACTGTCAAAAAAATCACATTATTCTTTCCTTTTTTATATCGACGACGCCATTTCTCCCCAATGAAAAGATAATAAAGAGGAACCAATAATCACTGCAAGTTGACGTCGGCGAAGGAGCCGCTGCCCTGGTTGTTGTTTCCGTAGTTATCTCCTCCGCGGTAGAGGGTTTGCTGCTGCCCTTGCTGCCCGCCGCCGCCGCCATAGCCGTTTCCGCCGTTTCCGTAGTAGTAAGAAACGGGCTGCTGCTGCTGCAGTTGCGGCGGCACTGCGACAGCGCCGATGCGATGCGAGGGCTCTCCGCGGGGCGAAAAAGCCTGCAGCGGCGCCGAAGGGGGAGCAGCAGCAGCGGCGGCGGCGGCGGCTGCGGCAGCCGAGCAGGAGGAGGAAGAAGGAGGAGGCCCGCCCCGCCGGAGCTCGACACTTCCCGGCGGCGGCGCTCCTCCTCCCGAGGCCGCCCTCTTGAAAGACATCGAGCTCAGGGGCAGGGGAGGCGTCGCCGTCGCCGCCGTGGTCGCTTCTCCGCCGCCGTAGCTGTATCCGTGCAGCTGCGAGGGCATGCGCACCGGCGCAGAAGCGGCAGAAGACCACGACGAAGCCGGGTTGTTGTTGCTGCTGCTGCTGCTGCTGTTGCTCCCGTCGCCGATGCCGTCAGCGGCGTCTGCCCTCTCGACCAGCTTCCTCCCCGCGAGCTCGCAGGCCTGCCCGACGGCGATCGCCAGGAAGGCGGCCAGCGAGCCCGCGGCCGCCGCCGGGCTCGAGCCGGGGGGCAGCCCGGCGAAGGGCGCCGGGGGCAGCGACGCGGAGAGCTCGCCCCGGCGGTTGGCCCGCAGGGCCTGGCCGACGGCCCTGGTGGCCGCCGACAGCGGCGACGCCGCCGGGGGCTGCGCCTGCGAGGAGGAGCCGCCGCCGTCGCCACCGGTAAACAGTACCGACGTCCCCAGCGACATCGCGACCCTCGCCGCGACGACGGCGGCCACGGCCGCGGCGGCTGGGGGCCAGACCGCCGCGACGGGCGTCCTGGTCGGGGGGAACGGGCCGTCGTCGCCGGCGATGCCCCTCGAAGCGGCCGCGGAGGAGGCACGGGCGTGGGTGAGGGCCGCCGCCGCTCCGACGGCGGCGTAGAGCAGGGGGGCGCAGAGCGCGCACCACACAGCGTCGAGACCCGCCTTGGAGGCCTCCAGGGGCGCAGGGAGAGGAGGGGAAGAAGCAGCGGCAGGAGACGGAGACGAAGCGCCGCCGCCGCCGCCGTCGCTGGAGGCGAGCGCGGTGACCTCTCCGTCGTCGTCGATGAACACGCTCTCGATGCTGCCCGACCCTTCTCCGTCTTCGCAGGCTCCCTGGTGAGCAGACGAACTCGAAAGAAGGAACGCCGCGGCGTCGGCGTCCGCGTCGGCGGCGCGGCACCACAGCTCGGCCGCGCAGCCGCCGGCGACGAGCGCGGCGAGCAGCCCGGCCTCCGGCTCGCCCGCGGCCACGGAGAGCAAGGCGGCCGCGGCGACGGCGGCGGCGAGGAAGAACGACGGGGTCTGGTGGTGCCGCTCCTGCTCCTGCTGCTCCTGCTGCTGCTGCTGCTGCTGAGCGGAAGAATAAGGGGAAGCGGCGACGGCGCCCCTTCCCTCTTCCTCGGCGGAGGGCGACGCCTTCGGGCTCCACACCCAGGCTGCCAGAATTCCGATCACTCCCCCGGCAACCACCGCGACGAGCGGCACCAGCAGCGCCGCGGAGGCGATAGAACCCGTGAAGGAGACTGCGGGCGAGGGCGGCGTGTGGCGGTACCTGTTGTCGGTGCTGCTGTTATTCCCTAGTCCTCCTCTGGCCGGCGCCGACGAGGCGAGCGCGCCGCAGATCGAGGCCACGGTCAGGCCGACCAGCGGTCCTCGCCCGGCGGCCAAGTGGTCCCCGACGGAGAGGGCCCGCGCGGGCGCCGCCAGCGCCGTGGCGGCCGAGACGGCGGCGGGCCAGGTGATGCTCTCGACGACCTCCTCGGCGAGGCCCGAGAGCTTGGCGTCCTCGGCGCGGCGGAGCGAGATGCCGAGCGCGAGGGACCCGGCGGCGATCTCGACGACGCCGGGGACGAGCCAAGAGGCGACGGCGACGGCGGGGAGGGAGAGAGAAAGAGAGGAGGAGGGAGAGGAGGAGGAAGAGGGAGAGGAGGAGGCGGTGGCGGCAGCAGCGGCGCTCCTGTTTTTCCGCCGCCGCCGCAGCCTCCTCCACGCGGCCGCGGCCAGCGCTCCCGCCCTCGCGACGGCCGGGGAAGCGCCGACGACCCTCGCAGCGACGGCCCAGGTCTGATGGCCCTCTTTCCCCCCGAAGCGGAAGGCAGCCGGGGCCACGGCAGCCGCGAGGAGGCCCAGGAGCATCGCTCCCAGCGACCTCGGAAGGAGCGGCGAAGAGGAAGAGAAAAAGGTTCGTTGACCGCCGTTGGTGGCTTCGTTGCCGCCCTCCGAAGGAGAGGAGGAGCCTGCTGCCGCGTCTCCGCCCAGGACAAACCTCACGGCGCTCCCGTCTGCGACGGCGGCCCCGGTGACGCCCAGCAGTGCCAGGAAGAAGAGCCTGCCGGCGTCCCCACCGGAGGGGAGGGCGCCGCGGGCCGCGAGCAGGGCCGCGGCGACGAAGGCGGCAAAGGCGAGCACGGCGGCGGCGCCCGAGGGGGCGGCCTTCTTCGCCGCCGACGAAGAGGAGCTTCCGCTTCCGCTTCCGCTCCCTCCAGGAGAGGGAGAGGAGCGCACTGCTGCGATGCTATTGCTGTTGCGGCTGAGCGGAGGACGGGCGTGGATCCCCACGCCGGGGCGGTTGGGCGGGGCCATCTGTTGGAAAAGGAAAGGGAGAAACGAAGTTTTTTCTTTTTTTAGAAATTTGTGTCCCTTTGCATGTCGATGCGAAGAAAAAAAAATATGAAACTCTCCTTCTCTTCTTCTTTTCGCCAACTCTCCGTGCTCTCTCTTTCACTCTCTTCCCCGCTCCCGAGTTTGTTGTTGGGAACCGAAACGCGCTCTTTTATACTTGCAAAATAAAGTTTAAGTTAAGAAGCTCCCCCCCCCCCCCCACCCCCACTTTGTTCTCTCTCTCTCTCTCTCCTTCTCTCCCCGTTGTCTCTCTCAACGTTTCTCTCTCTCTCTCCCTTTGCTCCTGTTCTCTCTCGCTCCCTTTCTCTCTCTTTCCCTCTCTCCCTCGTTGATCCCGCACTCTTTCTCTCTCTCCTCCCCCCTCGCGCTGTTGTTCTTGTTGTATTACGTGACGAAAGAAAGAAATCCTCGAAGATCTCCAAAAAAAACATTTTTCAAAAAAGCGCCTCCTCCTCCTCGTTCTGGACGCCTCCGCCTCCGCCGGCGCCGCCGCTCCTCGACTCCTCGACCGCGCGCTCCGCCTCGGCCTCGCTCAGCCCAAACATGGCCCTCACCGCCGCCCTGTCGGCCTCGGAAGCCTTGAAAGCCGCGTCGCTCTTCTCCGACCTCGAGACCCACGTCGCGTAGAGGGCGGCGAGCTCGGCGGCGGGCTGCCACTCCAGGGCAGCGCCCGACGGCACCGCGCGCTCGCACGCGAGCAGGTTGTTGGTCGAGGCCGCGGCGGCCGCGGCGTCGCGCTGCCGCAGGTAGGCCACGGCCTGCACCAGCGTCAGGCGCCTCTTGTCCTTGACGAGCGACTCGACGGCGCGCTTCGCCTTCTCCTCGGGCAGGGAGAGGTCCGAGGGCAGGACCCGCAGGAGCCTGTCGGCGTCGAAGCGGCCGTCGCCGGCGGACAGCGCGCGCGCGACCTCCTGCGACCACAGCGACAGCCGCAGCTCGGCGTTGGTCGCCACGCCCAGGTCGACCCCGGCGTCCCGCATGTCGAGCAGCTTCTGCAGCGTCAGCCCGCCGGCCTTCTGCGCGTCGGCGAGCCCGCCCACGGCCTTCTCCGCCTGGACGGACCGCACGATCCTCTCCCCCTGCTCCCTGGTCAGGCCCATCTTCTCGCGGATGCCCGCGAGGCGCGCCGCGGCGTCGGGCGTCACCGCGCCGCCGGCCAGCACCTGCTGCGCCTGCGCGCGGAAGGCGGTCTCGGCAAGCTCCGACTGGACGCCCGCGACGTCGAGCGGGCCCAGGCCCAGGATGTCCCCGAGCTGCGCCAGGCGCTCAAACTCGATCGGGTCCCTCTCGATCGTGATCGACCCGCCAAACGGCTGCTTGACCTCCTCGCCCGAGAGGCAAAAGAGCAGGAAGTTGCGGTACGTGTCGACGCGCTCGCGGAGCTCGAGGTCCTTGGCGAGCGTGACGACTTTCTGGCCCTTGAGGCCCGCGTCCTTGTTGCTGGCGGCGGAGGGCCCGCGGCGGGTCTTGGCCGCGGCGGCGGCGGCGGCCGAGTTGCCGACGCCGGGCATCGCCGAGGGGTCGGCGCGGCCCCTCGACGCGAGGCCGGCGAGGTCGGCGGCGGAGAGCGGCGCGGCGGCGGAGTCGACGACCGAGGGAGGGGTCGACGGCGGCGACGGCGACGACGAAGGCGCCTCTTCCTCCTCTTTCCTCTCCTCCTTCTCTTCCGCCTCGCCCTTCTCGGCGCGCTCCTCGGCGTCGGCGTCCTTCTTTGCTTTCGCCATCAGCTCCGCGATCTCCTTCTTGGCCTTCTCCATGTTCTCGGCCTTCTCCTCGGCCTCGACCTCGTCCGAGGAGCGCAGGTCTTTCAGGAGGGGCGCGACGACGACGTTGGAGAAGATGACCATGTTGCGGAGCTCCTGGCCCTGCGCCTCCCGGGACCGCGCCGAGCGCGACTTGCTGATCGACGTCAGGAACGCCTTGCGGGCCTGGTCGGAGACGATCGAGCGCGCGACGTCGGCGTCGAGGCGCACGGCCTTCCGAGCCGCGGCCACCTTCGCCTCGTCCTGCGGCGAGAACGCGTCGACACCGGCGGCGAGCGCCGACGCGACGGCGGCGGCGTACTGCTTCCCGGCCGTCTCCCTCGAGACCCTCGCGACGTCCTCGCGCTGGACGCACAGCAGCACGCGGAGCCTGTCGAGGTCGGCGGCGTCCTGGTCCGTGAGGGAGCCCTTCGAGACGAGCGCCTCGGCCTTCTGCTTGTAGATCTCGACGTGCATCGCCGCGGCGTCCGCGGCGTCGAAGCTCAGGCGCTCGCAGAGCTCGCCCAGCACGGCGGCCTTGGATGGGGCGGCGTCGAGCCTGCCCGAGGTGACCTCGGCGCGCAGGGTGCGGCGGTAGGCCTTGCGGACCGCGGCGTCGACGCGCTCCTTCGACTCCTTTGCGGAGAGCGCGAGCTCCGAGGCCAGGTCGTCGGCGTCGGCCCTCGCGGCGGCGTCGAACGCCGCGGGCTCCCTCTCCAGGGAGGAGTCCAGGAACCAGCCGAACGCGTCGCGGAGCGCGCGCGCGGCGGCGGGGTCCTTCTCGAGGGCGCCACCCTGGACCGAAGGGAGGGCGAGCCCGGGCGGGACGGAGCCGGCGGCGGCGGAGCCGCCGCTCCCGGAGGAGCTCGAGCTCGCCTCGGACGACGAGGCGAGGCGGGCCAACGCGCGGCCGTAGGCCAGCGCCTCCCGCAGCCCGGCGACGGCGGCTGCCCTGCCCGCGACGCCCCCTTCCTTGGCGGCCGCGACGACGGGCGCCAGCCGCGCCTCCAGCCCGGCACGGGCCGCGGCGCGGACCTCCCCGGCCGCGGCGTCCTCGGCCAGCCTCGCGTCCGCGCGGGCCTGCTCCAGGGCCCTCATCGCCTCTGCCGTCGCCGCCAGGCCCTTCCCCCCCGAGTCGCCGCCCTTGGACACCGCGGCGCGGAACAGCTGCTTGGCGCAGTCGCGCTTGGCCACGTACAGCTGCGCGTCGGTAAGGTCGAACGCGCGGCGCCAGGGGAGCATAAACGCCGACTTTTGCTCCCCAAAGACCAGGCTCGAAAGATAGATCAGCTTGGCGAGCTGCTGGCGCGCCCGTGCGTCCCCCGCGCGGGTCCCGGCCTCGAAGCGCGCGCGCATCAGCCTGCGGCCGACGTCCATGTGGACGGGCGCGGCGTCCTCGTCGAGGAGGCCGAGGGCGTCCTTGAAGTTGGCTACGCGGGCCGCCTCGCCGCCTGTTTTTTTGTTTTTTTTGTTTGAGGGATGATGAAAGAGAGAAAGAGGGAGGGTGAGTTTTTTTTCGTCGTCCCTCTTTCTCCTCCCTCTGGAAAGAAACGAAACGGAAATAAGTCGCCAGCAGCAGAACCCTAAAACTCACCGACGAGCTCCCCTGCCGGGATCGAGGACGACAAAAAGGTGTCGTACGCGGCCTTGAGCTCGTCGACGAGCCTCGCGTTGAAGTCGACGCCCGTCGCCTCCTCGACGGCCAGCACGTCTTCGCGCGTCAGCGTCGCCGGGTCGTCCATGTCGACGAGCTTGTTGGCGAGGATGGCCCCGGCGCCGCGCACGCGCGCGCCCTCGGCGGCCTTGACGCCAGCTGCGGCGACGGCCGCGCCGGCGACGGCGCCGACGGCAGCGACGGCGGCCTTCGCCTGTGGCGGCGCGACGGCGCGGCCAGCGAGCCCGCCGGCCGCCGCGGCTCCCAGCAGAGCGACCCCGGCGACGGCCGTCGCGGCGGTCTTGGAGAGCGAGGCGGCTGCGGCCTCGAGGGAGGTGGGCTCGCGGCGGTAGCGGAAGGGGTTTTCGACCTGGAAGCGATGACGAGGCGGGAAAGCGAGGAAGAGAGAAGAAAGAAGGAAGGGTGCGTTTTTGAGAGGTCGAGCTTTTGTTTCCCTCCCCTGCTTTCGCTGTCGCTGTCGCCTCGGATTCGTCTTTCGTTTCGCTGATTTCATCTGCCGAATGCTCCCTGCTGCGTCCCTTTTCTTGCTCTCAAATCTCAACTCAGTGACCTCTCTTGGCCTTCTGCGCTGTCGAGCGGGGAGAGTGACAATGTAGGTTGCACGAGCGAGCCCGACTTTCGAGTGCAGACGGGAGCGTCGGCGACGGCGACGGCTCTAGCCGCCGAGCAAACAACGCCTGGGCTGTCGTTCCAATCTGCTCCTCGCTGTTCTTCTCTCGCTTCGCACTGTCTCCATGGAAAGAAACGCACCTTGGCGCTTCCAGAGTCGTCACCAGCTGCGCGAGCAGCCACGGGGCGGCGCGCCGGCTGCTGCTGCTGCGTGGCAGCGGGAGCGGCCGGAACACGCGCCGCGGCGGAGGATGCGCTGCTGCGGCGACGGCTGCTGCTGTTGGCCTTTTTTGCGGACGAGCCGGCGCTGCTGCGCGCGGCGGCCATCGAGCGCGCCATGGCTTTGTAGAGAGAGCTCTGAAAGGCAAGGGGGGAAATGAAGAGCAGTCGCCCTTGAAACACGCGCTCTTCTTTGAAACACTGATGGGTTTCACGAAAAAAGTAAGTGTTTTTCATCTCTCTTTCGCCCCTCGATTTCCTTCATTTTTCTCAAAACGGCTCGCCAAGAGGATAACAAAGTACGTTTCGTTTGCGTTCGCCGTTTTCCATTCGGACAGGTTTTTTTGTTGCTCTCCTCAATCGCAAAGCGCGACCGTCATGCTTCGTTCTATCTCAATGCGCCCCTCCGCGGCGGTGAGAGCTGCTGCCCCGCGAGGAGGCGCTACCGCGGCCCCGCCATCGAGAGTTCCATTCGCTGATGTCGTTCGTTCGCCTTGGCCTTTGCCTTTGCCCCGCCGGCCTTCTTCTTCGCGCCGCTCCCTCCAGCCATGCTTCGCCGAGCCCGCGAACAAGAACAGCAAGCCGCAGACGAAGGAGGAGAAGGACAAGGCGATCGAGATGAAGGAGAAGCTGGTCAAGGGTGAGTAAATATGAGGGAGGAAGGAGAGAGAAGACAAAAAGATGCCTCCGGGTTAGCTTCCAAAAAATCCCAAAAAAACTCCAGGAAGCTCAAACCTCGAAAAAAAACCTCTCGGCTCTCTTCCCCCCCCCCCGGGAAACCCCCACCCCCACCCCCAGCGCTCAAGGGCACAGGCATCGACCAGGCCACGGCCCAGAAGATCCTCAAGGCCTGGGAGGGATCGGGCCTCGCCGGCGACCCCGACAAGCTCCGCAAGCTTCTGCTCTCGAGGTCGCTGCGGTCCGCGGGCGCGATCCTGCTCCAGGCCCTGATCGACGCCGCGGCCGCCTACGGCGCCTTCTCGTGGGGGGCGCTGCTCTATGACCCGAACTCAGGGATCGGGGACTTCCCCGGCAAGGGGGTCGTGCAGGCCCTGAGCTTCTTCGTCACGGGGTACTTTGTCGTCGGCGTCCTGTCCGACTTCTTCGTGCTCGGCGCGCTGAGCTTTGCTGCGGCGAGCTACGGCGCCAACGCGGGCGCGGTCCTCGACGCCGTGCGCGAGGTCGCCGGTCGCCCCTCGGGAGCGTCGGCGATCGACAAGGCCGCGGCGGCGGTCAACACGCTGCGGGTCGTCGCGGCGCTCAACGAGATCGCGGAGCTGCTCAAGCAGGAGGTCGCGAGCACGGGCGCCCCCGGCTCTTCCTCGGCGCCGCCCGCCCCCTCCTCCTCGTCGTCGGTCTCGACGCTCAAGAACCTTTCCGCCGTCCTGACGCTCCAGAAGGCCGAGGAGAAGGGCTTCGACCCGGCGGCGCTGGGGCTGTCGAGGGCCGAGGCCGCCGAGCTCGCCGCGGCCTTTGCGCGCTTCGACGCCAACGACGACATGGTGCTGCAGCCCTCGGAGCTCGAGGCGCTCTGCAGAAGCGAGGGGTTCGAGCTGAGCCAGGCCGAGGTCGCCGAGGCGGCGAGGCTGCTCGACAAGAACGGGGACGGGCTGGTGAGCTTTCCCGAGTTTGCCGACTGGTACGTGAACAAGGTCAAGCCGCCTCCTCCGGCTGCGGCGAGTTAGGGGGGGAGAGAGGGAAGAGAAAGGCGAGAGAGAAAGAGAGAAGAGGAAAACAAGAGAGAAGAACGAGAGAGACAACAAAAACACCACCACCATTCTTCCTCTCCCCTGAGATCGACGATATATCTGTTGTAATAAAAGTTAAGGTCTGAAAGCGTAGTAGATGATTACGAGAGAGAGAGAGAGAGAGATGGAGAGAGAGGAGGCTGGCGGCTGGCAGGCGCTCTTCGGGAGAAGAGGCGCGGAAAAGAGGGTCGAGGTTGAAAAAAAAAGCATTTGGTTTGCTATCCCTTTCATCAGTTTCCCCCATTCTCTTCTTCTCTTTCCTCTTTTCTGCCCCCGCATGCGCTCCAACTCGTTCGCGGCGCTGGGCTTGGCGGACGCCGGGGCGTCCCCGTCGAGCACGGCTGCGCCTCTGGACGCCCACGAGGGCTCCCCGCCGCAAGGAGGAGGAATCGGAGGAGGTGCTGCTGCCGGAGGAGGAGCAGAAGCGATCTCGTCGGCATCTTCGGCTCGCCGCCGACGCCGCTCGCGGGCGGCCTCGACGCCCGCAGAGGACAGCGGCAGCAACGCGAGCCATCAGGCAAACAATGGCCTCCTCGATGCCTCTTCGCTGAGCTTCCGCTTCGCCTCGGAGTGCGAGACGGCCCCCAAGGCACTCGGAGGCAGCTCGAAAAACCGCCTGCTGAAAACGACATCGATCGACCGATACTTGGGCATCGATGACGCCGCGAATTCGGTCGAGCGCTCCTCCGAGTCCGCGGGCTCTCTCTCTGCCGCCTCTCTGTTTCTGACTTCCTCGTCTGCAGGAGGAGTCGGCAGCGGTGCGAGGACGAGCAGCGGCGTGCTCTCCGACGGAGGCGGAGGGAGCCAGCAGGCGGGCGGCGGGAGGCACCAGAGGTCGGCGGTCCCCTCACTGCCGACGATCGCCGCGTCGCCGCTCGGGCCCTCGTCGCTGCAGGGCAGGCCCAGCTCCTCGCCGACCAAGGACCGGGGGGGCGGGAGCGCGGCGGCGACGGCGACGGCCGCCGCCGCCGCGAGCGCGCAAAACCCCTTCGACGGGTTCGTGACCCCTCAGGGCTCGCCCTGGGCCCCAGCGCCGCTGGAAGCGGAGGGCGGCGGGGGAGGAGGGAAGGAGAGAAGCACGGGAGCGGCGGCGGTGGCGGCGGCGACACTGGCGGCGGCGCCAGGCACCAGCAGCGGCGGCACTTCCACTCCGCTCCACTCTGCCCCCCCCAAACCGAAGATCTCCTCCTCCTTCCGCTCCTACCTCCACGGCGAGCTCCATCCCACCCCCTCGCTGCCCACGGCCGACGTCGCCTGGGGCCAGACGGAGCGGCAGCGGGTCTACAACGCCCTGCTCGCCGTGCCGCTGCACCTCGAGAGGCTGCTGCTGCTCGGGGGCGCCGTCTGCGCCGACGCATGGCTGGCGGTGCTGACGCTGCTGCCTCTGAGGATCGGGATGGCCGCGGTGGGAGGGGCGCGGTGGCTCTTGGCGAGGGGCGGACGCGGCGGCGCCGCCGGAAGGAGCGGGAAGGAGAAGCAGGCGGGTGGCGCCGCGGACGCCGACGGCGGGGGAGTGGAGCGAGGGCAGGAGGTGAAGGCCTCGCCGACCTCCAACCCGGGCGCGCTCCTCTACGACCTCCTATGCCTCCTCATCTTCGCCACAGCCGCGCTCACCTGCTGCGCGGTGCCTGTCGGAGCTCTGTACTTCTGGATGAAGGACATGACCCAAGAGTTTCTCAAGCTGCACGTGATCTACACGGCGGTCGACATCCTCGACAAGATCGCGTGCTCCTTCTCTGTTGATGCGCTCGACGCTCTGGCCGGAACCTGCGCCCTCATTGCCGCCGCTCCTGCGAGTCGAAGAAGAGGAGGAGGAGCGGCTGCCGCGGGATCCTCGGCCGAGGCTCCCCGGACGCCGCGCTCGGCCGCCGCCGCAGTCTCGGCCGCCTCTTCGGGCTTCCCTCCTCTCTCCTCTCCCTACTCCCGCCTCTCGCTGGTCCCGCACCTTCTGGCCGACGCCCTGGTTGCCGGGGCCATCGTCACGGCCCACGCGTTCGTCCTGCTGGCCCACGGCGTCGCCCTGTCGGTCGCGATGCACTCGAAGCGCGGCTCGACCTTGCTAGCCCTGACGTTCGCGTCCAACTTTGTCGAGATCAAGTCGGCGGTCTTCAAGCGGTACGACGGGAGGAAGCTCTACACGCTAGCCTGCCAGGACTGCGTGGAGCGGTTCCACCTGCTGGCAGCTCTGGCGTTCGTGCTGGTCGAGGCCGCGGCGGCGGGGAGGGGAGGGGCGGGGAGCGCGGCCGAGCCCTCTCCCCACTCTGCCGTGTCGGCGGCCTCCGCCTCCCCCGCCTCCCCCGCCTCCTCCTTCTCCTTCTGGTCCCGCCCGGACCCCCTCTTGCTCGCCCGCTGCGGCCACGTCTTCGCCGCTGAGGTCGCCATCGACGTCATCAAGCACGCGGTGCTAAGCAAGTTCAACGAGGTCAGGCCCGGCATGTACCGCGAGTTTGCCCGCGACGTCGCGGCCGCGGCGGCCGACGGCGGCGGGCGCGGCCAGTCGCACGCGCTGTACCGAAGGCTGCTGTTCGACCCGCTGGCGCCCGCGGCGCTGGCCGTGAGGATGCTGGTGACGGCGGCCAGGGCGAGGAGCAGGCAGGCGATCGCCGCGGCCGTGGCTGCCGCGAACGCCGCGGGAGGGGCCGAGGCGCTGGGCGGGGCGGTGTCGGCCGCGGCGGCGGGGTCGGCGTCCGGGGGCGGCCTCCGCGCCGCGCTCTCCGCCTGCTCGTCGCTGCTCTCGCTGGCTTCGACCGCGGCCGCCTGGCTGGTTCTGTGGGCGGGTGCCCTGGCGATCAAAGTAGCCCTAGGGTTCGGGCTGAGGGTCGGGTGCGCGGCTTACTTGAAGCACTACGACCGGAGGCACGGCGGGCTGAAGCGGGAGTGAGGAGGGACGAGCGAGGGTTTTTCTCCTTCTCTCCTCGTTGCTGGAGGAGGGAGAGGAGGTTGAGTTTAGAAATGCGAGTCGTCGCCCGTCGCTGCAAAACGCGAACTGTAAAAAAGAAAAGCGCACCCAAATCTGCCTCGTCTGCTTGATTCTGGCTCAGGTCGTTGACATGGGCGCGTCACCCGAGCCCGTGAGTTTGCTCTCTCAAAGGGAGAGGAACAAAGAGATGAACGAGAGGCCCCGCACGAGGGGGGGGGGTGCGAAGCCTAAAATGTTCCGCATGGCGGCGGCGTAACTCATTTTTTCCCTTCAATTCACCAATCAACGCTCATCCCTTCGCTCGCTCGCTTGATCTGCCGCCTCTTCTCTACTGTCCCCAAAACACAGGCCGGAGGTGGGTATCGCTTCGCTCGGCGAGATAGGAACACAGAGACAATCAGCATCAGCACCAGAAAATCCTCTTCAAAGTCGCTCGTCGCTCTCGCTCTGTCGCTGGCTGCTGCGGCGGCGCTCCTAGCGACCTCGAGCCTGCTCCTCGCCGCCAACGCCCCTCGACCCGGAGGGGTGACGCTGGTGGCTCCTCGCCCCGGAAGGATCGACAGAGACAAAGCTGCTGGTACTGCTGCTGCTGCCTCCTTGAAGAGGAAAAGATTTTCTCGCTCTCGACCTGTCGTCGCTGCCGCCGCCGCTGGCGTCGTCGCCGCCGACGCCAAAGAGGAAGAAGAAGACGAAGCAGCGCCGACGACAGCCAGGGCGCTCGCGGCGGTCGCGTCGCTCCGCCAGCTCTTCGACCAGCAGCGCTCGTCGCAGACGCCCCAGCAGGCCTCCGAGCCCTCCGCCGCGGGACTCCGGGCCGCCGCCGCCGCGGCCCTCGACGCTGCCGCCCTCGCTCTCGACCCTGCCGCCTCGGCGAGCCTGGCGGCGGCGAAGCGGAAAGCCGAGAAGCTCGTCCTCGACTCTCTGCTGCAGAGGCAGTTCCCGCAAGACTGCTCGAAGTCCAAGTTCCTCGTGGGGGCCATCGACAAGTTCTGCGGCTTCGCGTGCCAGGTGCACCACGCGGTGCACCTGCTGGCTGCGGCTGCGGCGACGAACAGGTGAGAATGAAGGGGGAAGAAGAAGGAGGAGGAGAGATACATTGTGCTCGTTTTCTCTCCCTCGCCTCTCCCACACACCGCTCATCGTTCCTCTCTCCTTCGCTCTCTTTCTTTCCCTTCCTTCCTCTCTCTCCCGCGCTTCCCCCCTTCTCTCTCCTGCTCTTCCCCCCTTCTCTCTCCCGCTCGTCTCCCCTCTCTCTGAAATAAAAAAAAATAAAAAAAAACAGGGTCCTCGTCCTCTACACCGAGTCCTGGCGTTACGACCGCACCCCGGAGGACAACGACATCATCTTCAGGGCGCTGGACGAGGGGCGCGACGAGCCCGTGCTGCACCCGGGACTGGCCCCGGGCAGGCACACCGAGGGCCGGTGGGAGGAGCTCTTCCAGCCGGTCACCAACTGCACGGTCCCCGGGATGGAGTGGGCGACGACGCTGCCTCCTTTCCTGCAGTCCAAGGAGGACGACGCCGACTACATCGGCGCGCCCGCGGTCGTCGCGGGCATCGTCGACGGAGGGGCCGGGGCTCTCAAGTCGGACCCGCCGGCGGTGCCGCCCGACGTCTTGCGCCTGGCGCTGGAGTTTTCGGGCAGGCCCGAGGCGTGGTGGTCGGGAACGCTGGCGTCGTTCCTGCTGCGGCCCTCGGAGCGGGCAGAGAGGGAGTACCGGAGGTTTGCCGCCGAGCACGGGCTCGAGCTCGAGCTCGTGCCGGCATCGGCTTCGGCGACGTCGAGCCCCTCCTCTCTCTCCTCTTTTTCCTCCTCCTCGGCGGCGACGGGGGCAAATAACTTCTTCGCGGCCCTCCACGTCCGGCGGACAGACAAGGTCACCAGCCCCGACGGCGGGAGGCACGCCGCCGAGGCGGACGAGGCCGAGCTCGAGAGGTACTTCGAGGCGCTCGAGGAGTGGTCTGGCGTCGCGCGGGCGGCGGCGGCGGCGGCGAGCAGGGAGGAGGGGGAAGACGCGAGGGGGGCGGGCGCCGGCGACGGCGGCGGGCCCGGGGAGGAGGTCGGAGCACCAGCCCGAAAGAATGCCGACCCCCGGCCGACCGTCTTCGTCGCCACGGACGACCCCGCCGTGCTCTCCGAGATCAGGGCCGCGCCCTACGCGCGCAACTACAGGGTCGTCGGCAACGCCGCGAGCGCCGCTGCGGCGTCGCAAGCCACGCGGTGGGGCCCGGACTCCCTCCGGGGCGTCGCCTCCGACCTCTACTTCCTGAGCCGCGCCGACTTTCTGATAGGCACCTTCAGCAGCCAGGTGTCTCGGCTGGCGTACGAGCTCAGGCAGGTGGTCGGGCCCGTGGCTCCCTCGGCGGACGCGTCGCTGAGGTTCCACTCGGTGGACGCGAGGTGCGGGGAGATTTTGATTCGAGGTTTTTCTCTCCCTCGTGATTTTGATTTTTGAGTTTTCTTTTCTCTCTCGACTTTTTTTCTTTCGACTCACCTTTCTCTCCCCCCCCCACCCCTCTTTCCTCTTTTGAGAAACACTCCACAAAAACAATAAAATGCAACACCAACGACACCAACATAGCCACTGGTACATGGGAGGGGGAAGGCCGATGCGCTTCTGCGCCATCTCCGACTTTGACGCCAGGTTCGTCTCCGACGCCGAGGAGGAAGGGGCCGCCAGGGAAATGGAGCGGGCGGCGAGACAGCTGCCCAGGGACTCGAGCCCCTCTTCTTCTTCGTCGTCTTCTTCGCCGGCGAGCGACCCATCGGGGGGCTCCGCCGCTCGCGTCGCGGAGATGATGAGGACGATGCGCGAGGAGTCGCGGCGGGCGGCGAAGGCCGCGACCGCCCCCACCGTCATCGCCAAGGGCGACCCTTTGCTCTGCGAGGCGAGCCCCGACACGAAGAGGGGAGCCGTGAAATGCAGGGCGACGAGGCTGGCCAGGGAGGTGTGGGCGAGCCCGGCGATGCTACGGCGGTGCGAGGACTGGTGGCGAGGGGTTCCCGTATTGTGAGAAGAGTGATTGGTTTTTTTCATCCCACTGTAACTTTTCATGTTTCATTTTTTTTTCCGTTCGACGGCGAAGCGACGACCGGAAAAAAATGCAGCCTCCTCCTCCTCTCCCTCCCCCGCTCGAGTTCGCCACGGAGGCGCTCGAGCACGGCCACCATGAGGCGCTGCAGCTCGCCGGAGAGGCGCTGCTGGAGGATCGCGGTGAGAAGGGGAGCGAAGGGAGGAAAAAATAGAAGACCCCAGGGAAGGACGGAAAAACGGCGGGCGCCACCTCTCAACTCTTCGGGGAAAAAAAATTAACTAGGTCCGACTTTCGGCGAGTTCCTGCGCGAGACTTTCGTCGCTCCTGATCTCTGGACGACCCCGGCGGCGAGCGAGCGCCCGCGGGCACGAGTGAAGCAGACGGCGAGGGGGGCGCCTCCCGCCCCTCCTCCGCCGGCCCCCTCCGCCTCGACCGTCGCTCGCCGGCCTCAGCTGGCCCCGGCGAGTCTCCTGTTCGAGCAGCAGCAGCAGCAGCAGGAGCAGCAGCAGCAGCAGCAGCAGCAGCAGCAGCAGCAGCAGAAGGAAGGCGGAGGACGACAAGAGGAGGAAGTGGAGGAGGAAGAGGAGGAAGAAGCAGCGGCGGCGGCAGCCGAGCGAGGCCGAGGCGGCGAAACCGACCGCGGACGCCAGCAGCCTCTCCCTGCCCCTCCGTCGGGCTTCGCGGCCGTGGCCCGAAGGATGCTCGACGCGACGGGCCTGGGTCCCGGAGACGGCAGGGTCGTCGAGCGTGAAGCCGCGACCGCCGCCGCGGAGGCGGAGGCGGGAGCCCTCGCCGCCGCGGGCCGGCTCTCCGCCGCGGCGACCGAGCGCCGCCGCCGCGGCCGCCGCCGCCGCCCCGGGCTCGCCGCGCCGGCGGCGCCTGTCCCGGCGCTCCCTGCCTCGGCGCTGCTCCCCCCGGCGACGGCGGGCCCCGACGACGTCGCCCGGGCTTCGGCGTACCTGAGCTTCGCGCTGTCCCCGGCGGACGTCGCGGCCACTGCCGCGGCGGCCTGGCCGGGGCTCCTCGAGCGGCGGCGGCGGCAGCGGCAGCTGCAGCAGCAGCAGCAGGGGCAGCAGCGGGGGCGGGGGCGGCCCTCTCCTCCGTCTCCTTCGGCCGCCGCCGCCGCTGCCGCCTCCGCCGCGGCGAACGCGGCGGCGGACTCTGCGCGCTCGATGTCTCGCGAGGTGTTTGAGCGGGCCCTGTGGGCCGCGGACGCGCAGGAGGGCGCGGACGAGGCCGCGGCGCTGGCGGTGGAGAGGGAGCTGAGGAAGGGCGGAGGTGGCGGTGGGAGGTGAAAGAGAGAAAGAGGACAACCTCCTGGGAAGAAAAAGGCTCTCTTCCTTCCTTGCAGAGCTCAGAAAGCTCTCCTCATCTTCTCCAACACTTGTTCTCTCCGCTTTCCATCCCCCTTCGCGTTCTCCCTGGTGTTCCCCCTTCGAGCCTTTTCCCCTGATGCGCGAAGCCACGGCCGCGAGGCCCGCCCTCGGGGCGCGAGGAGCGGCTCCCTCCTCCGCGAGACCCGCTGCTGCAGCTCCCTTCTCGGCTAGGAAGATTCTCGGCGCATCTTCGCCATCGAGCGGTGGTCTTACGCCCGCTCCTCTCCAGCGCGTCCGCGCCATCTCCACGGAGCAGCCGCCGGTGGTAGGAGAAGCCTTTTACTCTTACGTTCGTCCTGTGGCTCAGACGCAGGGAAAGAAAGAGGGAAGGGGAGAGAAAAGCGTCGACCTTTTTTTTTCTTCGCCCTTTTTTTCTCCTTCTCTTGGTTCGTCCGCCCTCGGCGGTCGAGAGCGAGCGAGAGAGAGATGCGCGCCCTCGGCACGCTCTCTCTTTTTCGACCTCGACCCTCTTCTCTCTCCCTCCACTCTTTTGTCATCGTCGCCCCTCTCTCCCCTTCCCTCTTTCTCGCCGCGAGGCGGGGGGCACGCGCTCTTAAAAAAACCAACTCAAAACCCTCGAAAAACAAAAACAAAAACTGAAACCGAAAATGACAGCGGGAGTCGGACATCCTGTCGTCGATCGACCAGCCGCTGCCCGTCTACTCCTCCGTCGACGACAGCGCGTCTCCCCCCTCGGGCCCTCCCTCCCCCGTCCGCCCGCGCGTCGTCGTCCTGGGCTCCGGGTGGGGGTCCATGAGCTTTGTCAAGGCCCTGTCGCAGTCCCAGGCCCAGGAGATCGACCTCACGGTCATCTCCCCGCGCAACTACTTCCTGTACACCCCGCTGCTGCCGGCTGTCGCGACGGGCACCGTCGAGGAGCGCTCGATCGTCGAGCCGGTCCGCAAGGTCCTCGGGAAGAAGGGTGCGTACTTCGAGGCGGTTTGCCACTCGATTGACCCTGTGGCGAAGAAGCTGGTGTGCTGGTGAGTTTTCGAGACGAAAGGGAGGAGGGAGGAGGAGGGGGAAAAAGCAGAGAGACAGAGAGAGAGAGAAAGAGAGAAACGAGGCCGAGCGAAAAAGAGACTCACATTTTTTTCTCTCGCTCTTTTTTCCAAATGAAAAAAAAAACACGACCAGCTTCCCCAAGGACGCCGGACTCGACGAGGCCTGCTTTCAGGTCCCCTACGATATCCTGGTGATGTCCGTGGGCTGCACGAACAACACGTTCGGCGTCAAGGGCGTCGAGGTGCGTTTGTTTTTTGGTTCTTGTTCTTGTTCTTTCTTCTTCTTCGTCCTTTTTTCTTCGGCTTCTCTGCCCACGCTCTTCTCTCTCTTTCCTTCCCCTTTCTTTCCCCCTCCCCGGCCACCAAAACAAACAAAACCAAAAATAACCTCATCAGGAGCACGCCTTCTTCTTCAAGTCGATCGAGGACGCGGCCAGGCTGCGCCGCCACGTCTCCGAGTGCTTCGAGCGCGCCGCGCTGCCGCAAACCTTGCCCGAGGAGCGCAAGCGGCTGCTGTCGTTCGTCGTCTGCGGCGGCGGGCCGACGGGCGTGGAGGTGGCCGCGGAGCTGCACGACATGATCAACGACGACCTGGTGAAGGTCTATCCCGGTACGTTAGATAAAAGGAGTCAGAGAGAGAGAGAGAAAAGAGAGGAGGAGAAGAGAAGAAAGAAAAGAGAAGAAAAAAAACACCTCACTTTTTCGAGGAGAAAAAAATAAAAAACCTCCTCAAAACAGAAATCATCAAGGACTGCCGCGTCCGCATCATCGAGCTCCAGGACCATCTCCTCTCCACCTACGACCGCGCGATTTCCGAATACACGGACAAGCAATTCGTTCGATCGGGCATCGAGCTCATCCTCAACTCCAGAGTGCTCGAGGTCTGCGGGCAAGGGACGGGGAAGGGCTTTGTCAGAGTCAAGGGGCCCGACGGCAAAGAAAGGGAGATCGATTTTGGCGCATGTGTTTGGTCGACGGGCGTGGCGATGCACCCGCTGGTCAAGCAGCTGCAGCCCAAGCTGGCCTCGGGGGCGCAGACGCACTTTAGGTCCGTGGTGACGACGCCGTGGCTGGAGGTAAATGTCTGTTTTACTTTTTTTCCAAGTTTTTTGTTTTTTTCCCTTCTCTAGAAAACGGAAACGGAAACTTTTTCTTCTTTTTTTCCTTTTCACACCACCACCAGAATCTCTCCACACACAAAAAAACAGGTCATCGGCTCCGGCGGCTCCATCTTCGCCATCGGCGACGCCGCCACCATAGAGCAGAACTCGGCGCTCGCCAAGGCCGACGAGCTCTTTGCTCGCGCCGACGCCGACGGCGACGGCGCCGTCGACTTGGAAGAGCTCAGGAATCTGCTGAAGGACGCCTCGGGAGAGTACGAGCAGTTTGCGGAGCACGCGCGGTTCCTGGAAACCAAATACGGGTTCGCGCGATGGGGCGGAATGGCGTCCAAGGTGCTCGAAGCCGCGCGCGGGAGAGGAGACAAAGAGGCCGCGGGCGCGGCGACGGCGGCGGCTGCGGCGCCGGCTGGGGCGGCGGCCGGAGGCGTCGCCAAGGCCGCCGCCGTCGCCAGCGGCCAGCAGTCTGCTCTCGACACCCTCGACGAGGACACCGCCCTGACGAAGGAGGAGTTCCACGAGCTGATGGCATCGATTGACCGAGGGCTCAGGGCGCTCCCGGCCACGGCGCAGGTCGCCAAGTCGCAGGGGGAGTACCTGGCGAAGCTCGTGAGCAGCGGCGCGCTATGGCAGCGGCAGCGGGCGATGGGGGAGATGAAGACGAGGGATAGCGAGAGCGAGAGTGACGCCGAAACCTCTTCTTCCTCTCCCTCTTCTTCTTCTCCGGGAGCAGCACCTCTCCCCGCCCCTGCCCACCCGCCCTACAAGTACCGCCACAAGGGTTCCCTGGCCTACGTCGGACGCGACAGGGCAGTCATGGACATCCCGGTCATCGGTCCCATCTTTGGCTTGTCGGCGGGTTTGGCGTGGAAGGGCTACGAGACGATCTCGCAGATCTCGCCGAGGAATGTCGTTCTGGTGTCCGTCGACTGGCTGAGGACCAAGGTGTTCGGGAGGGACATCAGCAGGGTTTAGTTCTTAGCTTAGGTTGGTTGATGCGGTTGGGCTGTGGTGAGCGTTCGTAGGGAGGAGCAGAAAGAGAAAGACAGAAAGAGTCGAGAGAGTTGAGCGTTTTCTTTTAAAAAAAAAGTATAAATACATTCTTTTCTTCTTTCCCGCTTTCTTGAAAGATTTTCGAGACACGAAAAGGGAGAGAAAGTTCTAGCTTTCCTCATTCGGGAAGGCATTGGCCTTTTTACTGGGGCGGCGCGGGGGATCATGATGATGTAAAAAGAAACATTGTTTTTCCTTTTTCGTTTTTTTTCTTGCAGAGTTTTCTCTTCTCTTTGCCCGCCGTTTTTAAATATCTGTATCGATTCCCTTGTCTCTCTCTTTCCGTCTCCCTCCCGTCGCATGGTTGAAATCAAAGACTCAAAATGAAAGCAAAAAGACCGAGAGCGAAATGCTCTCGCTTTGAACGCTCTTCTCTCCGAGTGTTACCCTCAACACTATTCTTTTTCGATTCGTTCTCTCTCCCTCTCTCTCAAATTTCTCAAAAGATCAAAATCTAAAAAAAAAAAAAAAACTCCTAGTACCCTCCCTGCAGGTCGCGCAGGAACGACGCGGCGGCCGAGGCCACCTTCCTCGATGCGGCCCCGGCGAGCTGCTTCACCTGCTCGAGGTCCTGCGCCGCCGTGACGGAGAGGCGCCCGATCAGCTCCGAGGCCGCGGCGTCGAGGTCGAAGCCGCCGCCGCTTCCGTTGGAGCCGCCACCGCCGTAGCCGCTGCTTCCCATGCCGCCGCCGCTTCCTCCCTGGCCTCCCCCGCCTCCTCCCCCGTAAAAGTCCGCGGAGCTGATCGCGGACGCCCCCGAGAACCGCGATAGCCTCGCGCTCGCCTCGGCATCGGCCGCGGACTTCTCGGCGTCGCCGTGGAACTGCGCCGAGGAGATCGACTTGGCGTTGCCAAAGCGGCGCACGGCGGCGTCGTCGCCGCCGCCGCCGGACGAGGAAGCAGCAGCAGCCGCGGCAGAAGACGAAGAAGGGCCGGCCCCGAGGCGGGTCCCGCGACCTCCGCGCCCGGCGCCGAGGGCCGGGCGGCCGCTCGCGCCGCCGAGCGCGGGGCGGGAGGGGCTCGGAGCGGCGCCGTACCCCCGCGGCGGGGCTGGCCGGCTCCCACTCGCGCCGTCTTCCCTCGACTCGGGGGCGTCAAACCAGTCGTCCCCCTCGGCGAGGCCGCCCCCGCCGCCGCCTCCTCCCCCGCCGCCCCCGAAGCCGGCGAGGCTGACGTGGCCGTCCGCGCCGCGGGTGACCGTGGGTGCCGCCACCGCGGGCTCGGCCTCCTCCTCCAGGTCGTAGGCGAAGCGCGACGACGACGGAGCGCCCCCCCTGCCGCCGCCCCCGTCTCCAGAGTGCCCCCCGTTGGAGCTCCTCCGCGGGGCCGTTGCCGCGGTCAGGTCGTCGACGATGGACGCGGGAGGGGGAGAGGGGGGAGCCGCGGGGGCCTGCTCGAACAGCGAGTCGTCGACGCGCGTCGCCAGCTTCCTGATGCCCGCCCCGCCGGCGCCGGCGGCGGCGGCGGAGGACGAAGCCGAGCCCCTGGAGGCGCCGAGGCCTCCGCGCCTGGCCCCGAGGGCGGGGGTCGCCCCCAGGCGCGGCCTGCTGGCGGCTGGTCGAGGGGCGGGAGCAGCGGCAGGGACTGCTGCTGCAGTCGTCGTCGTCGTCGCCGAAGAAGGGGGAGGGCTCGCGGCAGAGGTCGCGGCCGCGGCGGCAGACGCGACCGCCGCCGCGGCCGACGAGCTCGGCGACCCCGGCGCCGCCGCCCCAAAGTCGAACGCGTCCGCCCCCGCCTCCTCCCCCGCCCCCCCGCCCCCGCCCCTCCCCCCTCCGAACGCGTCGGGCCCGCTCCTCGCCGCGTCCCTCGCCAGGGCCGCGCGGTAGAGCGTCGCGGCCCGCGACGTGTACTTGGCCTCGACCTTGTCGGCGCCGAGCCCGTCCCAGCCGTGCTGCTTGAAGAACGCCCTCGCGCGGCCGTTGCCGCCGAGGTGCATCAGCCGGAGCTGGTCGGGGCTCCAGGCGTCGAGCGTGGTCGAGCGCACGAACGACAGGTGGACCCCCAGGGCGCGGTGCGCCCCGGCGCACGAGAGGCAGACGAGGACGCCGTAGGGGACCGAGGCCCAGGTGGGGTTCTTGGCGGGGCAGTCGAAGCAGACCTGGCGTTTTTTTTTTTTTGGCGGG
>Ga0315274_10002528_pt1 | contig 27499 bp, 44 predicted proteins | sample YL17G02_20_MG_FD_203700 | JGI IMG/M metagenome (GOLD analysis project Ga0315274, IMG submission 203700) | Sediment microbial communities from Yellowstone Lake, YNP, Wyoming, USA - YL17G02_20 | ecosystem: Environmental > Aquatic > Freshwater > Lake > Sediment | place: USA: Wyoming | collected...
AAACGTCCGACAACAAACAAAGTACGCCATGTCAAGATTTTTGGCACAGTGGTGGGATTCGTGCTGGTTTGTGTCCTTCGTGTCATGAAGTAGCATAGGTTACACGGCGTACATTTGTCATATGTTGTACGCCATTAGTGCGGAACCATTTTATAGGCACGGCAAAGGAGAAACGACTTCGCCTTCTCAGGTAGCCGTAAAATATTCCCGCGACTCAATGGCCATAAGATTCTGGTAATTGGCGACCATGACCAAGATAGTCTCAATCAAGCACGAAATCTTTTCGATGATATGGCACCCTTGTTCAATCTCATGCTGGACCATGATGGTCTGGATGAATTAAACCATCCCTATGCTCACTATATACCAGTAACTCTTTGTCACTGGTGCATGCGGGTATGGCGTAAATCCCATTTCAATGCCTGGCATCTCTACGGTCATTCCCACGGAACTCTGCCACCGATCGGAAAAAGTTGGGACGTTGGCGTTGATAATAATTATTATTATCCTGTCTCTCTGAATGAAATTTATAAAATAATGGATACACGTCCTGATAATCCAAATAAAGTAAGCTGATTATCCGAATCTCAATGACCTTTTCTGATCCTGATTATCCATTAATATTTTTTCTTTCGATTAAAAAATAATTATTTTTTAAAAGGGGAAATAGAATGGATGATCCGAACGAACTTATTTTTGGTGAAGATGATGGCCTTCCTGAGGAGCTGGAAGATCTCCTGAATGATGATGAATTTCCCGGAATTTTCGCCGATGATGATATTAGCCAAGATGATTTTAGCGATGAAGATATGATCATCTAACGAATCTGGACTACCAACAGAGGTAAAATACCCTCTGGTGGAATACTTCCATAACAGATGGGTCTGGAGTCATCTGGTAGTTTTGTATCTTTATCCATAAAAAAGACATTTCTATAAGAATGAGCTATGGACAGGGCCCGGGCATCGGACTCCGTCCTAACGAGTATGGGTGCTCTATAATTTCTGCTTACGCTTATTAAGGCGGTGTCAACAACCGATATTGGAATTCCTTCAGTTGAAAAAACTCCTCTTTTTTCTATGCAGTATTGAATGTATCTGAGAACCTTTTTTGTGCTGTGCGTAGGAGGGAAAGAGAAGATGACTTGATGTTCAAGGTCTCTGTCACGGAGGGCTATCTGGTACCGGTTCATTTATTTCTTTTTAATTGGCCATTCTGCGTTAGGGCATGGGTTCTGTTCCCAGCCCTCGTGCCACTCAGCAAGATCACAGATACCAATAGATGAGTAATGCCGCATTTTGACCCTATTTTGGCTGTCCCATAACTGTAATTTATTGTGACCATTTCTGAACTGGCTATAATGTTTCCAATTATTAATCATCAGCGTTCCTATTTTTTCGTTTATCGCCCTTTTCTCCCATGATACTGATATAATATTTCTCGATGCCTAGCGATTTAGCAATACTAAAGTACAGCTTCCATCCCCTCAGAATTTTTTTAGTCAGAAAAATTATATCCCCGAAGTACAAACGGGAATAATCTTGTTTGTTCGAATTATCAATAATGAAGTACATAAACTCTTTAATCATGAGAATCTCCACTATAGTCGTGGGAATTAACTCTTCTAAACAAAACTCCAACGGATTGAGTAATAGCGGTCTTTAAAATGGCTGTGGATTGCACGAGATTCTCATTGATGGACAAGAGAATATTTAGAACCATTACTAAAAGCCCTACGATAACGCACAATAGAATGCTTATAAGATATAACATTAGTTCTGCCCCTCTATTTTTTTTCGTTTTAAAAATCTATACTCTTTTTTCTCTCTTCTGCCAAGAAATTCGTCTTGTTCCTTATCCTGCCAATACATTTTTGATTTTCTATTCTCCAGTTCTTTGATAGATTTTTCGAGTTTAGGACAGGCTTTTGATTTTTTAGACATGACTTCCTTCATTCAAACAAGGACTGGGTTATTACTCGTATCTGGTTAAGTGAATTCTCGGCAAATTTGCAATACTTTTCTGATATATCTATCCCGATATAATTCCTCCCAAGTCTCTTGCAGGCCCTGGCCGTGGATCCTGACCCCATAAAAGGATCCAGTACCACGGCATTTTTCCAGCTGAGCATCTTGATCAATCTCATGGGTAATACGTCCGGGAATGGAGCTGGATGGGATTTACTGGTAATAAGTCTCGTTGATCTTTTGTAGTCTTGTTTGGAGAATTTCCATAGGGCTAAGGACCATTTGATGAACTCACTTTTCGTTAGATCCGTCTCTCCCTTGTCCTGTAGGCTAAAGGACTCTTTCACAAAAATGAGAATATATTCAAAGGGCGTAGGGAAGCTAGGTGCCAGAGGGCTTTTAAACGAGCCCCATGATGCGCGGTTTGAGGTGTTTTCTTTATCAATGATAATCGTAGTCATATGAAGATAACCAATCTCACACATAAAATTTACGATATCAACATGGGTATGGACCTTTCCATTATGCCCGTCCCCTATGTTTATGCAGATTCTTCCTCCGACTTTTAATTTAGCATAAATTATCTGGAAAATGCTTTTTAACCAATTAATATAGTCCTGATGTCTTTTGTTGTCCATGTAAGTATCGTAGCCCGTTAGATTTACATTGAATGGAGGGCTGGTAATACTAAGATCTATGCTATTATCCGGAAGGTCTGGAATAATGGTCAGGCAGTCCCCACAGATGATCTTGTTCAGATGCTCATTCATGTTATCTCCAATCCTGGATTAAAATACTGTCGGCCAGTCAGCTGACAGAATTTAGTCCAATTCGATCCTTCTTCGTTCCCAACCTTGGCAACATAGTCCCGGGCATGATTCGTTGCTGCATCCAGATTGTCTATCAAGGAGACAGCTATAGCTTCAGGAAACATGGGTTTCCGGATTCCCTCTTCATCATGATGGGATATGATGATGTGAGACAGTTTCAAAAGGGTGATATCACTTCTCGGAATATTATAAATAGTGGCCAGTCTCTGGAGCATGTCGTAGCCTAAAGTCGTATGATGCAACAATCGACCAGCATCATTCATGTCAATACCTGTCTCCCATTGATAGGCAGCAATCTTACCTATATCATGAATCAAACACCCTGTCATGAGAATGTCCGCGTCCAGGCCCATGGCTGAGGCCAACCGGGCACCAATCTTGACCATGGACTCGGAATGTTCGGCCAGCCCTCCCAGATAGGCGTGATGGACGTCACCTTTCCCTCCGGGGCATGTTTTGAATTTTTCTATAAGGTCTGCGTCCTCGGATTTCAGAATGGCGTTCCATATTATTTTGCAGACAGGGTTTTTAATGGCCTGGGACAGAGTATCGAGATTTTTCATGATATCATTGACCTTGCTCTTGTCCAGGGACGGAATAAATTGGGAGATGTCGTAGGATGAGCATTGAGCCAGGGTGGTTAGCACCAGTTGAGGGGAATCTTTATAGGTGGCCATAGTTCCTACAATGTCTACTACGAGGCCATTCCTGAGCCAGGATTCATAGAGGCCGACACCATCCCATAGTATGGCTTTGAGGTTTCCTGATTTATCTGAGAGCTCACAAGACATGAAATTGCCAGGTTTGTTATTAAAAGGTTTCATTTCCACTTTTGAGATGAGAAAAGTTCCCTTAACTACTCCGGAGGTTTTCAATCTGAGATCACTGACCATATTTTATGCCTTTCTTATTCAGAGAATGGTTCTTGGGTTCTTAGTAGAGCTTGATCATAATCAATTGGCGTAGGATTGTTGAGTAACTGGTTCACGACGGAGACTCGAAAATTTATATCGGGTGCCCACTGAATTGCTCGGCCACCAAAGGGTTCCCTATAGAAATAACGCTCTCCATAGGGCTGGGGGGGAGTTTCGGGAGCCTCTACGGGAGTTGCAAGATATTCATTACGGTATTCATGGCTGATTGTACTGTCACGAAGCCCCTCCAGAGCGCTAGGTAGGGTCAAGTTTTGCATTGGCTGTGGCCGATTTTCGGGAGTACCCTCGATAAAATTGGGACTCGGTTCCCAGGACTGGATTTGACCAATTTGTTGGCCTCCTACGGTAATGATTATACCGGTTTCCCTATCTACTCGGCTCATGCCTGCGTATAACATACGATGTTGTTCGTGCGTCAGATTTCGTGCAGGGATGATCTCTGTCATGAGCCCCTGGCTATTCCTGTTCCTACTATCTATAATCAGCCCCCCACGACGGGAAGGATTTTCTGCGATGGCATCAACCGCTCTTGTGTATTCAGCCCTTATTGCAGCTTCCGTTGCGGTCATATCTGCCGGGTCCTGGGGCCCGGGAAATTGATCATCAAGATGCACCATCTGGTTTGTCTGGCCCCGTAATTCCGTTACGCCCGTTGCTCTTGGGTATTCTACCTTTAGAATACCTGCAGTGGGGTCTTTAGACCACTCTTTCAGATCTTCCGTTGTAGCCTTTAGAAAAGACTCTTCCAGTTCTTCTTCGGTAGGTTTTTTCCCTAGTAGAATCTCATATCGGTTCATAATTGACCCCATCCTGTTCATTTTATAATACTATAGAAGAAGACAAATTTAAAGTAAAAATAATATTCTATTAATACCAGGCTTTAAGTCATGGCTACTAAAGAATATAAAATAGATCCGGACAGTGAGGTTTCAGGAACGGGTACCGGGTACGTTTATGTCACGACTACCCCTTCCTACCAGGGAAAGGGCATCAAGAGAATGCCTGACCATGATAAGGCCTATGTCCCGAAGTCACGGGTCATTTTAGAGAAAAAGCTCAATCGAGAAATCGACCCGGATAAGGAAGAGATTCACCACAAAAATGAAAATAAAACCGACGATAGCCCCTCTAATCTAGAGCTCAAAACACGCGGTGAGCACTCCAAGGGCCATGCGATAAAGAACAAATTCTGGAAAAAGTCCCCTCTCAATAAGCCTAAAAAGGCCTCAGTTCAGCGGGTTATCTCCCGGTTCCTGGCCAGCTGAACATTACTTTCAACAATTCCGGATTCGAAGTCATTTAGTGCCTACTTAATCATTTTTTCTTCCTTATAAAAAACGCCGTAAAGAAAACAGAATAGGAAGCAAAAAAAACCTACGAATCCTACTACAACGGCTATTCCTAACATTATCAAGGGCTTGGAAAATAACCAGCGAACCCGTTTTCCGAATTTATCTCCAATATTCCCTATTTTCTCGACTCTTTCTTTGACCATTTTTCTGAACATTAAGACTCCTTTTATGAATTATACAGGAAATAGGGATAAATTATATAGGTCTTTTTTAAAAAACAAGTGTCGCCCATAGAAATCTGTTATTTTAGTTTATTATCTTGGTAATAGATAGTGTATTCGTGATATTTTGTTGAATCTATTTTTATGATCCTGTACCCATTTGTTTTGAGAGCACCTATGCCTTCTAACGTATTAGTAGATAAAACATAGGTGCTCGAACAGGTTAGTGACATCATAAGCATAAAAATGATAAGATATTTCATATTTTATTCCTTGTTTTGTCATCAATGTACTCGTTTCTCTTGATGGTCCCATGGTTTCTCAGGCCTGGGAGTATAGGGCGAGACTAGTACATCAGGATCGAATTCTTTGACTAAATTTCCTTTTCCGATGAAACTCATGTTTCTGGTAACTCCTCGTACCTCATAGAAATTTTCGTTTATTCGAAACAGTTGGCCCTTTTCAGGGATGGCATGCAGAAGAGCGCAGAATAAAAATTTAGGTTCTTCGCGACTTCCAGATGCAGTAAAGAATTGAGTTTTTATATGTGTCCTTGGTCTGTCTCTGTTTTCTTGAGAGAATACTGGTCGATCATCCTGAATAGGTGTTCCAGTTTCAAAAATGGGCCTTTTCTCAGTGCCGTTTTTCAAATGAAGATTGATCTGTCGTAGAGAACCCGGATCTGTTGGAGGTTGCTCGACTGAACTATTAGAATTCATTGTTTTCTTCCTGTTGTATTTATACTGGGATATTTATAAAGTATTACGGATCTGGAGCCCCATATTTAATATGAAGCTTATCGAAAATATGTTTGATTATTGGATTCATAGGTATGGAGCCCCAAATTTCTTTGCCAGAGTATTTCTTTTTAAGGAAGATGATGGCCTCTTGTGCCTCGCCTTTGTTCTGATTTTTTGATTCAATGCTATAGATTGAAACCCAGTTTTTTGCCATTGCAAGGGTCATTTCGACGCCTCTATGGGTGGCATTAAACATTGAACCACCCTTAAATAGTTTTGATAGCTGATGATCTCTTACTATCTTCATATGTTCTCTCTAGCGATTTTTATTGTGAGGGTCTGCCATAATTTCCTAATCTCCAGATTTTGCAGGATAATCTCTTTTCTCAAAGTCTTCCAGAAGAGCCGTCGTATTACGCAGGAGTGCCGTAATTTGCTCATCAAGATGAAATCGCTCTGCATTGATTGTGATGCTTTTACCAATACTGCCTGTATCATGACGGCGGGTCGATGCTAGCCAGTCACAGGCCATCTCAACAAAATCGATGAGATCCATGCTACGAATAGGGTCATTGAGTGTCTGAAAAGAAAATCCGTTAACGTCATTAAACTCGGGATGATGTTTGTTGTGGGCATAATGATGATTCAGAGCAGCTTTCATTTCTGGTGAGGACAAAATCTGTTTGTACTCCTCACTTCCGTACACACAGGTCCTAAGAAATGGAGTGTATTTTGAGAGCACACTGGCTTCTGGTTCTTCTAATTTCGACTGATCGTGTAACGTCGCTCTTTTAAGTAATTCACATGAAAAGATATGAAGAAATTTAGCGACGAGTTGAATATGTTTTCTTGTTTCTGCCTCTGCTTCCATATTTTTCCCTCTGCTCAAGTAATCGATACATAATCAGTTTTATTCTCAATGTTTCTTTTTGCAGTTGCCATAAGTGCTTCGACATAGGGCCTTAGCGAAGAACTGAACCCAAAGGATACTAAAAAAATGTTCGCGGGAACTTTATCTATATGATCCGATAACCAGTCTATAACATCAAAACCTTTTCCATCAGGTAGGACGCTATCCAGATACAGAGTCTCATATTTTTCATTCTCAGAAAGCATTTTGATTCCCGCTTCACAGGTTTTGGCAATGTCAACCTCTTCCAGATTGATGCCATTGTCTATTGCTTTTAGCTCAGGATTGTCATCAATTATTATTTTCCTCATTTTAGTTTCCTCTCCTCTACCAGGGTATGGGTTTTAATGGCTCGTGTTCACTACAGCCCTCAGAGACATCTGTGATACTTTTACCTTTTTTGCAACGTATCCACCAGTCTGAATTGAGATCTGAACTGGTTTCAGAGTTATCACATAATATACATGAAGTGGAAGGGGTATAATTACCCCCAACTGTGCCCGTGCCTAGATCCATAATAATTTCCTCAGTCGCAGAAATAACTGGGCTCCACAGTTATTCTGCAGAATCCTTGGACATTGTCTTTTGATTTCTCATCGACATATTCAAACATATTGAGTAAATCCGGATACAGAGCCTGGAAGTGCCTGAGCTCATCACACATCACTTTACGGATCTCCCAATGGGCGTATATGCTTGTACGGCGATAATAAATATACCGGCGTTCAAGTAGATTGCAGGACATGGCGATCTGTGCCTTGATCGCTGTCGGTAATATCTGGCGGGCATCTTCAGGACGCCATCCTGCCTTACGTAATGCTCTGTACATATTCTCATTGAGTTCAAACCAGGACACGAGCTCAATGTTCTCACCACTTTCACAACGATCGCCGATGCAAAAATCTTTGAGGATAACTTCGTGTTCGTCTTTATGCGGTGGTACGACAACCGTAAATTCTGATTCATCAACATATCGCGTAGATTCCTGGGAGAATACAGGTGGCCGATGCCGGACTAACTCATGGGTATTTCCCAGCCATACGGGAAAACCATTTCTCCTTACATATATAATTCCATTCGGAACAGTGACACAAAAAACTTTGCCCTTATATTTTTTTTTATACCATTGCGTTTGTTTAGTTTTTTTTCTACCACATAAAGGGAATCCTTGATCTGTAATAGAAACGTTATAGGAAATATCGGAAGGGACGAGGGTGAATTTTTTACCAATATCCCTTCCATAATTTTTTTTAAATTTCCTTTCTTTTTTCCTACCATCGATTCGAACAATCCCAGATAGCCCAATTTTTAAAAATAGATCTTGATAATCTCCTGCTAGATTTTTTGAGGCACAATATAGCACTCTATGCCCGTTGCTTGAATGAATAGTACCGTCTCCTATCATAGCACCTTCAAGAAAGGCACTGATATAGTCATGAGGAGCCATTTTTAACCAAGACGGAATTCTTGAATTTTTTTTCAACTGCCCCTGTCTAAAATATAGGCAGAAATTATATAGTTTAGTGTTGTTAATTCTAAATCCTGCATCTTCTTCTTTATATTTCCAGCAAAGATCATTCAGAATTTCTTTTATTTGACTTCTTCCCTCAGGTTTAGTTTGCGTTAAAATGACTCTGCCCCCTGAGTCCTTATTTTTATATAAAGTCCCATCAGTTGCAAATATTCCAAGAAATTTTGCAAAAACCAAGGAGTCGGATTGGGAAAATTCTTGATTTACAGGAATTCCAATCCATTTGGAAAACAGAGCTCTTGAAAATTTGCACCTTTTTCCATATACCCTCTCAGCCAAATCTATTTTCCACTCTTTAGATATCCTCGAATCAGAATGGTACCATAATAAACGGTGATTAGGGGTGACTAAGAAATCAATTCTTGTATTTTTCATACCAATAAGCTCTCCCTCCCATTCAGCTTCGGTATAGCTAATTCTTTTTTGATACTCAGATTTCATGCTTTTAGGATTTAGAGTAAAAAATTCATCAAGATCCGTAGTATCTTTAAATAATTTCCAACCTTCTAGGGTCAAAACTTCTGTTTTATTGTCATAACAGAACCCCCTACTACAATCGTCGTACACGGTTGTATGTGCAATGTGATTTAATTGTTCCTCAGAGGTCTGTAGATCATTGACCGAGTTGATCGGTTCTATATGGAGATCAGTCGAATTATCAAATTTAACTTTTGGAAAAACTGTCGGACAGAATTCACCAAGATCATGTCTAATTCCATTGAAGGCCTGATCGACTAGCATGCCTCGTTTGTGAACTTTACGCCATGTCTCGAGATTAGCTGAAATTAAAATCATACCCGGATCTACTAAATCCTGGCCTTTTCTATAGGTGATGTACATGTATTTGCTAATAGGCCAGAATAGTGCAATAATATCATTATACGACCAGTTTCTGCTTTTAATGAAATATCCGCGCCAGCCATGCTCGAGTACCGAATAATGAGTACGATTCTTAACACTCTCAAGGAATCCGTCTGCGGACTCCGCCGTAATTGGTCGCCGCTCAGACTGATAACAAACCCGGCCCACTTTTTCCATGGCCATCTGAGCACCGGTATTGGTTTCTACCGAGGGCCATGTAGCCAAAATTTTAGACTTACCAGCATTTTTTAGAATTTTCACGGTCACCTCTTTTTTATTTGTTAAACCATGCTATATGCGTCCATCGTTTGTCGTATTTGCCAGTTTTTAGTTCCTTCCAATCTATATCTTTATTGGACATCAGACCCTCGATAGCGTAATACCCACTACCATCATCAGGAGTGTATGAACCAAATTTCACTTCCTCTATGAATCCTTCAATAGGGATTAATTCACCGTAGTCTGGCATAGGTTTAAGTTCAGTACTTTCTCTACTGCTCACTTTAAAACTTCCTCAACTTTTTTCGACATGCCCCTCATGTCTTTAACAATTTCTCCGGCTTTAACTATCTGAGAATCTATATTATTCTTAGAGCTCGTGGTATCTTTTGGGGCTTCTGATGAGAGTCCCACTGACCAGTCGGCTATCTTTTTCTCCATAAAAGCATTGGCCATTGTGAGAACTCTGTCCGGAATCTGCATCAACTGTTTGTTATTTTTCGCAGCCTCTAAGACCTTAGGAATTACCACGATAGCCACTGCCTCTTTTGTATTCGGGAGAAGCATTGAGCCTACTGTCGTAACTGAGGTCAGAGTTATGGCCAGAACAACCCATTTTCTCATATGCTTGTTAAATGCCGCGGACCATTCCCAAAATTTTTCGTTATTGAGATTGCCGTATTTATCACCGGAAGAACTGAAACCCGCTATAAGCCATATTAAAAAAAACACGACAAGAGCAGCTATAGACAAGCCTAGAATTATATGGATTGTGCTTATTATTCTGTCGAGAGTAAAAAATAGCCATAAAACAACTGGACTCATATCAATCTCCCTTTCTATGCGGCTTTCGCCTTTTGTTCATACTTTTTCATGAAGGACTGGGTTGTTCTGGCAACATCTTCAATCCCGTACAAATCCACTTTGAGGTTATTTATTTCCTCCATCGGATCTATTCCCAGGATTGCCAGACTGTAGAGCATGGCGGGCATGATGGTACCAATATCCTTGACATAGAAATCTATGTCATTCTGGCCATAGAACTGACGCTTGATGTCAGCTTCCATCTTCCCACTTCTCATAAATGCCAGGGCACACCAGGCAACATGATTTCCATGAAGGATATGCATCATTTCAATGGAGTTTACTTTCCGAATAGCTATCTGTAGCATTGCCATCACATCTTCTTCTGAATACAAAATGCCTTTGGTATTGCATAGGAATGAACTGAAACTTTTTGCCAGGGACATGGTCGTGGCTTCATTTGAAACCTTCGTTTCGTGAGGAAGGTCATCATAGGCTACGAAATTCGGATTGAACACTTTATCCGAAGGGTTCGCATCCGCAGGAATACCGAGTTCGAGTAATGCTTTTTTGGACAAATCCTTGACATAGACCGCATTTTTTTCTTTTCCTGTGAATGTATAGGGCTTCATCCCTGCTCCAGCATAGTCAACCTCAAGGGTTTTTCCAACCGGATAGAATCCTTTAAAGGCATTGTGGGGATCGTCCAGTTTTGCTTCTGGCCGTTATACCATATTTCATGAGGCATTCGGGAGGGGATCTGAATGTTTTCCAGAAGATACTGGTAAATGGCACTGCCACTTCCTGGGATGTCAGAGGGGCCAGCAATAGGATAACGCATAGTAGTTCCTTTCTGTTTGTGTTTAGTTTCTTGTTTATGTAACATTATACGCGGGATAAATCCGAAATTATACAACTTTCCATTTTTTTTGGTATTTATGTTCTCAGGTTCCGTATAATTTATTATGAAATTAAATTTTGCAGATACCGAAATCATAACCTCCGAGCAATTTAAAGAGGCCTCTTTCAGCATTCGTTCCATGGATATGGGTGTTATCTTAGAGATTCTTCGCTCTAAAATGTACAGTAATCCCATAGCATCAATCTGTCAGGAGATAGCATCAAATGCCCGAGACGCCAACAGAGAGGTAGGGCATAGGAAACGGCCTATAAAAATCAGCATCGTAAATAGCCTTTTTCGTCAGAATGAACTCGATCTGGTTATTGAGGATGAAGGTCCGGGCATCTCCCCGGAGAGAATGAACGATATCTACATCTATTATGGGGCCTCAACCAAAAGGGACTCGAATACTCAAACTGGGTGTTTTGGGCTTGGAGCGAAGCTCCCCTTCTCTTACACGGACTCTTTTTCGATTGTAACCCGTCATAATCAGATCAAATACACCTATCAGGCTGTCGTAGAAGGGAATAAGTCTGGGAAAGTTCTTCTGATTCACTCAGAGCCTACGACCGAGTTCAATGGGACTTCTATTATTATTCCTGTTCAGAGGAGGGATGAAGAAGAGTTCAGTCTTGAAAGTCATAGGGCTACTTTCTTCTGGAAGTTAAAACCAATTTATTCAGGTCTGACTGATTTTTCACATTATTTTCCAGAAATAATTCGGGACGATGACAGGGCTATCATTGCTAAGAACTCCGGCCTTTATGAGAAACAAGGCTATTATGCTTTAATAGATGAAATACCTTATTTTCTGGATCAGGACCTTTTGGGTTTTGCCCCCTTGATTAATTATTCGCTTTTCTTCAAGTTTAAAACAGGAAGTCTCTCAATCGCCGCGAGCCGGGAAGCTGTCCATTATGATGAAGCAACCGTGAAGCATCTGAGAGACAGATATAATGCATATGTGGCGGATGAACTCAAAATTCTTCAAGATGGTCTTGAGAAAGCAACGTGTGAGTTCCATGCAAAAATCTTGATTGCCGAAAAACTCTCAGGGCCCTGTTCTGAGATCCTGCCTAAGAATATTCGATGGAAGGATAAAATCGTTGATCTACGGACAAATACCATAGAAATTCAAGAGGTGTCGGGCTTGTCCAATTATCAGAAGAGGAGTCTTCATAAAGTCCCCTATGATTTGCTGAAGGTTCCCTTAGTTGAGATGGATCTGGGAAAATTCTCTAGGCCAAGGAATGATACTCTTCTACGTAACGGTCCCTATTTTTATGCTGTTAGTCCTTGTCCTTGCAGTGAAAAATCAGCAAAACTCATAGAGGGTGAGGAATTTGAAGAGCTTAAATCAATCGTTGGAAGTTTACTGCCTTATTCCAAAGTAGAGCATGTCAGGAAGACACGGTCCGGAACAGTCTCTTCCGCAGGAGACCGGGTAAAGGCACACCGTATAAGAAAGGACCTGAATAATTTTAAAACCCGTTGTGAATATCTCAAAAAGGATGAAGTAAAAAACGAATCCAAAGCCATGTATGTTGTACTGGATCGTATCAGGAGCCTGGAGGATTCTGACGCCCAGTGGTATTGTTTTATTGAACTGGTCTCGGGCTACAAACTTTACGTTATTCGGTCAAAATATCTTGTTGGCGTTAAGGATCATTGGAAGACCTATGAAGAAGTATATAAACAGGTTCAACCGAAACTAATAGAAATACGTCAGCATTTCTTTGTCAAGGATTTAAAAAATATTCATAGGTTGAGAAAGTTAGCTTTCAATGATTTTCATCAAAAGATAGTAAGTGCTTTATATGATCTGTCAAAAAAAGTATCATATAGAGAGACGGATGTTCCTCCTGACCTGTTTTCAAAATATGCCGTATCGGAGGAAATGAAAGCGTCTGTAGGAAATTATCAGGACATTTTCAAGAGATATCCCCTTCTAGATTTCATTGAGAATGGTAAATATGGTGATCTTGGTAGGAAAGAGATTTCAGATTTTAATCAATATATTTCCCTTATCGACAAGGAGTTTCCATGGACATTGGATGGGTCAAAACAGCAGATCATTTGACGGTTGTCGTGAATGGTGATCCTATTTCTATTAAAAAGGGTGCGCCTCGGTATGAACCGGCCATGAAACATATCAGAAAAAATGATAAAAAGGGCCTCATGGATTTTCTTTTCCCCGCGAAAAAGATTGAAGAGAAAACGAATTTCAAGGTTCAGGGGGAAAAGGTGGTAAATAAAACAACCGGGGAACAGCTCGAATCCGTACTGGCCCATAAACTGGCGAATTTTGTAGAAAGGAATCTCCCTTTCAGACCCCTGACTAAGTTCTTTGAAAACATCGAAAAGAATCCTAATCCGAAGTCAAGAGATCAGTTGTTTGAATATCTCAAGCATAATCATTTCCCGATCACTGATGATGGATGTTTTCTGGCATATAAATATGTTACTGAACTCCCGGGCGGGAAGTTAGTAGACTCTTATACCAAGACATATGATAATAGCGTTGGAAAAACGGTTACCGAGGACAGAGCCAAATGTGATCCTAATCCTAACATAACCTGTAGCAGGGGTCTTCATGTCGCGGCGTACCCCTATGCCCATAATTGTGGCGGGGGAGAAGTCATGATAGAGGTAAAGGTCAATCCCAAGGACGTGGTTGCGGTGCCCATCGATTATAGCAGCCAAAAAATGCGGGTTTGCCGGTACGAGATCCTATGCCGGGGAGAAAAGGAAATTTCTGAGCATTATCGGAGAATTAAAAATAATCAGCCAAAAGAGGAGTCTTCGTCTACTCCAGGTCTGCCTGATTTTAACCTGATGAGTGGAAGTCAGATCATTGCTTATGTCAAAGAGAAAACAGGGAAGGTCATTCCCATCTCTCCTAAGAGCAAAAAGAGTGTCATCAAGCATGCTCTTCTGGCACTCAATTTTGAGAATAAAATCACTACGATGAGCAAGATTTATTTAGGGGGTCTGTCCAGTTCTCAGATCATTGACCTGGTTTTCGATCAGACCGGAAATAAAATTACTCTCAGTCCAAAGAGTAAGAAGTCCGTCATCAAGAAAGCTTGGAGCATTCTAACTGAGCACGGTCTTGATGTACGTTGAGGTGGGAATGGCAGAGGAGAGTACATTATGAGCCTACGGGCTGAATAGCACTATTGCCGGTAGTTCTTTTGAAAATCCTCATATGTTTTTTGAATACCATCACATAGGGATGTTGTATGTTGCCATCCCATGGCATGTAGCCGGGAACAATCCAGCAGCTTACGGGGTGTGCCATCAGGCTGCGATGTATCGTATTCGATGCGCCCCTCGTATTTAACGACCCGTTTGATTATTTCGACCAGTTCTGAGATAGTGACTTCGTTCCCAGTACCAATGTTAATGAATTCTTCACCGTCATATGTATTCATTAGGAAGATACAAGCATCGGCGGCATCGTATGAGTAAAGGAACTCACGTAGAGGTGAGCCTGATCCCCATACAGTAACTGAGGCGTGATGGTTAATTTTAGCCTCATGGATACGGCGAATAAGAGCCGGGAGCACATGTGAGTTCTGAGAATGATAGTTATCATGAGGGCCATATATATTGTTAGGCATAGCACAAATGAAGTTCATACCATACTGTTTTTTATAGCTCTGACACAGGACTATACCTGCTATTTTGGCAATGGCATAGGCCCTGTTGGTTGGCTCCAGCGGGCCGGTGAGCAAGGCCTCTTCAGCCATGGGTTGGAGAGCCAGTCGTGGATAAATGCATGCTGAGCCTAAAAAAAGAAGTTTTTTTACATTAGTCTGTCCACTTGCATGGATGACGTTGTTTTGAATCTGCAGATTAGTATAGGCAAAATCAGCTGGAAAAGCGCTATTGGCATAGATGCCCCCAACCTTGGCGGCCGCCAAAAACACATAGTCTGGTCGTTCGTGATTGAAGAAATCAAAGACTGCTCGTTGATCAACAAGATCTAACTCAGCATGTGTTCGACAAAGTATGCTATCATACCCCATGTTTTTCAAATGGTGTACGAGTGCAGAACCTATCAGACCATTATGTCCGGCCACATAAATTTTAGATCTTTTTTCCATTTAAATTTTTCGATCTATGACATCTTGGACACAACTGATGGCATCAGCATCTTCATCAGAAATCTCAATGTCGAACTCATCCTCTAGAGTCATGACAATGTCAACCTTAGAAATCAGGGTAGGCAAACTTGCCCCCTGCGTAATTGGTTAGTAAAAGGCCTTCTTCTTTGGATGTGCCTAGAATGTAATTAGGCGATATGGGTATCTTACCTCCTCCTCCAGGAGCATCAATTACGTATGTCGGAATGGCATAGCCAGTCGTCCATCCACGAAGGCTCTGAATGATTTCCAGACCCTTCTGGACAGGGGTTCTGAAGTGGGATGACCCAACTATAGGGTCACATTGATACAGGTAATAAGGCCGTACTCGGGCCTTTAAAAGGCCATGCATCAGCTTTTTCATAACCACAGCATTATCATTGATCCCGGCCAGGAGGACCGTTTGACTCCCAAGAGGTATACCAGCATCTGCCAGCATAGTAAGGGCTCGGACTGCCTCAGGAGTCAGCTCATCTGGATGGGTAGAATGAACGCTGATAAAAAGGGGATGAAACCTTTTTAGCATGCCCACAAGCTGGGCGTTTACTCTCTGAGGAAGAACCATAGGGACTTTCGTACCAATCCGGATGATCTCGACGTGTTTAATGGCTCGGATCTCAGTCAGGATTCGTTCTATGACTTCTCCAGGAAGAGTCAAGGGATCTCCACCAGAGATAAGTACATCCCTGATTTCAGTATGCTCCCGAATGTACTTGAATGCCTTCTCCCAGTGTAGCGCCTTCTGATGACCAACCATTCTGGATCTAGTACAAAAACGACAATTCGTACTGCAGAAAAGGGTAGCCAGAAACAGGACTCGGTCCGGGTACCTGTGAACAAGCCCCTCAATTGGAGAATGCTCGTCTTCATTTAGGGGGTCTTCAGCTTCCCCCGCTGTCTTCTCCCTTTCATTGAATACCGGAACAACGCAACGTCTCAGGGGATCTGCGGGGTTATCCAAATCGATTTGAGCAAGATAATACGGAGTTATGGACACAGGAAGAGGATTTATCGGATGGACCAGGGCCTCTGTCTCTTCTGGGCTGAGATTCACTATTTTGCGGAGTTGTTCGTAAGAAGTTATCCGATTGTCGAACTGCCAGTGCCAGTCATTCCATTGAGAAGGAGAAGTGGCCGGGAAGAACTTACGTCTGAAGGAGTCAGATTTGAGGGAAATACTGGGAGGGTCCGGCTCGACTGAGTCATCAGTCGTCTGCGTAGTTCTCCTTTCAGTTTTTATGGCCTTGTAGGCACGGGTTTCAGAGCTCACCTTGGTACGCATACACTTTTCCTTTCAGAGGAATTTTAGAAATTACATGGAATATTATAGAAATTTTCGTTTGGAGAGTCAAGGCTCATATAAATATATTTTCCTCATCAATAGATTATTAGGAAATTTTTATCAAAGATAAAGAACTATTTTGTTTATTTTTTATTAATGGGATAAAAACATGTGAGAATTTTCCAGCTAAATGAAGTATAATAAATATCCACATAGAACATAGGAGATTTGAATTGAAAAAAGATCGAAACCCAACAAAAATAGAGGATGATTTATGAACAAGTTTTTGCTGTTTGTTTTAGTTTCATGTCTTTTTCTTACTCCTATTTCCTGTAGTGATGGGTCATCAAAGACAACTCCAGGATACTCAGGATCATCAGAATCGTCGAGTACTCCAAAATACACTCAGGAGGAACTACAGAGGCTTAACTATTATGGGTCTGTGAAAAGGGCTTTGGATGAAGGCACTCAAGAAGAGAAGCAAAAAATAATAATGGACATGATGGGCAAGATGCAGTCTGGACAACTCCCCCAGGATCCGGCCAGTGACGCACATGAGTTGTTGAATAGGTAAAAAATACAAAAATGAGGAGAAGTTTAAAATGGGCTGGGATTTTAAGACCTGCGTTCATGGAATCACCGAGGGATTGGACTCTCACGACTGCAGTGCATGTCAGGAATTGGCCAGACGTCTGGGTTATGATATGACGGGTGGAAAAACGTATATCTTTACTGAAGCCACCTATAAAGCCTTGAAAAAAAAGGGTAAGATCAAAGATGAAAATGGCCTATAAAGGATCATATCCGGCTCCCAGGCATGAGCATGGAGAGTTGATTCCTGGCTATGGAATAGTTTTGGGGAGATCTCGGAGATATGGTGGTTGGGAATACCGGTGTTTGTATGAGACCTTTTTTCTTTACTATAATGAGTCGGATTAAAAAATGCAGTACTTTTCTGGAATCGGCTCCCGCGAGACACCCCAAACCATCATAAAGGTCATGGAACAGGTTGGGGAGTTCCTGGCTAAAAGAGGATGGGTATTACGATCAGGAGGGGCTGACGGGGCAGACTCAGCGTTTGAGAGGGGCTGTGATGCCGGTCAGGGAAAGAAAGAGATCTATCTCCCTTGGAAGGGGTTTAACAAAAATGCTTCGGAGCTGTTTTTAAAAAGTTTCTCTCTGAGAGGAACGAAAGAGAAAGCTTTTGACCTTGCTTCACAATATCATCCTGTGTGGGATCAGCTCAATTATGGAGCAAAATGTCTGATGGCCAGAAACATCTATCAGGTCCTGGGGCAGGATTTGAATACGCCCGTGTCCATGGTTATTTGTTTTAATCTGGGAGGATTCACACATGGTGGGACATCTCAGGCTTTAAGGGTAGCGAAGGATAAGGGCATTCCTATTTTTCGGCTATCTGAGGAGAAAGAGTTATCAGACATCAAGGCTCACATGACTCGGGGAATGGATTTTTTAGAGCCCTTACAGTATAACCTATTTGAATAAGGAGAAAAATTGAATGAAAAAGAAAAATAGCAGCATAATGCAAGCTCCAGACGGGAGGTCATTGGTTTTGATTCCGAAAAATGGAATCCTGAAGCTCAAAATATTGTATATAAAGGGTGTCATGCAAAATTCACGCAGAACTCTGATCTTAAAAACCTCCTGTTGGGTACTCGAGGTACAACATTGGTTGAGGCCAGTCCGGTTGATACCGTATGGGGCATAGGCTTAGATCAGAATGACACCAGGGCCTGGGATCGGAGTCAGTGGAAGGGCACCAACTGGCTGGGAGTGGTCCTAACCCGATTGAGAGAGGATATTTTTGAAGAAATGGCCAAAGTGGCTTCTTTTTTTAAACACAATGAGAGGGAAGGCAAATGAACTATCAGAAGGTCACCGATTATCTTGCATGCAGGTTGAAAGACTACCTTCAGGGCACCAATCTCAAGGGCTTCGTCATCGGAGTCTCGGGTGGAGTCGACTCGGCTGTAGTCTCGACTCTCTGTGCCATGACAGGACTACCGACTACCGTCGTCAGCATGCCCATACATCAGGCCCCGGACCAGGTCTCGCGGGCCATGGAACACATTCTGTGGCTCATGAAGAGATTCCCTAATGTTTTCAAGGAAGAGATCGACCTTACCCAGACGTTCGAGGTTTTTAAGGCTAGCATTCCTCCTCAGAATCAAACCGAACTTTTGCTAGCTAATGCTCGAGCTCGTCTGAGAATGACTGCCCTTTATAGCTTTGGCATGCTGGTGACCGGGACCGGGAACCGGATAGAGGATTTTGGCGTAGCATTCTTTACTAAGTACGGCGATGGCGGTGTGGACATATCGCCTATCGGAGATCTGCTGAAGACTCAGATTTTCAAGGTGGCTGAATACCTTGGCATTATCCTGAGTATCCGGAAAGCAATTCCCACAGATGGATTATGGGGAGATAACCGGTCGGATGAGGATCAGCTCGGAGCTAAATATCCTGAGCTGGAATGGGCTATGGGTTTCTGTGAGGAGTCGGGATTAAAGACTCCTCAGGAGATAGGGACTGTGACAAATTTTATCACAGATCGTCAGAAGGAAGTTTTGAATATTTATCTCACATGGCACAATGCGGGCAAACATAAGATGAATATGCCATCTATATTTGTCATTCCAGAAGAGTACAAAATGGATGATATTTCTTGAATACCGTGAAGGACTGACATATATTGTATGTATGAAAAGAAATACAGAGTCCTTTGTGAGAGACTCTAACATAATTCATAACAATAAATACGATTATTCCCGTACTATTTATGTCAATAATCGGAGTAAAGTCGCCATTATTTGCCCTATACATGGAATATTTTTTCAAATCCCTAATTCCCATTTATTGGGGTCAGGATGTGTACCTTGTAGTATTATTAAAAGATCTCGTACTCATCTCTTGAATCAATATACCTTTATAGAAAAGGCCATGAAAAGTTTTCCCGAATATGATTATTCAAAATCAATCTATAGACGGAGTAAAGAAAAACTAATCATAGGATGTCCTATACACGGAGAATTCCATTTAAAACCGAACGCTCTTTTTACTGGACATGGTTGTCCAAAATGTGGAATTTCTCGGCTTGGGGATGGTGTAAGGCTTACGCAGAAAGAATTCATAAATAGAGCTACTCGCATACATGGCGATCATTACGATTATTCAAAAGCTATATACAGATTATCCCATGAAAAAATTGAAATCATATGTAAAAAACATGGTTCATTTTGGCAGATGGTAAGTAATCACCTACGTGGTGCAGGGTGTATGAAATGCAAATCGGAGTTGTTTTCTAAACTGAGAAAATATTCATTCGAGATGCATGTAGAGAATTTTAGGAAAAGACATGGAGATATCTATGATTATTCAAAGGCAAATTATATGGATTATAATACCAAGATAGAAATAATCTGCCCAAAACATGGATCCTTCTGGCAGACCACAAATACTCATTCAATGGGTTCGGGTTGTCCTTATTGTAGCAAATCCAAAGCGGAGGGTAGAATCAGAGAATGGCTAATAAATAACGGGGTGTCTTTCATACCTCAGCATTTCTTTTCAGACTGTAAAAATATTAGATATTTGTATTTTGATTTCTTTCTTTCTGCGTATAATACTTGTATAGAGTATGATGGAGAATTGCATTATAAACCATACAGAAAATCTTCTTCGGGACAGAAAAAGTTACAAGAGACTCAAAGAAATGATAAATTAAAAAATGAATATTGCGAAAAGATGCATATCAAATTAGTCAGAATACCCTATTGGAAGAGATCAAAAATAGAAGAGATATTAAATAATTTATTGGAGGAGTTCAAATGATAAGGACAAAAGATGATGAACCTCTGAAAGACGATCTTTCGAATTATGATGCCAGTACATATGAACGTCCGTCAGTGACTGTTGATATATGCATCTGCTCAATCATAGATAACGTCCTCAAAATACTTCTGATAAAGAGGAAAAACCCTCCTTTCAGAGATCATTGGGCCATTCCAGGGGGGTTTCTGGATCTCTCCCTTAATGAGACCTTGGAAGAGGCAGCCCTTCGGGAACTTCGTGAGGAGACTTGTCTCGATGGTATATCTGTCGAGCAACTCAAGACCTATGGCGACCCGAAGCGAGACCCCAGGACCCGGGTCGTATCTGTGGTTTATTTTGCTATCGTTCCCTGGTCTGAAATACAAGGTAAGGTGGAAGCGAAGGATGATGCCAAAGAGGCTCAGTGGTTTGATTTAAATGCCTTGCCGGAGTTGGCCTTTGACCATTCGATTATATTGAGAGATCTTTTGAACAGGATTTTATGACAGGGGGCTAATATGCCGTTTGCATGGAAACGTCCACTCAATGTAGACTTGATTTGCGAGCTGAGGGTAATGGGCTGGGCCAAAAACAGTTTTTCTTTTGAAAGTGACGAAGGGGATGGGTACGATATTCTATCAGGCTACATGGTTGGGGAAGGCCCAGTCCTCAAACCTCATCATTTTGAGGAGTGGGCGGAGCAGTTGACTTACGCTTCTGAGTGGTGTCGTGAGCAGGCGCGACTGAGGGCAACGGAGTCACAGGTCACAGGTGCACAAAAAACCAAAGGGGAGTGATGAATGTCCGCTGATAGCCTCATAGATGCAATGTCGAAGGAGATGAAAGAAAAAATCTCCACTGATAATCGGCGTTTCATAGAAGAGGTTCTGAAAGAGTTAAAAGAAAAATGCGACTGGTCTCAGACAGGGATCGAGCGGGCTCTTGATCTTGAGCACCAGTCACTCAGTACGGATAATAGCCCTGAGACCGTTGCCCTTATGAAAATCATTCGTGAATTTCCTTGGGTGTTAGAAGTAGCGGATCGAAGATATGATAAGGCCTATGCCGACAAGGCAATGGTACACGCAGCTATTGATGGTGCAACGAAGGAACAGCTTCATGCATTAGTTGATGCTTTTCTTAAAAAAGACTGAGGACATATAGCGAAATCAAGGAGATAAAATGATTTTATGTATTATAACAGCATTGGCCTTTGTAGCTTTAGTGCTCGCTGATTGCAAATTCTACCGCAGAGCTGCATGGCCAGAACGAATGAAATACACTTGCTGGCCTGGATCTGGCTTTGTAGCGTACTTTATGTTGCGCCGAAAGAAGATGTAGGGTTGTGCGGTTTATATCCACCAACAAAGCAAGCCCAAAATGCGGGTAAGCTTAAATGGTGGGTGTACCGCAGTTCAAAAAACAAATAGTTGAGGAGGAAATTATGTGGTCTATTTTTGTTTTAGGTGCGTTCGGATGGTGGGTTCTCACTGGTCTTTTCGTGATCTATATATTCTTTACCTTGGACAAAGAGAAGAGCTTGGTCTGGCCAATATTCTTTCTGATACTGTATGCACTGTTTTCTCAATTTCTTGCTAAGATTGACATATTCAGTTTTGCCGTGCATCACCCCGTCGAATTGCTGTTGTATATTCTCGGATATTTCGTTGTAGGATTCGTGTGGTCATTTGTAAAGTGGTGGCTTTATGTTAATACCATAGCTGATAAATGCAAGGAAAAGCGTAAGGAATTTTTAGAAAGTAATAAAGGGCAGGACGACAAAGAGAAATGGTCATATACCTGTCGTTTGAATAGCCTGAACAAGCCCGATTTGGCACAATCCAAGAAAAAAATTTCGTTGTGGATTATGTACTGGCCGGTGTCTGCGATATGGTCAATACTTGATGACTTTATTAAGAAGCTGATTCGGCACTTGATAACCAAATTTCAAAAAATCTATCAATACATATCAGACAGGGCTTTTAAAGGCATTGAGGTTAATGAGGAAGAATAAACATTCTAAGTATAAACAATTTAACAGAAAAGGAGGGTTCCTATGACCCCGCAAGATTTTGATAAGTTGGTTGAGGCAAGGCTCGATTCCATTAGGTCAACATTAGCGTCGAAAGGTGGAGAGTACGGTAGGGAAGACCGACTTCACAACTTTAAAATAGCCGCCAGAGTCGATAATGAGACCCCTGAACGGGCCCTATGGGGTATGTACAAGAAACACTTGGTAAGTGTGCGGGACATAGTTTTCGATATTGAAAATGGCGTCATGCCTTCGGAAAAGATCCTGAACGAAAAGATTCTGGATTCCATTAATTATCATATATTGCTTGAGGCTATTGTCAAGGAGAGGCTTGGCACAACGTGGCACTCGAATGACGTTCCAGCCACTAAGATTATTACTCCAACTGTTAGTTCTCCGGCGAAAATAAAAGGATCAAGTAAAAAATAGTTGACATACAATTAGATTTAGGGTATATTATGAGTATGTTACACTTTATCAGCATAGACCGAGACGAACGCTGGGAGGACTCTATAGTCTGATAGGGAGTGTATTAAGTTGCCAGAGAATAAAGCCCCCAGTCAGACAAAAAGAGTCTGACTGGGGGCTTTCTGTTTTTGTTCTTTGAATTTATGGTCGTATAGGATAATGGTTAGTCCGCCAGCCTCTCAAGTTGGACACTCCGGTTCAATTCCGGATACGACTAAGGAATTATGGCCGTATAGGATAGTGGTTAGTCCATCGGGTTTTCAGTCCGAGCATCCCGGTTCGATTCCGGGTACGGCTATTTGAAATACTATGCTCCCGTAGCTCAATTGGATTCAGAGCATCTGACTACGGATCAGAAGGTTTTGGGGGTTCGAGCCCCTCCGGGAGTACTTTTTCAAGGGCGTGTAGCTCAGTTGGTTAGAGCAAGGCTCTTATAAGGCAGAGGTCGCTGGTTCAATCCCAGCCACGCCTATAGAAAGTAAGGATAGACATGGAGTTTGAACTCGCCCCACAGTTCTCTGTGGAACAGTACGAAGACATCGCTCAGGGATTCTTTCCAAGGATCCTGGACATGGACTATGACGATGTTCTGATTACCGATGAGTCGAGTATCTATGACTTTGATTCTGGCGAAGAGGATGCAACGAAGGGTATCCTTCGTAAAATTGAAGATGCCTATGGCATAGACGTGTCCGATGTGGAGGATCTGTTACTTGTAAAGATATTTGAAAGGATAAGAATTCTGTCCCCTTAGCTCAGATGAATAGAGTGCCAGTTTCCGAAACTGGAGATCACTGGTTTGAATCCAGTAGGGGATATTAAATATTTTAGGGGTGTCGCCAATGGGTAGGCAACCGAACTCCAAATTCGGTGATGTGGGTTCAAGTCCTACCACCCCTGATAAGGGAATCAAAAATGGGGGATATAATCACTATCACGTAAATTACAGGGGTGTAGCTCAATCGGGAGAGCACACGGAATAAAATGAAATCATGTAAAAAATGTGGAAATAATTTTGAATCAAGGATACTAATAGACGGAAGAATAAGGAATCTTGTCAGAAGAAAATATTGTTTTTCTTGTTCTCCCTTCGGTAGCCATAATACAATCAATCTTAACAAAAAAAATAATGCATCTGATATCAATTGTGTGTGTAAAAAATGTAATAAACCCTATCTTTATAAGAGAAATGGAAAAAGAACCTCCAGCTCAAAAACAATGTGCTCAGCCTGCTATGTTACAAAAAGGAGAATCAAAAACAGAGATAAAATAATTAAGTATAAAGGGGGAAAATGTGTTGTATGTGGTTATTCTAAGTGCGCCAGGGCGTTGGTTTTTCATCATATGAATAGTGGAAACAAATATGACAATATTTCCTCTTTGATATCCCATAATAGATCTCTGAAGACAGTCATGACTGAGGCTGACAAATGCATCCTGATTTGTAACAGATGCCATGAAGAGCATAATGACGGAATGTTGGATCTTACTAAATATTGGCCTAATAGTTAAGTGGCATAACCCAGGTTTGTCGAACCTGTGTCCGGAGTTCAATTCTCCGTTAGGCCGTTCTTCTCACTTCATTACTTCATTTTTCAAATTATTTAGTCGCCATAGACAACGAGCCGGTAAGCCTTCTGGTTTATAGGGTTTGTCACACCTGAGGTAGCGGGATCAAAACCCGTCACCCCTGCCAATTTTATAATGATTGAAGAATAGTATTGGTGATTTATCTACAAATATAAGGTCGCCGGTTCGAGCCCCGTCCAGTCCGTTTTTTAAATACTCATTATCCTTTTTATATCCAGCATGTCAGCCATCTCTGCAGTGGTATTAGGGTATTTCTTATTATAGCCCTCATACCAGGTCCAGCCAGAGACAATGCCATTCGATACCGTGATGGTATAATCATTCTTCGGTACATGCAGGTTAAACCCTAAGGGTCTGCCGGTTATATCATAGCGGATGTCATTACCTTTTACAAACATCTCTACATTGCCTATGATTTTGTTGGCTATGATAATTTGTGAACGGCTGGTCTGCAGTGGGGGATCCAAGGGTACATGTCGTAGATCACCTAACAGAACTGGATACAGCATTCCATCAGCCACATAGCTCGTCTGGATGAAACCTTGGACAATCTTGGCCACGGAGGCTTTTATTTTGGCATTATCGAAATGACTCAGCCATTCATCAAGAATTATCCGAACGTATTGCCAGTAGGAGTAGCCTTCTGCCCAGATCCGATAACTATCTTTGCTGGGATTTTTGTAGGAAATTTTATCAATCATATTGGAGATAATATCTGAATGGCCTGCCTGATTTTTTATAAGATCGATAAGGCACCACTGACGTAATACGAGGTTGCAGGGGGCAATCTGGGCAGCAAGGGTAACCCAGGCATTATGTTCGAGCTGGGTGATGGTAGTGGGAGGAATTGGGTTACCTCCTTTGTACAGGGCAAAAACAGTTTCCTGAAATAAAGCGAGCTCAGTACCATATTGGAAGTTAAAACCTAGGGACTGGGCCCATTTTTGTTTAGGATAGGTCACGACGTTTGTTACGGTTGCTTTGACTGAATTGAACAGGTTTTTAAAAAACATTTGATTCTCCTCCAGGAAAAATGAAAAAATATTGACAAATCTTTACCGCTCATTATACAATATAATAATAATCGGCAAATTTGTTGTATAATTATTATGGGGGTTAAAAAATGTCTACTCTCGTTCTAGATCATGTATGTTCCATCTGTGGTGATTCTATTGATCCCAATGAAATCGTTATCGAGAGCAAAAGGGGATCTATTGATATCAGAACTCATGAAGGCTGCTTTCAAGAGCTATCAACTATTTTAGGAGTCAAGGAAGCTTTTCAATATATTAAAGAGAATCGACGCGATGAATGATAGTACTGACATTGTGGACAGATGAAGGTTGCTGGCCTCTGCAAATGAAAAAGAGACCGGCAAGCTATACCCTGCTCACCGGTCCCCATTTTAAAGTATTTGGTATGTAAAACCAAGCTTTTTGTTTTTGGGCTCCTCGTTCGACCTACCTTACCCCTTATTGTAATAACCCCGCTCTACCACTGAGCTACAGACTCTCGACAGGTCCCTATGAGAGCCCTGGTGAGAGTCTGAGGCGACTTGAACGCCTGCATAGGCTTTTAGAAGGTAATTAAGTCTTATGAGTTTCCTTTCAGTATAACAATGGAACAATCAATAGCATCATCGTGAGTTTCGCTGAGACCTATAAGTCATTTGGCTCATAAGCACCAGCTATTTCAGTGTCAATGTGATTATAAATTTATTGTTCCTTTTGTTTTCGTTTGTTATCGGATATTGATATTTCTTATGATACGAGTCTCACCATTGTAGGCTTTAAATACATTGAAATACATGCCCGAATTCTGGTTCCTCGTGGTTTCGCTGAGGCGACGGCCACGAAGGTCGAACATACAATGGTTCAATGACGAATTAGTAAGATTCCTCCTAACGAAGGGGCTACGAATAGAAGAAGTCGTCACTTGACTATAATCCCCCTTAAAAACCAGTGTGTCATTGTTTGTTGAAAAATGAAAGACAAGTGGGATTGTTACTGAGTCGTTAGTCTGGTAAGGCGGATTCAGCCGATACATTCCAAAAAACCTGAAGCTTTTTAGTGTTATTGAATCATTAGGGGGAATGGAAAATGGCATAGATGATATATACGGTCTTATTTGATAAAGATATGCTATTGATTGGCGATTTCTAAAAATAAAAAAGGTGCTGTCGAAATCGATAGAGTCTTTTCCAAGAACAGTCATAGAATCTAGAGTAGCAATAGTCGCCGAGCTATTTTTTATTGAGATTGAATCATTAAAAAATTGATATACCGTATCTTTTGAGAAAAAGACCTGTGCATTCACTTGGGGAATGATCAAAAGAGATAAACACAAGATTATTGTAGATAATCGGGAATTCATGAAACCCTCCTCTTTGTTTTTGCCGTCAGTTTAAAACTTCTCATTGAAGCGAGATAAACCTTTGATTTATAACATTTTTGCCCGCAATCAATTTTATGAAATAAACATTAGCTGACATATTTCCAGGCATCTCCTGAAGATAAGCGCCCATGTCCATTCGCCCTTTTATCACATGCCCTATCTTTCTTCCCGCGATGTTGTAAAAGAATAATTCTACAGGAGCCGATTCTGGAAGTGTGTAGTATAAAACTGATCGTCCACTGCTTTTTCTAGTGGAAAGTGTATAACCGGCTATTGCAGTTCTATGGGTAACTATGTATTCTGACTCGTCCTGTGCACTGGCTTCTTTAGAGAGATAGCTACCTGCTCCTGCGCGAATACTGAGGATACCTCCGGCATCTACGGTTAATGAGGTAATTTCAACTGTGCCGTCTGAATGCAGATTGAGCTCTCCACCATTATTGACAGTCACGTTTGTGCAATTTAAAGTGGAATTGGCAACGGGATTAAAATATTCATTTTGGCGAAGAGTGAAGTTTCGAAGGTTTATAATATTCTGAGGTC
>Ga0315274_10002529_pt1 | contig 27492 bp, 24 predicted proteins | sample YL17G02_20_MG_FD_203700 | JGI IMG/M metagenome (GOLD analysis project Ga0315274, IMG submission 203700) | Sediment microbial communities from Yellowstone Lake, YNP, Wyoming, USA - YL17G02_20 | ecosystem: Environmental > Aquatic > Freshwater > Lake > Sediment | place: USA: Wyoming | collected...
TCAAATCGTACCCTCTCTCGAATGTCATTCCCGTGAAAACGGGAATCCAGAAAAACCATGAAAACTGGATTCCAGCTTTCGCTGGAATGACAACAAAACATTACCCGATTAATTATTTAATCTTCATTAGCCTGCGGAAGCGCACCCTAAAGGGATACGACTACCAACCTTACTTTCCAGTTAAATGACAAAGTAATATTAAGCCTTTCGTCTCATGAAAGGTTCAGGATGAACTATTGACTATGCAATAATAACACTGTAAAATAAAGATGTAAAGAATTATCTAACCTGACAATGTAAAATTCTTAAGTATCTTCCAGCTTGGTTTTAAATTGCAAACTTAGAAAGCCGGGTTAAAATCGCATTAGCATTATCAAGCTAAAAAACATCACTATAAGGCAGGAAAGATATGGCAGATAAACCCAATATCCTATTCATACTAACAGACGATCAGGGTCCATGGGCGGCGGGATGTTACGGTAACGCCGAGATTCGTACCCCTCACATTGACAGAATAGCAGCAACCGGGGTCAGGTTTGAAAACTTCTTTGCCGCATCCCCGGTATGCTCACCTAGCAGAGCGACTTTCATTACAGGACGAATGCCGTCACAGCACGGTGTTCACGACTGGATTCGTGAAGGTAACGTCGGCGATGGCGCCGCTAGTTACCTGAAAGACGAAATATGCTATACCGATATTCTGGCTGAAAGCGGATGGAACTGCGGTCTAAGCGGAAAATGGCATCTGGGTAGCAGTCAGATCGTGCAGCATGGCTTCAACCATTGGTTCGTGCATCAAAGCGGTGGAGGTCCCTATAACAATGCCCCAATGGTGCGTGATGGGAAGCTAGCCAGTGAGCCGGGTTACGTCACCAACGTTATCACAGAAGATGCCTTGCAGTTTCTCGAAAGGCATGGCAAAGATGATCAGCCGTTTTACCTCAGCGTTCATTATACAGCCCCGCATAGTCCCTGGACTGGTCATCCGCAGGACATAGTTGACTCCTACGATGATTGCCCCTTTGAATCCTGCCCGCAGGAACCGAGACATCCCTGGGCGATCAGCCTTACCGATAGCTGTCTTGGCAACCGTGAGATGCTGAAAGGCTATTTCGCCGCAGTCACAGCAATGGATAAAGACGTGGGAAGGCTTCTTGACAAAATAGAAAAACTCGGCATCAGAGAGGACACGCTCATTTTTTTCTTCAGCGACAATGGTTTTAGTTGCGGGCAACATGGATTCTGGGGCAAGGGGAATGGCACGTATCCGCTAAATATGTACGAGAATTCCATCAAAGTGCCGGCAATTGCAAGCCATCCCGGGAAAATCCCGATGGGTTACGTGCAAAAAGCTATGGTCTGTGCCTGCGATTTTATGCCAACCTTACTGGATTATCTGCAACTGCCTGTGCCAGAAGGGCATAACTTACCGGGAAAGAGTTTTCTGCCAGAGTTACTTGGTAAAGATTCCACTGGTCGGGAGGACGTTATCATCTATGATGAATACGGGCAGACACGAATGATACGAACTCACGAATGGAAATACGTTCACCGTTACCCGAATGGGCCTCAAGAGCTTTATAATCTTAAAAACGACCCTAACGAGCGTGAGAATCTGATTAATGACCCTGCACAAACGAACCGCATCAAAGAGATGAAGAATACACTGGAAAAATGGTTTAAAAAATATACTGAACCAGACAAAGACGGAACAAAGTATGATGTTAATGGGCTTGGGCAAATGAGACCTGTCGGCAAGAACTGGGACAACGAAAAAGCGCCCTTCTTTCACGAAAAGGACTAAATGGTTTTGTCATTCCCACGAAAGTGGGAATCCATAAAACCCTATGAATGAAAAATGGATTCCCGTTTGCACGGGAATGACATGATGCTGATGATTTAGAGAAAATACTACGAAAAGAAATGGAGTAAAATATGTTATCAGAATTATTTCTGTGTTTAAGTATAGCAACTGGTGAAAATAGTATCTACGGTGGCTGGAAAGGTATACAAGGCGATGCTACAGGCTTTTTCCACACACAAGAGATTAATGGTGTTCATTGGCTGATAGACCCTGATGGATATGCGTTTATCTCAAAGGGCGTTAATCACGTATCTTATACAGCCGATAACGCCCCGTCACTTGGTTATTCGCCTTATGGAAAAGTCGCTGCCGAAAAATATGGAAGCGCAGACGCTTATGCAAAGGCTTCAGTTGAACGGCTGAAAAATTGGGGATTCAACACCATAGGCGCATGGTCGGGGCACGAAACATTCAAACAAAAAATACCTTACACGTTAATAATCGATCTTGGTGGCAGCGCAGGCGGGAACTGGCAAAGCGGTTCATTCCCTGACGTATTCTCAGACGAATTTCGCCAATCAGTTTTTAGAGTTGCGAAGGAACGATGCATGCCTTTCCGTGATGGCCGTTTCCTCATCGGATACTTCACAGACAATGAACTGCGCTGGGGACCTGACTGGAGATCAACTCAGGGATTATTCGCTGACTTTTGGGAAATGCCTGCAAATACAACAGGTAAAAAAGCCGCTGTGAGCTTTCTCGAAAAATACTATGAAACAATCGAAAAATTTAATGCCACTTACGGAACGAGATTCATCTCATTCGATGAAGTAATAACTGCATTAAAAGAGTCTAAGCCATCACCTCAGACAGAAGAGCTTAGACTGCTGGAGTCAGGATTTTTAAGGCTTGTTGCTGCACAATACTTTAAGGTTTGTGCAGATGCAATACGAGAATATGATCCGAATCACCTGATCCTCGGCTGTCGCTACGCAGGTTATGCGCCAGAAGAGGTTGTTCAGAGCATGGGAGATAACGTGGACATAGTCTCTTATAACAATTATGATTTTCATGCGCCTGTGCAAAAGCTTCAGCAGATTCACGCATGGACCGGTAAACCCGTAATGCTCACTGAGTTTTCATTCAAGGCGATGGATTCTGGTTTGCCGAACACTAGAGGCGCAGGACAGCCAGTAAAAACACAGCAGGATCGTGCCGACAACTTTGACACTTACGTAACTGAATTGATTAAATTGCCTTACGCAGTCGGATTTCACTGGTTTGAGTATGCTGACGAGCCAGCCGAAGGCAGATTTGACGGCGAAAACAGCAACTACGGGTTAGTCAATATCAAAGACGAAACATGGGAGACGCTTACAAAGAGAATGTGTGAGGTTAATACTCGTCTGGAAGCTATACACTCAGGAAATTAGGTTATTAGGTCAATAGGTTAATAGGTTAATAGGTCTATGGGTCAATAGGTGTTTATTGATTCAGGCTTATAGACCCATAGACTTATTGACTCATTGACTAATGGACTTACCATTCGTGGCTAATTATATTTTTAAGGGAGGGCTAAACAATGATCTTAGAGGCAATATTTATGTTTGTTGCTGGTATGACCGCTGTTGACGTGCCTGATAACGTTAAATCAATCGTTCAGAAGACCCAATCTTTCGGCATTGGTCGCTACCCGATTAGCTTCTGGAGCTACACTAACCTTACCGCACATAGTCAATACATGGATGAGGCAGAAGTTGCAGAATGGGCAGATGCAGGATTCACAGTTCCTCAAAGCCCGAATTATGACTCCAACAATATAAGGCAAAAGGCACAAATACTGAATATGCTTGACTGGGCGAGTAAGTATGGGATGAAGCTTATACTTTGCGACCCTCGATGCTATGCAAGGAAAGACTTTACAGAATATGCCGACGGAGTGCGTTCAGCCATAGCAGATTTTGGAAAGCATCCAGCATTATTTGGGTTTCACATCGGCGATGAGCCTGATGCGGATATGAAAGATTCGTTCTTTGAGTGCTATCGTATACAAAAAGAGTTTGCGCCTGATTTGCATCCGTTTGCTAACCTGCTGCCATTTTTCCCCGGAATCGAAAAAAGGGCAGGTACGGATACATGGGCTAATTATCTGGACGAATACGCTAAAAAAAGCAATGCTGACCTTTTAAGCTACGACTGTTACGTACAGATGAACCCCGGTGATGCAGGCTGGAATAACTACTATGAAAACCTTAGACTATACCGTGAAGCGTCTATCCGCAACGGTATACCTTTCTGGAATACACTGCTTTCTGTGGGGCATTTCCGTTATCGCTGTCCAAATTATGACGAGATCCGCTGGCAGTTCAACACAACACTTGCTTGCGGTGCAAATGGCATACTCTGGTTTTTCTACTACATGCGTGAACCACACGATAACTATCGCCTTTCACCCGTAGACGAAAACTGGGAAAAAACCCAGACGTATTACGATATTCGCAGAGTGCAAAAGAGTTTCCACAAACGCTATGGTGATCTATTCACTCGCCTTGTTTGCACGAGGGTGACTTTCTATCCAAAGGCGTATGGTGGTGGAGAAATTTTCAGTCCAAACGGGATTGTCTCAAGAATCTTGCCAGATGCTCAGAATCATCCTATACTAATAGGTGAATTTACTGACGTTGAAGGTGATCGTTACGTGATGATAGTCAACAACAGCATGACCGATAGCGTAAACGTTGGTATTACGTTCCCCGGCAGTGACGTGAAGGTATTTTCGTGGAACTGGTCAGGCAGCGAATACGAAGGCGGAGCATACTGCGCTTCTGAAATGACCCGTGACGACAATGGGCTTACTGTTCGTCACTGGCTGGCTCCCGGTCAGGAAGCTGTTTACAGAGTGGCGTCTGAATCGGCATCAAATGAGCCATTTATTGCCAGATAATTTGGCATGATTCAAAATTAACAAGAAAGTAAATTTAGCCACTGAATAACACGAAATTTCACGGTTTTAGGGGGTCTATAAGTCAATAGGTCTATGGGTCTGTAAGTAATTAATCTAAAGACCTATTGACCCATAGACCTATTGACCCATAGACTTATAGACCTATTGACAATAGTTTCAGTGTTATTCCGTGTATTTCCGTGGCTAATTAAAAACTGTTACCCTAATTCATAAGAAAAATGAACCATACCGATAATTTATAGGGGAAATATAATGAAGATATGCTTATTTATACTAACATTAATGTTTATTACTACCTTTGCGTATGCTGATTACGTGTCACCTGCTGTTGATTTTTTCATGCACGGAAGAGAATACGACACATTCCTTCGAGACCACTATCGTTTTGAAGAGCAAAAGCCTTTACAAATCGAATACAACAACGTAAAATGGCTTGATAGTAACAGCATTTCCAATGAATACTCAGATAATCTGCGTATAGAAACTACTTTACCCATATACAAGTCTAAGAGATTCATAGTTGATATTCCTCTGGATTATTCACGTAACCCTATCTGGGCTGAAAATGATAAAACCATTTTTGGCTGTAGTATCAATACTCTGTACTTGTCACTTACTGGACGACTTTTAATCACCGATAATTTCAGATCAATTATCGGCTTTGAATATAACACCAAGGGCGATTCAGACACCTTTGCAAAAGCCGATGGCAGAATGATATGTATACCAAAGCTCATACTTTCGTACGAACTGCCCGGGCATCTAAACGTCATGGCAGGTGCAAAACTGAATAAATACTACTATGACCCAGAAGAAACAGACTACATTCTGGAATTAGATAATCGTTTGTATTGCCAGCCAGTAGGGATGGTGAACTGGCACCCATCAGATAATTTTATTATTCTATTGGGCATGCCGTACTCTGGTGTCTCAATTGGATTCGGAGATTTGCTGAAAATAGAAGCACGGGGTTCCATAAATCAGGACGTTGAGGTAAGCCTGCGTACAAAACCAATTAATCGCACAAACATTACACTGCGTTTTCTCAACACTTCATTTTTAGAGATACCTGTCGAAAGCTTTAAACCATCTGTAAGTGGAACTTTTCTATCAGGCAGAATCTCACATACTAGAAAAACCTTTTCATTCGAGGCTGGAAGAGAACTCAACCCGGGAGCTTTAGCATCTTTAGGACTTCAGTATTCACCGGGCAGTGGCTTAACATTCAAAGAAAAGAAAGAATACACACTTGATGGAAAACCCAACTACTCCATAGGTGCCAGGCTTACAGTAGATATTGAGGCACTACTTCAGCTAAAATAAACGACTTGTGCTAGTTTAGTTTGTAGTAGTTCGATTTATCGAACTTTTATAAAAACGCTCAATGAATTGAGCTACTACAAACTGACTTTATTCCTTAATTTACAAGAATTAGCACAAGCCGTATAACTAAATATTACTTATAAACCGGCACCGTCAGTGACGCCCCAAGTTTGATAGCGTCAACTGCTACAAGAGTAGCTATCGTCGAGTTTGCGCCATCAAAAAGGTCACATTTTGGTTTTCTATCCTCTATTATCGAGTCCAGCCAGTCCTCTACTTCCCTGTCATAAGGATGACCTGAAATGCGATCTGCATCAACAGGTTCAAACTCAGGATGAACGTCATCCTCGTCCTTCGATATTGCCACCTGATCACGCTCAACTGTTCCTTTTGTTCCGTATAGCCTGAGGTTATAATAAGACGCCATACCAGTTCGTGGGGCATAAGAAGCCGCTACTTTCGCTATTGCGCCGTCATCAAACCTAAAAAGAGCTATTTGACAATCATCCTCTTTCATCGTAGGGAAACCCATCCTGTTTGAATAACCCATCACTTCAACTATCTGTGCGCCAGAAAACCAGCGAAGCAAATCCAACGGATGGCTTCCTCCGCCAACTAAAGGCTTTTCATATTCCAGATACCAGTTTACCTTTGTAAAAGTATCCGTCTGGTTCGCCTGATAAAGCAGGTTGTGAATATAATCGCCTTCCATATAATAAAGATGCCCCAGCTTACCCGAAAGGCATAACTCATGTATAGCACCAAACACAGGGTTGAATCGCAATATATAGCCAACAGCTATCTTCAGTTTTGGGTCTGCCATACGGGCAGATGAGACCATTGTCTCTACCTGTTCCACAGTATTGCCCAGAGGTTTCTCAATCAGAGCGTGCTTTTCATTTTTCATAGCGGATAAAAATGGCTCAACGTGGTAATGATCACCCGTATTGATACTAACAGCATCAATGTCCGGCTGAGCGCAAAGCTCATCTGCTGAACGATAAACTCTTCTTATGCCGAAACATTCCGATGCGTGTTTCAGACGTTCTGGATTTACGTCACACAAAGCAACAATCTCAGACTTGCCGATTCTTAGATGGGCTTCTATATGCCCTAGGCTATTATGCCCTAAGCCGATGAATCCTACTCGGATCATTTTTCCTCCTTAACTTCCGTGCTAATGAACTATTCATCAAGAATTTTAGACGTTTTTATCATTGCCCAGGTTCCAGCTAATTTCAAAGCGGGATTAACCGCAATTACATCGAGGGTTCCTCTTGACATCTGCCAGTTGATTTCGTCCTCTTTCAGCGCTCTCGACCATATTCTGATTTCGTCAAACAGACCATTGTAAGGTCTAGGATCACCAATGATCCCATTTCCTATACGCAATACAGACCCGGTGGTATCTATAGCAGGTCCCGCCTGAGGGCCTTCACCGATTTTTTGCCCATCTATGTAGGCGTAGATCATCTTCCCATCGAATGTCACCGCAACGTTATGCCAGCTTTTTGTTTCCACCGGGGTATTATACGTATTGCATACACCACCCATACATAACCTTAATGAGTATCCCAATGCACGGTCAAACAGGAAATCATATCCATTAGTACCGCCATTCAAGTTCGATTTAATCAATATCCTTGGCCAGCTTGCATGTCCGCTTTCTGTATAGATATTCACCCATGCCATGAACGTTCCGCCATTTAGCAACAGGAGTTGCTTGGAATCAGCAACCTCAACAAAACTGTCCACACCATTGAATTCCAGAGCTTTACCGAACTTTCCATCCACCCATTTAACCCCTTGGGATCTTCCATCAAGAGCATACATAGACGAGTCTTTCACTACGCCGCCCTGGTCATTGTCAAAAGATAGGCACAGTACCATAGTTTCATCAGGCACTCCATATACTATTGTTGAGCAAATCAAAAGTACCAGAATAGAAAAAAATACAACAAATATTCTCATTAGTCTATCCTCCCTATAAGTTGTTATTAAACCTTTCAAAATCAACTGGTAATACCATTTGCAGATTGAAATATAACATTATTTTGGTAGTCGCAGGCTTTATGCCTGCGAAAACGCACCTATAAAAGGTGCGACTACCAATGTCAATTTTGAATTGGCAAATTGTATAAGATAGTAATCAGTATCTTGATCAGCATCCTGTATCTTGCATCCTGCATCAAATTCTAATATTTTTGTTTCTTTCGTGCCTTTGTGGTTTGGTGTTTAGATTTCCGCTGACGACAAATTCATGCTTGGTGTATCTTTTTTGGGCTTGACGATTGTTAGAATTTAGGTTATCATAAAATATGTGCGCCGGTGTGGTGAAACAGGTAGACGCACTGGACTCAAAATCCAGCGGACCGGAAGGTCCATATCGGTTCGATTCCGATCACCGGCACCAACCTTAATCAGATTATCCCTCAAACCTCATCAGGCATGTCATAACACAATCTAAACATAGTGGCTTTTTCTTGCATAATATCTTACTGTGCATAACTATAAGAGCATGATACTCATTATATAGCCCTGTGTCAAGCGGCAGGCTTTCCATAAAGAACCTTTGAATCTCATCGTAAGAAGCCTTTTCCATCCAACCGTAGCCAAGCCTTGAAAAAAGCCTTCTGGTATAAGCATCCACAACAAATATCGGTCGCTCAAAGGCGTATAAAAGGATGCTGTCAGCAGTTTCAGGACCAATTCCATTTATAGCAAGCAATTCATCCCTTAACTCCTCAACAGGCTCACAAGAGAATTTTAAGAGTTTTGTGCTTACCAGATAATCAAGGACAGACTTGAGCCGCTTATATTTAACATTAAAGAATCCAACAGGGGTTATAAGTTTCTTCACAAACTCAGGTTCCGCTTCAACGAGAGCATTTAGTTCCAGAAGTTTGTGGCTTTTAAGATTTTCTATGGCTTTTGCAACGTTGTGCCATGAAGTATTTTGGGTTAGTATAGCACCGACTATAGTCTCAAACTGAGTTTCGCCGGGCCACCAGTTCTGCGAACCGTAGATAGAGTAAAGCTCATCAAATATCTTAACTACATGATCTTCTGAAGATACCGTATTCAATTCGTCATGCCTTTGCAAAAAAAAACTAATGTGGAGTGCGTAAGCCAGCTAAATGGTTCTCTCACCAAATCAGATTTGTTATCTTGTAGTGGCGCAGTACCTGCGCCCTTTGGCACGTTCAACGTGCCACTACGTCATTTTTAATGTAGGGACACGCTGGTGCGTGCCATTTAAACCATAAGTAATTTACCGAGAAAACAATTTAGTTCGATTCAAATTTATAGCTTCCGGGATCCAGTTGCAGGATGACTTGATCTCCTTCCTGTAATTTTACTCCTACCGCCTGTGCCAACGAATGACCGCTTTCTGTTACTAATTGAGTATTTTTAGCAGGGAGGAACAATTTTGCAGTCGTATTGGGTGGAACACCGACGTTTATCATCAGTGTTCCATTTTCTACTTTCCATTCACTGACGATAGTTCCATAAAGCGAATCATATCGTGCTTTTGCCCAGTTGAGACCAGTAAGTATATCTGGTTTTATAATAAACGACTTGAATCCCGGGGTCTGTGGATCAGGTTTAATCCCGCAGATGCCATTGGTAAACCACAAACCAATGTGCAGGTAGGAACTGTGAAGTAAAGAAATATCACCTTCCCATGATTCCCAGAGAGTCGTTGCACCTTTTTTTAGCATGTCACCCCAACCGGGGTAATCCTCTTTGGTTGCCATCTCAAAGATAAGGTCTTGACGGTTGTTTTCCAGCAAGGCTTTGATGACGAAATAACCGCCGGTAATCCCTGCCCAGAAATGTCCTTTTTTGTGAACGATAATCTCATCCTCAAGACGTTTCAAGACAGCAGTTCGTATTTTTTCAGGTGGAAGATTTACGAGTAAAGCGATGCTGAGATATGCCTGCGAACCGTCAACGTAGCTGTTATCATCCGGGTTGAAAAACTCGCTTTGAACTGCTTTTTTTACTACTTCAGCACGTTTGCTGTAAGTCTCTGCATAGTCATACTTGCCAATTAATTCAGCTATCTTTGATGCAGTTTGAAGATTGTAAATCCAGTAGCAGTTGTTGAAGAAGAGAGTCTCTCGTGTATCACCGTTCACTCCTTTTGCCCCGGGCCAGAGCCAATCACCAAGGAAATCCCACTCTCCTCCGTAACGAACCAGCATATCTTTTGATGCTTTTGTTTCAAGGAAAGCAAGCCATTTCTGCATCGTGGAAAAGTTTTCGTCAAGGATACGGACGTCATTGTAATACTGATACATCCACCACGGGAGCATAATGCAGAAACCGCACCATCCCACACCTCCGCCACCCCAATACGTAGGGGCAGTATGAGGAAGGTCCCCATCATCTTTTTGTGTGTCCCGCCAATCCTGAGACCATTTTGTGTAGAATGCACCGAGATAGTAATTATTCAAAGCCATCTCTGTTGTAGCATGAGCATCACCGCCATATCCCATCCTCTCACGATGCGGGCAATCAACCACGTAACCACCAAGACTCAGGTTTTCAAATGTCCATAACGTCATGTCGTAGATGTCGTTGAGTAGTTTGTTAGAACACTCGAACCATCCGGCACGCTTATAGTCTGTGCGTATAAGATAGCCTCGAACGTCTTTTAGTGAAGGCTTTGAGTCCAGACCTTTGATAGTGATCCATCTTCCAGTCATATAATTAAAACGGTTACGGAACATGCCTTTGCCTGTGTGACCGATTATGTAAGCGCTCCTAAGCTGATGCGTCATAGCCTGATCCGCACGTTCAGAGAACTGGAAGTCAATGCGTTTTCCCTGTTCGCCTTTAACGTCTATCTCCACCCAACCATTGAAATTCACTCCCATGTCAACACGATATTCACCTTCATTCTGTTCCTCAATGGCAATAGGATGAATCTCTTTAATAATACGGTTTGGCTCTACCATCTCGCCAGACAGCATCAGATTGGGATTGTAAACAGAAGCAGGCTTCCACGACGAATCATCGAAATCAGCTTCGCACCAACCGTCTATCTCCTTATTCGCGTCGTAAAGCTCACCACCGTAATTCATGAAGAACCATGCACCCATCAGTGTGTTTGGGCTTGGATACCATTTCCAGCTTTCATCGGTAATAATTCTTACGTTATTATCGTCTGTCAACTCAATCTCTGCCTGAGCGATCATTATGGGAGTCTGCGGCTTATCCTCCGTCTTGTAACCCTGATATATTGACCATCCAACGCCAAGCCATAGAGCGATCACGTTCTTTCCTTCGTGAAGGTAATCAGCGATCTCATAAGCCACGTATCTTGCACGTTTCGTATGGTCTACAACGCTGGGTGAAAGCACTGCATCGCCTATCCTTTTGCCATTGGCGTATAGCTCATGATAACCGACGGATGCAATATAGATAACGGCTCTTTTTGGATTTTTATCTAATGAGAAAGTCTTGCGGAACCATGGGTCAGGCATCCTGTTTTCGTTATCCTGTGCTATCTGATCGGTGCCGATCCATTTCGCTGTCCAATCAGATGTGTCCAAAAGTCCCATAGACCAGCATGCAGGTTCGCTCCATTCAGAAAGTCTACCATTCTCGTCATGGATACGAACCTTCCAGAAACACCGTGTTCCTGATGTCAGTGATTTTCCATCATAGACAATATGAGCCGATTGATTCGATGTAACCTCGCCTGAATCCCAGAGATCACCCTGGTGCTGATCTAAAAGACTTTTACTACAACTGACAAGTATGTGGTATGTCGTCTGTCTTTGTCCTCGGTTATCGGGGTTTACAGCCTTCAGTTGCCAGCTTAAGCGTGGGTGTATGATGTGTATACCAGATGGATTTTCGAGATATTCACAGCGCAAATCCGTAACTTCAACAGAAGCCTTTGTATGCTTAGAATCTTGTGGATAAACCATAATTGATCCTCCATTAGGAGCGTAATAGTAATGCAAATGAAAAAGAATAATTGTCAGTAAATATTTTAACAGAATTACCTGGAACTATGCAAGCTGTTTTAACTGAAAAGATACTTGAAATAACTTATATGCTCTGGTATACTGATAGCGATATAAAACACATTGAGAATTTACACTCGGAAAATTATGCAAGGGAAAATCATAGGGAGGATAAAGATAAATGAAATTGAAAAACGTACTTTTTAGCATTGTTATCATTTCTGTAGTTCTAGCAACAAATGTTGCAATTGCTGGTTCAGATGAACGCCCATTCGGCGTAAGTATTGACCAGCCATCGTTTGATATTCTGACTTTAGCTATAGATCGTTTTAGCAAAATTAGCAGTTCCAGCGAACTTAATCACGCAGTTTCAGTAAAAGCTAAGATTATCGTAGCAAATTTAGTAAATCCTGATAATATACTAGCAACACTACCTGATATGGTTTTTCAGGCTCAGATGGAGATTATCAGAGAACAACCCCTGACTCGTGTGAATATCGCCACAGATTTTGGTAAGTTTCAGTTTATTTCCGCAGGTGAAAATTCACTATCTGTTCTACCCGATGACGGTGTATATGCAAAAGGGAATTTACCTGAAATGTTTCCACCTACAGTTATACTACCAGAAGATGACGGCGGGCTTTTCACATTTATTAACATCCTTGGGGGTATTCCATTCGGTTCTTTTTTCTCAAATATACCCATTGATGGATCAAATGCAAATGTACAGATTGTTGATCAGATAGCTCCGGAGGATATGAGGGTAGTGATAAGGTATCGAGGTTTAGATAAGACCGAAGGCGGTATGGCATACATCATAACGGTAGGCTCTTTGCTTTATAGGCAGTATATTAAGCTGTGGATTCTTAGAGATACAATGGATATATATCAAATTTCTATCGAAGATGAAAGAGGAACAGAAGTCTTCATGGTTATCACAGAAATGGGTACGGGGATGCCAACCCAGCCGGGTGATTTTAACATTGATACAACCGGGATGGCACAGGTTAGCGTAGATGATTTAATTGGTATATTTCTAACGAAGATAGCATCCTCACCAATTTTCAATTCTCCGGTTGTAGCCGACTTTTTTCTCTCTCATGATCCCGTAGCTCGCACGGGAACGGTATTAGTAAACAGTGACGGTTTTGATTTGCAGGATAAAGAAGATCAGCTTGTATGCGAGATGCAGTATAAAAGCCCGAGCGGATCTTGGACGCCGTTAAAAACGACATACGCAGGACTTGCACCAGTCGGGCGCTGGAATTCAGAATTCGCTATATCAATTGATGCAGAACTTGGTAAATACAGCTTTAGAGTTCGATATACTGACACGTCAGGCAACGTAAGCAATTGGTCTGAATTCCCTGACATAATGACGGTAACTCCTGAACCACCAAGTGTAGTAAATACCATCCCTAGATATAATGAATATGATGTTCCTGTTTATACTAAAATCTCTGTAACTTTTAGTAAACCAATGAATAAATCCTCTGTCGAGAAAGCATTTGCAATGGCATCAAAAGGTATAGCAGTAAAAGGTTCTTTTGATTGGGACGGAAATAAGATGATATTTACCCCGAACACTGACCTTGCATTTAATACCCGTTATCTTCTCAGAATAGCAGGAACGGCTATGGATACAGATAACATCGGTCTTGATGGAAATTATGATGCTAGGTCCGATGGTGAATACATTGATGATTATGTATGGGAACTCACAACAGGTAAATCTATACCAATGCTGGCTTTCACCCTTTCAAGCCAATCAATTTACAAAGGTGATATATTCGATGTAAAAATAACAGCAAAAGAAGTAACTGCAATGTATAAATTCGGACTTAAAGTCAGCTTTGATCCGCAAGCTCTGGAAGTCATTGCAATTAGCAAAGGGTCATTCATGTCGTGGCGTCCGGTATCAGATTTAGCCAAAGGTACTGATCTGTGGAAAAACGCTATTACCGACAACCTTGCAGGATTCGTGACTTTTGCATGTGATGGGACAAGAAATAACGGTGTAAGCGGAACAGGCTATCTGGCTACTTTAACCTTTAAGTGCAAATCGGCGGGAAATCTTTCGATCAAGTTCAGTAACGTTTCTATGATTGACTGGAACGGAAATAGTATTCCTGTGGTATTACGTGACGCTGAGTTTAAATCGCTGGAATTTAACCCATTAGACGTGAACCATGATGGAGTCGTTGATATTCTTGACCTGGTACCACCAAAAGAAAATGTTCAAGCGGCACCGTTCTCAGGAAAATTTGCACTTGGACAGAACTACCCCAATCCTTTCAATCCAGAGACATGGATTCCATATCAGCTAACCCGACCTGCCGATGTTGCTATTACGATCTATAGGGCAACAGGTGAGGTAGTAAGAAAACTGAATATAGGCTATAAACAGGCAGGTTCTTATTTTGATAGAGATAATTCCGCTTACTGGGATGGTAGAGATGATAACGGACAAAAAGCCAGCAGTGGTGTCTATTTCTATACCATTCAAGCAGGTGATTCCAGCGCTACGAAAAAAATGCTAGTGGAAAAATAGGATCAAATGGCTTTCAAGCATAAGAATCCCGTTCACGGCGTTTAGTACCCGTGATTAAATAATTTTCACTTATGCCGATACTGAAAACGGAGTAGCACAGCTTTAGCTTGCGATTAGCATTGGTTCTGTGTTTGACGCAGGCTAAAGCCGAATGGCACTGACTTAAGGAAGTCGGTAGGTCGGGTTGAAGCAATGAAACCCGACTATATTATGTTGGATTTCGTTCCTCAATCCAACCTACAATTTACAGTTTTGAAAAATATCTTTTCAGATTCTTCTTTTGATTGTTCTAACCAAATTTATAGACTCGTAATTTCTAATGAAACGAACGATAGTTTCTTTGGAACGCTTAGTCTTCCAAGCTATATTTAAACTTAAGTGCTGTGTACCCAAGTATTTTTTTTATTAATAATACCACCCTTTGAGATTTTCTCATTCAGGGTAATATGTTGCAAACAGTAAATGAGTTATTATAAAAAGACTTTAGAAGAAAGCTTTGAATACTCGTTCTATAGATCGCTGGGATTTCCTCCTGTCTCTGACAAATACGGAGCGGATTTAATCATCAGGATCACACTGGATGATATGAGTCTGCTTGACAGCTTCTATATGGCTTTACCCATAAAAGTTGAGTGTCTTACTATAAGGCAGGTTATCAAGGAATACATTGTCTGTGAAACCGCAGAGGAACGGAATGAACTTAAAAATAGGCTGTTGATCTATCCCAATCCTGACCTTTCTGACATACAAGATATATTAACGGATATTTTCACGGCAGGAAACGTCAATATTCAATATCATATAAACAACGGGGAAACTAACGTTCAGCCTGATGATCCTTTGTATATTCACGAGCAGTTACAGGTAACAGATGATTACATTTATAAGCTAATTGACATTGTGTTGGAAGTTCACTATAGGGTAAATCTCACAGAATCACAGAAAAATGTCATGCTTGATGATTTCAGGCAGGTATTTATCCTTTATGCCATAGACAAATTTGGTTATAGCCCTGATTTTGAAAATATGAATCCGCAGATCGCAGAGATGATGCTTGCTTTATTGAAGAAACTTTCATCAGATGATTTTAGCCTGATTCAGATTAATGGGGATGATTGGTCACATCCAACTATCTCTTACAAAGGTTATGACCTGTTAGATAGCATCATTGATGAAGCTGAGTTTTATATTAGCAATTACGACATCTTTGGTGATGTATGCATAAAAGGCTTCAAGGATATTTTGTTTTACACTGGTTACGGTGATAACCTAATTATACCAGTATTCATCCGTGAAGGTATTGATCCATACAGAGCTATATTTCTTTCCGCTCTTTATCTTGGCAATATGGATGAGATTTTTTCTAATTTGAATAGACTTTCATCTGAGGAGATTTTCAGTGAGTTATTCAGGTTAATCGCTATATCTCAAACAGAAAAAGACGTAAGCCCGGAATTTTTGGATATGATTATCGCTGAAGGAAAAAAGAAGATTTCAGAGCAACGTCTTTCTGAGGATTGGATTAGAATCACCGAAAATATTAAACAGCGTATGAAGCTTTTGTGAAATAAATGTGGAGGGTACAAAGTGCCAATTGAATATGTTGAAATCCTGGATCCAGATAGCTATGCAATAGTAGAGTTCCACGATAGCATATTGGTTGAAGCTTTCCCGGACGTTTACGTGCTTGAGGACGTGCCAATATTGCGAAGAAACTTAAAAGAGGGGAGTTGGGCTGATGGAAACGAGACGTGCCGCTATCACCTTTTTGTCGTTTACAAAGGCAATCAGGTAGTTGGCGGGGTATCGTTTTATTACTTCAGTTTCGGGTCTCACGCTATTGGTATGGGGTCATACATTGCAGTAAAGAAAGAGCATCGCAGAGGTGGAATAGGAATAAAGCTTATAGACATCAGAGATCAGGTTTTACACAAAGATTCAATGGAGCTTAACTGCTATATCAAAGGTTTAGTGGTGCAGGTAAATGACCCTAGCCTGATGAAAATTGAAGAAATTAAGCAGGATTCCATGGACCCATGGAAACGAGAGATGTTCTGGAGACGGCGTGGTTACAGGAAAATCGCTTTCAACTTCATTCAACCATCAGTCAAAGAAGTCTATCCACCTGTCGAATATCTCTCACTACACATATTCCCATATTCATCTGAATGGAAAGAGATGAAGCGAATATCGAGAAATGAGCTATACGGCATAACTTATTGTTTCATAAGATGCACAACTACAATTGGGCCTATGGAAAACGATCCTTCGTATCGGCGTATGAAAGCTGAGTTAGATGAGCAGGAATATTTCGCCGTAATATAAAGGAGAACGTGTATGCAACAAAAGCGAGTAAATAACCTTTCAAAAGAACTAATAGCAGAATTTTGTCAAAGAAATCAAATCAGAAAGTTCGCTTTCTATGGATCAGTCTTAAGAGAAGATTTTGGATCTGAAAGTGATGTGGATATTTTAGTTGACCTTGAGCCTAATCATTCTGTAGGTTTAATGAAAATGGCGCACATGGAGAACGAACTGTCTGATTTAATCGGAAGAAAAGTCGATCTCCGTACCCCGCAAGATTTAAGTAAATACTTTCGTGATAAAGTCGTAGCAGAAGCTGAGATAATCTATGAAAGAAACTGATGTATTTCGTTTACAACACATGCTAGATGCCGCTCGTGAAGCAAGAGCATTTGCAGGAGGACGAAAGCGAGGAGATTTAGATCATGACCGAAGCTTAATGCTGATTTTATCCAAAGAGATTGAAATTATCGGAGAAGCGGCTTCGAAAGTTTCTGATGAGGCTAGATCAGAGCTACAAGGGATTGAGTGGAGAGATATAATTAACATGAGAAATCGCTTAATCCATATTTATTACGACATCAATCTCGATATTTTGTGGAATACAGTGATAAATGACATACCAAAACTTATAGAAGAATTAGAAAAATTGTCGTATTTACAATAGTTTTTTAACAGTATTCATTGGTAAAGGAGGATGCTAATATGAGAAGGCCATTTTGTTATGTAGCAATTATGGTAGTGTGTTTTGCATTTTTGGTGTCAGTTCAGATTGCCATAGCCGGTCCATCAGGAGGGGTAATAAAAACCCCACAAGCAAAGGTGGCAATAAAGGTTGACGGTAAGCTGGACGAATGGAATCTTGGGGTATTCAAGAATGATCAGAAAATAGTCCTGACAAAAAAGAATGGTTTTATTAACAGCGGGGCAATAGACAATGATAAAGATTTCAGCACAGTAGTATATGCCCTTTACGATGACAGCAACCTTTATATAGCGGCTGACGTCACTGATGATGCCATAGATAAGGCTAATGGTGCAGGCAATAACTGGCAGAACGACTGTATTGAGATATGGATAGATGGGGCAGGAGATCAAGGCACTATGACCGACCGTGGAGGGAATGATCCTGACAACTATCAGCTTAACGTGGACGTAAACGGTGTACCGTTTGTATATCGTAATGATGGTGCGGCGGCTATACTCAAAGATATTAAATCCGGTGCTGAAGTAAAAGGAACAAACTACACTCTGGAAGTGCAGATCCCATTTACGTCTATACCTGAACTAAACCTAAAGGCTAGTAGGGTTATGGGCTTCAGTGTTAGCTTCGTGGATTCCGATAAAGGCTCATGGAACCACATATTATGGCAAGGAGAGGTTGAGCATGAACCAACTACGTGGGGAAAATTGGAATTTGCTCAAGAAAAATTGGCTGTTGAGCCTGCAATGAAATTATCAACTACTTGGGGAAATATCAAGAATGAGTAATCAGTAATCAGTTTTTTCTACACTCGTTACTGATCACTGATCACTGATTACTGTATTTAATTGAGGTGAAGAATGAACGTTGTTGTGACAGGCGCATCAGGTGTTCTTGGCGGTGGAGTAATCAAACGTTTGACAGGGATACACAATGTCCGGGCGACAGACGTGATCGCTGGTGAAGGGATCGAATCCGCTGATCTCTGCCAGATGGATCAGGTGCAGAAGATAATTGATGGTGCTGACGCAGTAATACACTGTGCGGCTATACATCCCTGGAAGCAGTATACGCCAGATCAATATCTGGACAATAACGTGAAAGCCTGTCACCACGTATTTTCGGCTTGTGTTAAAGCAGGCGTAAAACGAGTGATCTATACTAGCAGTATAGCGGCAATTAGTATGCCTCCTGCGCACGTTCCTGCAAAGGAAGATGACCCATCACTGCCAAGGGATTTATATGGCATGACAAAGCATTTCAGTGAAAAACTAGCGTGGATGTTTCATGTAAACAATGGAATGAACGTAGCATGTCTGCGTCCACCAACTTTCATCCCTGTTGGTGACTTGCAGCTTGGTCTGGGTTTACTTGGCAGTTGGACGCATCCTGACAATGTTATTGACGCACATATCTCAGCATTAAATACAGAGTTTACAGGCTACCACGTTGTCACAATCGCAAATCTGACTCCCTATACTGCCGAAGATGCTGAAGGATTAGGAACTGATCCTGCAAGCGTCGTTGAACGCTATTATCCCGGTGCGCCTGAATTCTTTGCATCTCATGGTATTAAAATCGGTCCCATAACTTGCTATTACGATATATCCTATGCTAAAGAATTCATGAACTGGTCACCCAAATTAACATTCGAGAAATGGTTTGAGAACATAAAAAGTAATAGGTGATGAGAATTCTGAATCTGTCACCATTTTATAAACGAGGAGCATTTGATGAAGAAGATGACACTTGATGAAATAGACAAACTTGTGGAGCAATTACCACCGGCAGAGCAACTTAAACTCGCTGCCAGAATATGCGAAAGACTTAGCGGTTCAGATATGGCCATATTGATGGCTAGTAGCAGCGCAGCGAAACCTGAAAAAAAGCAGATACAAAATTATCTGTTAGAGTATCCCAAACCGACAGAGTCTTGATGTAGGAAAGGAGTTTATAATTCATGAAGAAAGGCAGGATTAATTTCAAGAATGAGCAGATAACTGAATTCTGCCAGAAAAACCATATTCAGAGATTTGCTTTTTTCGGATCGGTACTGCGGGATGATTTCCGTTTAGATAGTGATGTTGATATATTAATTGAACTAGATAGAAGCTATCCAACTGGTTATATGAAAATGGCAAGAATGGAAAGGGAATTGTCTGATATAATTGGAAGAAAAGTGGATCTACGCACACCAGAAGAATTAAGCAGATATTTTCGCGATGACGTTTTAGCAAAAGCTGAGGTACAATATGAAGAGTGATTTAATTCGACTACACCACATATTAAAAGCAGCGCAAGATATTATAAGATTCACGAAAGGAAAAACTAGAAATGATATAAAGACAGACGAAATCTTGGTTTTAGCACTTGTAAAAGAGATTGAAATTATAGGAGAAGCGGCAACAAAGTTATCAATTGAGACGAAAGAAAAGTTTCCAAACATTGAATGGAGAGATATGATAGGCATGAGAAATCGCTTAATACATGCTTATGATGAAATTGACTTTGGCATATTATGCGATACTATCGCCAACGATATTCCACAACTCATAGATGAACTGGAACAGATACCTGGTCTAAGATTTTAGGGGAAAATACGTGGCAAAATTCAAAGTAGTAGTCACGGATTACGTTTTTGACAATCTGGATACTGAACGCTCAATCCTCAAGGAATGTGATGCAGAACTGGTGGTCTTGCAGTGCAAAAGCATTGATGAGCTTATCCCTTTTGCAATAGATGCTGATGCAATCCTCAACACTTATCTTGGAGGACTGGACGAACACTTCTTTTCTACGCTGAAAAAATGCAAAGTCGTCGTTAGATATGGCATCGGGGTTGATACTATTGACGTGAAATCTGCCACCAAGTATGGAATCATGGTAGCCAACGTGCCTGACTACTGTATCGAGGAAGTCTCTGATCATGCAGTGGCATGTGCATTGGATTTGGTACGAAAACTCACGCTCTCTGATCGGCGTATTCGACAGGGAGATTGGGGTTTGGGTTATCTTAAACCATTACATAGGCTTAGAGGGTTGACTGTTGGCATAGTCGGGATGGGGCGCATCGGGAGATTGTCTGCACATAAGCTCAATTCATTCGGAGTGAATTTAATCTTTCATGACCCTTTCGTAGAAAGCAGCATTGCAAGTGACGGTTTTCATGCAAGAAAAGTTACACTCGAAGAATTAGTCGCCGAATCTGACATTATATTGATTCACGTTCCTGCTACTCCAGAAACTTACCATTTATTTAACAAGAAGCTTTTTAGTCTGATGAAGCGGGAACCAATTATCATCAACTGCGCCAGAGGAACTTTAGTTGATACGGATGCGCTTGTAGATGCTTTATCTAAGGGTCAAATTTCAGGAGCCGCACTTGATGTTATAGAAGGTGTTCCGCCTTTTTCACTGGATAATCCACTTTGTCAGTTTGACAACGTGATAATAACGCCGCATTCTGCGTGGTATTCAGAAGAAGCACTCGCCAATCTTCAGCGATTGGCAGTTGAAGAAGTCGCTCGTGTTTTAAAAGGTGAACGTCCAAAGTCTCTGATAAATCCAGAGGTGCTATCTGATTCTAGGAGGTGATTGTATTATTAGCAATTGTTAAAAATACCAGATCAAATATAGGCGTTATCTTAAATACAAGTTATTGACAGAAATTCTCAATGTAAATGCAAAAGTGCTTTTTATTGATATTGTCAGATTTTCGTCATCTTCTTCTTTGAGAATTTCTGGAGAAAGTGTTTTTTTGTTGACTTCATAGATGACATTTTGTAAAATGTCAGTGATTTGAGTTTATGAAGTAGGCAACAAAATCGGAAAGGAGGAGATGGAATATAATCAATTGAGATATTTAAATTTAGTTTGTTGTGGGATTGTAATTTACATTTAAGAAAGGGGGATAACACAATGCGGAACAAACTGCTTATCTTTGCCATTTTTACTGTTATAGCAACTCTTGTATTTAACAGTATTGCGACTGCATTGATCTATGATTTCGTCGGCAAGGATGCCAAGAAATGGTTCGATGAATTCGCCAATAATAAAAATACCACAAAAGGTGGTGGTGATGCCGGCTGGAAACTAACCGCAGATGGTCTGATTTCAGATAATAATGTTGGTACAGGACATCAACGAATCGGATTTTCTGCGGATTGGACGGATTATACGCTCGAAACCAAATTTCAATATCTCACGTTTGGAGACTGGAATGAGTCTCATGTTTATGTCCGCTGGCAAGATGAAGCTAATAACTACTTTTTTAGAACTATCAAACGCAACAATGGCGGAGACAAAAATTTCTGGAGTATCGAATGGCTTCGCAAAGTCGGTGCAGCAGATAGTGAAGGTGATATTACCGATGATAAGAATATTGTAGGCGGATTGAAAGATAAAACCATCTATGGATTCAAAGGGGATATTAAGGGTGATACGCTGACAGTGGAATTCTTTAACGGTAAAGATTGGCTTCCCGCAGGTGAAGTGAAATATCCCGGGACGTTCAAAAAAGGTGGTATCGGCGTTGGTAGATCGTCTTGCCAAGTAGCATGGCAATATCTGCGTGTGAATGGTGCTGGAATACCTGCGGATTCACTACCCGTCGAGTCGCTTGGTAAATTAGCTACTACATGGTCTAGTATCAAGGCTAATCGTTGGTAATGAAAGACTGAATCTAAACAAGGAGGTGATATAATAGAGCAATTCACAAGAATAAAAGGTTTTATATTGGCTTTAACAATTTTTGTACGTTACATAAGGAGAGATACAATGAAAGGTAAATGGTTAATACTTGCAGTTGCTGTTGTTGTAGTCCCATTTGTGCTAAATAGCGTAGCGTCTGCGTTGACTTATGATTTCGTTGGCAAAGATGCAAAGAAATGGTTCGATGAGTTTGTTGGTGGCAAAAGTACCACAAAAGGCGGAGGAGAAGCTGGCTGGAAGCTGATTGCTGATGGTCTGACAACTGATGATAACGTTGGTACAGGACATCAAAGAGTCGGAATATCAGCACCAACTTGGACGGATTATACAGTTGAAACCAAATTTAGGTACGTTAAGTTCGGAGACTGGAATGAGTCTCATGTTTACGTCCGCTGGCAAGATGAAGCTAATAACTATTTTATTAGAACAATCAAACGCAATAATGCCGGCGACAAAAAGTTCTGGAGTATTGAATGGCTTCAGAAAATCAAAGCAGCGGACAGCGAAGGTGACGTTACCGATGATGTAAAAATTCTAAGTGATTTGAAAGATAAAACCATCTATGGATTCAGAGGGAAAATTGTTGACCAAACATTGTCGGTGAGTTTCTTTAATGGTACGAGTTGGCTCACTGCTGGTGATGTAAAATATCCTGGAACGTACAAAACGGGCGGAGTTGGTGTTGGCAGATCATCAGATCAAGTCGCCTGGCAATACATTAGCATAAATGGCGCTGGAATACCAGCAGACTCAACACCTGTAGAAGCACTTGGTAAGTTAGCTACTACCTGGGCGGCAATTAAATAATGATAATACTATCCTGAACGGGGGAAAACACCTAGGTTTTCCCCTACGATTCTGACAGCAAATGTTGGGACAGATTCAAGTATCTGTCCCTTTATTTTATAGGGGGATCTTTGCTTTTATGATAATAGAAAAAATAATGTCGTAGATATGAATATAAAAAGTGTAAACCTTCATATTTTAATCTCGTCATTATCTATGGCTCAATTTTGATAGCCTGTACCTGATAGAAATTAAAAAGGAGTCCGTAAATGATAAAAAAAGTATTGTGCATCAGCATAATTGCTTTGGTGATCTCATTAAGTTCGCTTAATCATCTGTATGCTTTTGACATTCCATATATATCGTTTGGCGAGAAAAAGGCTTCTGAGGATTCCGGGAATTCAGCAAGTGAAACGAATGATAAAATCGCTCAAACACCTATTATTGACCTGTCACAACCACTGACACTTAAACAGTGCCTTGATATTGCAATGAATGCTCCCAGTATGAAAATGGCAAAAATCAGTATCACACAACAAGACATAAACGTTCAGGATGCACAAGCCAATTATCTCCCAGAAATTGACATCGGTGGGGGCTATCTCTTTTCTAAAAACGTTGACTTTGGCTGGGAGAAAGATAACTATGACTCCTCTCTTAGTGCTGTGTATACAATATGGGATCATGGGCAGAGGAAAAGCACACTGGCACAGGCACAAGCGAAAAAAAATGCACAATTTAGCAGTTATCGCAGGACTAACCAGTCTCTCATATTCGAAATTATCAACGGATATTACAGTTTATTAGAGGCAGAGAAACTAATTGGTGTTGACGAGCAACTACTTGATATATCCAAGCAAAACGTAGAGAAAATCAAAGCATTTATCGAAAAAGGATGGGCGACGGAAGCTGATCTTGCAACTGCAAGAGTTCAACAGGCTAATAACGAACTGACAATAATCAATGACCGAAACAATCTTGAGATATCAAGGGCTAATCTAGCTGTGGTTATAGGCTTGGACCCGGAGACGCAGATTCAAATTATTGACGACCCTGACTACGAAGTATACATAAAAACAAAAGCCATAGAAACCGAACAGATAGCTTTAGAAGATATAAGAGCGAAATCTATGGTTTCAAGGCCAGAACTATCAGAGCTAAAGGCAAATCAGACTATATTAGAGCTTGCCGCCAAGCTTGCAAAGCTGGAAAGATGGCCTAAAATTACTGCTGAAACTCACTATAATCTAAATACTGCCGACTATCTACGAGAGCGAGATGCCATAAAGAACTACACAAACTGGGACGTGATGGCAAGAGTAACATTTCCGCTTTTTGATGGAGGACGTTCCAAGCGAACGGTACAAAAGGCTAAACTTGCCTTGCAAAATATAAATGAAAGTAAGATAGAACTTGAACAAAACATTGCCCTTGAAGTACGTCAGGCGTATCTCAATTTTGAGCGGGCAAAGAAGGCACTGGCTATTACTGCTGTTCAAATTGAGGACGCCAAGATGAGTTCGGATGTGGCACAAGGACGATACGATACTTTGATGGATATTACACTACTGGAGTTACTTGATGTCCAAACACGTTACGCTAGAGCATTGACAGACCGTGTTAAAGCCTTCTACGATTATAAAATTGCCAGAAGATCGTTGGAAAAAGCGATGGGAGTTCTACAATGAAGAAAAAGAAACTTATAATTATAATTGGGATCATCGTGGTTTTACTCGCATCGGGTTCTTTTGCTGCCTTTAAAGTTAGAGGGATGATGAAGCCCGAAAAGAAACCCGACAGGATCGAAATCGCCAGACGAGGCCCATTTGTTGTTAAACTCAGTGAAAGAGGCAACCTCGATTCCCTCATTAAAGTAGAGGTTAGATCCAACGTTGAGGGTGAGATTGATAAACTCTACGTTGATGAAGGCTACGATGTGGTGAAAGGACAGCAACTCCTTAAAATAGACGAAAAACAGATCAAGGAAGAATATAATCAGGTTAAAGCTAACTATGATGCGGCGCTGGCTGAACTGGAGCGTGCAAAAGAAAACTCCAGACTTAATATGGACAAACTCAAAAGTGACATACAGCTTGCAGGTAACTCTCTAAAATCCTCAAATGCGAATCTGGATGGCACGACGGCTCGCTCTGCACAGCAGTTGTCTCAGGCTCGGATTTCCATTACAAATCTCGAAAGCCTGCTTGCACAGGATGAAATTTCACTGAAGAAGGCTAACCTTGCTCTGGATCAAGCCGAAACAAACGAGAAAACAGCATTAGCAAAACTGAATAATGCTAAATCGGAACTTGATCGAAAAAAAGACCTTTACAGCAAAAATTTTATTCCACTACGTGACGTTGAAAATGCTCAACTTGCATATACATCAGCACAAACTGATTACGAATCAGCAGGAAACAGCGTTAAATCCCAAAAGGAGAACATCCAGAGTCAGGAAAACATTATAGAGAGCCGAAAAGCAAGTATACAGGTTGAAAAGAATGACATCAAAACCATAACGGATAGTATCGCAGAGCAAAAAAAGCAGGCAGATATTCAAATTCAACAGTCACAGGAGCGCCTTGATATTCTGACGAAAAGTGTCGAAAGCGAGAAACAAATCGCTGAACTTGCGTTAAAGACGGCAGAGGCAAACAAGGTTCGTGCTCAGAGTTCTTTGAATACTGCACTGCAAAGGCTTGGCTGGACAACTGTTACCGCACCCATTTCTGGTAAAATAGTACAATGCAAAGTTGAAGAAGGGGAGATAATCACTTCTGGCAGAACAGCGTGGTCTCAAGGACCGCCAATAATGACTATTGCCGATTTATCACAGATGATCGTTAAAACTCAGGTTCATGAATACGATATAAGTAAAGTGAAAGTCGGGCAAAAAGCAGATATAAAGGTTGATTCATACAAAGATGAGGTTTTTGCAGGATTCGTAAAAGAGATTTCACCCAGTGCGCAGTTGGTGGATAATATCATCAAGTTTGAAGTTATGATAATGGTCACTGAATCTCCAAAGGTTCTACTTCCGGGGATGACTGCTAATGTTGACATAATAGTTGGAGAACGAGATAATGTCCTCCAACTCCCGCTTGAGGCAGTCAACATGAAGGAAACCATAAAGATAAAAACTGACGTGAAAAAAGAAATGCTAGGCAAGATTAGAGGACAGAAGGTTGATATTACCAGCAACAGATTCCCTGACAAAAAATTCAGTGGAAAAGTCACTGATATAGCTCCCGAAAAATTAGGATTCTCGACGACTGAAGTTACTATAACTATGGATGGTTCCCCCAAGGAACTACAGCCTGAAACCAGTCCCAGCGCAGATATAATTCTTTCCAATGGTGAGCGAATATCCAACATTGAAGCTAGGATTAGCAGTGAAAGGGAGTATTTCGTAAAAATCCCTAAAGACAATGTTGAGGAAGATAAGTCGGGTGAGCCACAGGACGAGGAAAGGATAATTAAAGTCGGTGATAGAACCCAAAGCAGTATAGAAATACTCGATGGGTTAAAAGAAGGGAATAAGGTTAAGGTTGTTTCCATAGGTGAGGAAAAGAAGGAGAAAAAAGACTAATGCTTATCAGGGTTGAAAATCTGGGAAAAATCTACAAGATGGGTGACGTAGAGGTACAGGCATTACGAGGTATCTCTTTTACCATAGAAAAACAGGAATTTGTGTCTATAATGGGGCAGTCCGGATCCGGGAAGTCAACTCTTATGGATATACTTGGATGTCTATCGAAGCCTACCAGCGGTAAATACTTACTTGAGGAAGTAGAAGTGTCAACCATGTCAGATAACAAGTTAGCCACCGTAAGAAATAAGAAGATCGGATTTGTTTTTCAATCATTCAACCTTCTTCCACGCACGACTGCCCTTCATAACGTCGAACTGCCAATGATCTACAGTAGTATTGGCAGAAGGGAACGGAAACGCCGTGCTGTCGCCGCCCTTGAGTCAGTCGGTCTGGGAAACAGAATGCATCATAAATCCAATGAATTATCGGGAGGACAGATACAGCGTGTTGCCATAGCCAGAGCATTGGTAAACGAACCGTCAATAATTTTTGCTGATGAGCCAACAGGTAACCTTGACACGAAATCCGGTGAGGAGATTATGACAATATTCGACAGGCTTAACAGCGAAGGAAACAGCATTATAATGGTTACTCACGAGAGAAACATCGCTGAACACGCTAAAAGGATTATACTTCTGAGAGATGGCATTATAGAAAATGATGAGGTAGTCAAGCCTGTCAGTGCTTAGGATCCGTGATTAAATAACTTCCCTATTTTGAGATATTTAGATATATGACTTATTTAATCAAATCCCCCCTTCCCCCCTTTAGCT
>Ga0315274_10002530_pt1 | contig 27491 bp, 17 predicted proteins | sample YL17G02_20_MG_FD_203700 | JGI IMG/M metagenome (GOLD analysis project Ga0315274, IMG submission 203700) | Sediment microbial communities from Yellowstone Lake, YNP, Wyoming, USA - YL17G02_20 | ecosystem: Environmental > Aquatic > Freshwater > Lake > Sediment | place: USA: Wyoming | collected...
GCATGCAAGTGACCGTCTTTGTCTGGTTCGACGTTGAGGACTATATCACGGCGGAGAGCGACCTGGCACTGGGCAGGATGGTAGATATCCTGGACAAGCATGGCGTGAAGGCGACTCTCAAGATGGTTGGGGAGAAGGTGCGTGGACTAGAGCGTCGCGGGCACTATGACATCCTGGCCAAGCTGAACAGGCACGACATCGGGTACCATACCGACTATCACAGCAGGCCACCCAGCATCCCCGAGTACATGCTGGAGTATGACTGGGCTGGAGGGGTTGAGGAGTTCGTCCGCCGCGAGCAAGCTGGCATTGACACGCTCAGACAGGTGTTCCAACGTACTCCGTCGTGCTATGGCCAGCCCGGGGGAGCATGGGCACCCCAGGTGTATCCGGCGCTGCGCCGCTGGGGGATTCCGGTCTATCTCGACGCGGGGCCCTGGGTCTCATTGGGCGGGAGGCCCCATCGGTTCTGCGATGTACTGGATCTGCTCGGACTGGGCAACGTCATGCACATCGGCATCTCGGGTGGCAGAGCTGAGGTGCAGAGGCGCCAGGGCACTCTGACGGAGACAGTGGATCGCCTGCGGCACGAGGGCGGGGAGGTCAGCCTCTATGCGCATGAGTGTGAGTTTGCCACCGGCCAGTTCTGGGATGCGCTGAACTTTGGGCGAGGCAAGGACACCCCTCGGGAACAGTGGCTGCCTGCGGCACTGGTTGCAGACCAGGAGCGCGACGAGCGGTTTGCGGCATTCGATGAGTTCCTGTCCTTGATCCAGTCCCTGCCCGATGTGCGCCTGGCGGTCGCTGCGCAGGCACCGATGCTGTATCCAGACAAGGCCAAGGGTAGGTCATACACCCCGGCCCAGATTGCCGGAATGTGTGCCTGCATGGCTGAGATGATCACACATCAGCGACAGGACGACGCGTGGTTGTCACCTGCTGAGGTGTATGGGCTTGCCGTGGGCTGCCTGGCGGCCCGCGCCCGCGAGGATAAGTGGCCCGCGACTGTCAGCTACAGGTATGCTGATGGTCCAAGCCAGGCGCCGTCAGCCGAGGTGACGGCACAGTCGCTACCGCTGGATGACATCCTCGGCACATGTCTCTATGAGGATGCCTACCTGGAGCTGCAGGGGGCAATGCCTCCTCAGGTCCAAGTGGGACGCAACTGGCTGGCGCCGCACGACTTTGTTGCCACGATCGGGGCAGCGATGACGCGCTGGCTCGCAGGGGATGTGGGCGACGCACGTGTGATGTCGGGCAAGATGGCGGAGGCGCGTTACATACCCGATCACTGTAGCTGGGACTGGGTGGTGTTTCCAGCCGGATTCGACGCCGATCCCCTGCTTGAGATGGCCAAGCTGCAATCCTGGACCCTCAAGCCAGCGCCGCCGGCCCAGTGATTCTGGAAGCTGTGCGCGTGGTGGCCACAGAGGGTAGGCGCACCGACCGCCGAGTGAGCACAAGACAGGTAACAACTGCAGACTGGGAGCGAAGGAGGGAGCCGCAGTGGTGAGAGGCAAGCTGGTTGTGGGGCAGTCGGGGGGACCTACACAGGTGATCAACAGCAGCCTGGTAGGCGTGATCGAAGAGGCGCTGGCGCACCGGGAGATCACGGGTGTCTATGGCAGCCTGCGCGGCATCACCGGGATCCTGGGCGACTGCCTGGTCGACCTGCAGCGCGAATCCAAGGCAACGCTGGAACTCGTGCGCCGAACACCGGGGGCTGCCCTGGGGACCGTACGCTACAAGCTCAGGGCCGAGGACTATGCGCGGATCGTCGCCGTTCTGGCGGCGCACGATGTGCGGCACCTGGTCTATATCGGCGGCAATGACTCCATGGATACGGCACACCAGGTCCACCTGGCGGCGCAACAGATGGGGTACGAACTGCGGGTGATAGGAGTACCCAAGACCGTGGACAATGACCTGCCGTGCACGGATCACTGTCCTGGGTACGGAAGTGCAGCCAGGTTTGTGGCGTTGGCCGTGCGCGACTCGGGGCGTGACACCGAGTCTATGGGAATGAGCAGTCCGGTCAAGATCGTCGAAGTGATGGGCCGGAATGCGGGGTGGCTGACCGCGGCTGCTGTCCTGGGCCGCCAGGAGGCAGGCGACCCACCACACTTGGTCTACGTACCCGAGCGTCCCGTGAACGACTCGCTGGTAGTCGAGGATGTGCGTCGTGTCGTCGCAGAGCGCGAGCACTGCGTGATCGCGTTGAGCGAGGGGGCAGTTCCCGACACGGGTCTGGAGGAGGTCGATGCCTTTGGGCACAAGATGAAGGGCGGGGCAGCCGAGTACCTGGCTGGCCTGATCCAGGTAGCCCTGGGCTACAAGGTGCGGATGGACAAACCAAACTACCTTCAGCGCTCCTTCAGCCTGGCATGCTCCGGGGTCGACTTGGAGGAGGCATACCGTGTTGGCAGCGGCGCCGTACAGATTGCACTAGAAGGAGAGAGCGATGTGATGGTCACACTAGTGCGTGGGTCTGGAAAGGGGTACTCCTGCGGTGTTGGGTCGGTAGCGCTCAGCAGGGTGGCGAACGCCGAGAGATTGCTTCCCGACGCGTATATCAGCGACCGTGGAAATGATGTGACGGATGCCTTTGTGGACTATGCTCTTCCCCTGATTGGTGAGCCGCTGCCGCCACTCGGTCGCCTGGAGCGGTGTCTTGTGCCTGCCCGGACCAGGCAGGAGGCGTCGTGAGCGCAGTCATCGTCGTGTTCGTTGCGTCGTTGGGCTTTGTCCTGTTCGGCACCCCGGCAGTGCGTCGGATCGCTCTCAGGCTAGGGTTGATGGCGATGCCGCGCGCTGATCGTGCACACAGCGAGCCGACTGCCATGCTGGGTGGAGTGGCGATCTATCTGGGCACGACGATCGCCCTGTTGCTTGTCGGGATCGGAGCGCGGTTCTTTCTGCGTGGCTGGGGCAACCTCGGCGAGTTGGCGGGTATCCTGGCCGGGGCTACGCTAGCCGGCGCAGTGGGCCTGTGGGACGACCGCGTGCGACTACGACCACTGGTGAAGCTACTGTCGCAGTTCGTGGCCGTGGCCGTTCTGATCCTGAGTGGCGTTTCCATTCAGTTACCGATACCTGAGCCTCTCAATATCGCCCTGACAGTGTGTTGGGTGCTGTATGTGACCAACGCGGTCAACTTTAGTGACAACATGGATGGCGTCGCAGCAGGGATCAGCAGCGTTGCCGCGGCGTTCTTCACGCTCATCGCTGCCATGAACGGCCAGTACCTGGTTTCTGCTCTCGCTGCCGCAGTGATGGGCGCGAGCCTGGGCTTCTTGCGTCACAACCTGCCGTTGCCAAGGGCCACGATCTTTATGGGAGATGCCGGGGCGCTCTTCCTGGGGTTTGCACTGGCAGCACTGGGTATCAAGCTGCGCTTTCCTGCCAACGTGAACTATGTCACCTGGATGGTCCCGGTTCTGGTTCTAGGAGTACCTCTCTTTGATGCCACCCTGGTGTTCGTCTCCCGCTACCGGAGACGGGTCCCGCTGATGCAGGGAGGCGTGGACCACCTGTCCCATCGACTATCCCGCCTTGGGTTTGGAGTGCTGGGATCTGCCCTGGCTTTGGACTTGGTCGGATCGGTGCTTGGGTTGGTCGCCGTGTTTGTGATGCAGGCCAACCTGGTTGAGGGATATGCGATGGGCCTGATGGTGTTTGTGCTGGCATGCTATATTCTGTGGAGGATCGAGTGGGCGCTACCGTACGAACTGCGGGTGGGAAAGCCACTGGCGGGTGGCAGGGCAGAGCATCCTTGAGGCCGTTACGCACTAGTCGAGGGGGACACAGGCAGGGTGAAGCAGAATGTGCTTCCCTTGCCCCGCTTGCTCTCTACCCAGATGCGTCCGCCGTGGACTTCAACGATGGCGCGTACCAGGGCAAGCCCCAGCCCGATCCCCTGCTCTGAAGCACCGCCGGCACGATTGAGGCGATAGAAGGGCTTGAATACTCGACCATGCTCCTCCTGAGCAATCTCCAGGCTGGGACCATCGACGGCACAGAGAACCCACGCCTGTTCGCCGGCACGGTGCTCGACGTCAGCGTACGGCCTGGCCGAGACACGAATCGCGCCGCCTCGGGGCGTGTGCTGGGACAAAGTGACGAGCAACTGCGTCCATAGCTGCCTGATCCGCGCCATATCAGCGCGGACGCCGGGCAAGTCACGAGGTATGTCCACTGCGATCTGCTGGTCGCGCGCCTGGGTCTCATCGTGAATGGACCGAACGACCTCTTTGAGCACCTTCTGCAGTTCCACGGGCTTGGCAGAAGGAACGATCTTGGCTGACCCAATCCGTGCTAGCTCGAGCAGTTCGCTGACTAGCTTGTCCATCCGCTCGATGTTCCTGACGATGACCCTCACAGACTCCTGCTGTTGATCGCTCAACTCGCCTCCCGTGCCAGCAGACAAAAGGCGGGCGTAACCCTGAATGGGGGTGATGAGGGCCCTGAGCACGCGCGAAGCATCACCGATGAACTCATCCCTGGACTCGTTGGCACGTTGGGCTTCGGCATAGAGCTGGGCGTTCTCAATGGCGATCGCCGCCTGGTCGGCCAGTAGATTGAGGGTGCGGAGCTCATCGGATGTGAAAGCATGAGGCTTCTTGAAGGAGATGTCAAACGCGCCGAGCACGCGATCTGCCTTCCGAAGGGGGATGCTGGCGATGGCCCCCACGTCCCAGTCCACATCCGCCAGAAGGGGGTGTCCTCGAGCACTGTCGATCACGATCGGTTGACCGCGGCCAACCACGGTCGTGGTCAGCCGGTTCTGGTGAATCGGGATAGGGGGGTTCGTCTCTCTTCCCCGCTGGGAGAGCCCTGTACCGAACACAAGCGAGTCCTGGGACTGATCGTAGAGGTAGATGGCGATCTCGTCAGCCCGAGTCAGCTCACGGGAGTTTGCGGCAATTGAATCCAGCACGGCACTCAAATCGAGACGGGCGGTCAGGTCCAGGCTGATCCTCTGGAGGGCGCTCAATTCGGCCACCCGCCGACTGGTTTCCTCGTACAGGCGAGCATTCTCAATGGCGATCATGGCATGGTCGGCCAAACGCATCAAGAAGGCCAGGTGGTCCGCGGTGAAGCCGTTGGGTTCAGTGCTTTCCAGGTTGATGATGCCGACGACGTGGTCCTCGCGCGTGATGGGGGCTACCAGGTGCGACCGGGTGCGCAACAGGCTGTCGGGGTAGCCTGCGTCGTTAGCAAGACCGGCCGAGAGCAAGGGCTTGGCGTTGCGAATTACCTGCCCGATGAGCCCCTCATCGATCGGCCACGGGCCGCTCCAGTACTGCTCCATCTCTGGCGGATATCCACGGTGTGCCACAACGTGGAGCGTCTGCTGGTCTTCGGACACCAAGGCAAGTGTCCCGGCTATGGCGGATGTGGCGCGCATAGCCCACTCCAAGGTCATGTCCATCACGTGGCTGAAGCTCAACCTCAGGTTGATCTGACGATCGATCTCGTGTAGCGTGGCGAGCTCGGCCACCCTTTCGTCCAGAGCTCGGTCGATGCTAGTGTATAGGCTGGCGTTCTGAATGGCTATGGTCACCTGGTTGGCGAGGATCTCGAAGACCTCTAGCTCATCTTCTCCAGGGCGCAATCCACTGGCAGGTCTGTCCACGGAGAGATACCCAATCAACCCGTCGCTGCTGTTCAAGGGCACGAGGAGTTGGTCGCCCTCCCGCCAAGGAGCGCTGGTTTCCACGGTCGAGAGCTGCTGGTCCGTGTCCAGAGCATAGACGAAATAGCACTCGCCCACCTGGTGCGCGCCGGCGACGCTGCCAGGCTCGACGAACGGAAACGATCGCGCACTCTGGCGTTCCAAGCTCTCGCCCTCAATCCCTGCCCAGGCTACGACCCGAACACGAGTCGGCTCGTCCTCCTCGACCAGGCTGAGGATGACCAGGCCGTAGCCTAGGCTGGACTGGATCGTTTCCACCGTTTTCTGAACCACGATGTCGCGATCGAGGCTCTTGACCTGGTTCCCGAGGGCCAGAATGTGCGCGAGTTGTCGGGTCCGCTCGATCATGCGGCGTTCGTGCTCGATCTGCCTGGAGTGCAGTTGGGCGCGTTCCAAGCTGGCTGCGGCCTGGTTGGCGATGGCTGTCAGCAGGAGCACTTCGTCCCTGGAATACCGATCGCTGGACGGCCGAGGCCCGAGTGCCAGTATGCCGATGAGATGCGCTTGGGAGCGCAGCGGTATCAGAAGCTCTATGCTGAGGCTGGAAAGGAAGCGTTGCTCATGCTCGGACAACTGGAGGTCCCCTACAACCTGTGGTGTCAGCAGGACACCCTGGCCGTCATGCCGCAGCATGGAGACTATCTTGTCCTGTGCGGTTAGGAAGCTGGATGGCCGGACGCCAAAGTCTGACTCCGCCCAGACCCTGAAGGCGTCATACTGGTCGCCGCGGGGCGAAAGCAGGAAGGTCCACGCATGACGCGGACGAAAGATCGAGCCTATTCCGGAGAGCAGGCACTCGCAGGTGGCGTCCGGATCCGATGTGGCGGCGAGCTCCTGAGTGAGTCTGGTGAGGGCTGCTCGTAGGCTTGCCGGAGCGTCGTAGAAGGAGTTGAGGACCGTCTCGGTGTCGGGCAGGGTGTAGCGCCGCATGGCGTACACACTGGCAAGCGGGAAAGCCAAGAGGAATGGCACGTAGGCCAGCGGTCGTAAGGGATCGGATGGCCCCGCCCCGGAGGCCAAAGCGCCCACAATCGAGGCCGCTACCCAGAGTGGCAGAGGGACGAACGCGATGAGGGCGCCAGTCAGCATGGCCTGGGCCTGCAGGCGCAGAGGAATGAAGGAAGGGCGGAACCGAACTTGAACCAACGCGCCGATGAAAGCAGCCACACCGCCCAGGAAAGCGACGAAGCCTGCCAGGCGAGGGATGAGAAGGGCGCGAGGGTCCGAGCTGTACAGGGAGATTACAGCCCAGAGAGCCATAGCAACGCCCAAGACGAGCACGCTGTGACGCCAGGGGCTCATTTCCGTGGACTGGGCTTGCTCACTGAGAAACACGAAACCCAGATAGGAAAAAGCTACTGCGGTCAGCGGCCAGGCAGCTGCCCACATGGGGGTCAGGACGTGCGTGGTGAGCAGGTCGAACCGCGCTGACGTGAGCATTGATATGCCAGCGCACGCCAGGGCCAGAGCCTTCTCTTGTGCCGGATGGCGCCGGCGCATCAGGCTCCAGACCGCGACAGCCAGGTGGCATAGTCCCACGAGGTAGGGAACAGCAAACTGCACGATAGCGACGCCGACAGGCAACTTCCCCAGCGCCTGCCAAGCCAGGAAGGGGACCATCACCTGAACGGCCAAGGCGGCCAGAAGGACGAGGCCTACGGCGACAGTGCTCAGGTCCAGTAGTGGGTGCGGAGCTCGTGTGGTCATCCCCCGTCTATCCATGTCGAATTGTCGCAGCGGCTACCTATGCGTTCGGCGCGACCTGCACACGACCTGTCCTGATTCTATCACAGTTGCAGCGGTTTGTCTACCGGCCCGCGTCGATTGTTCACCCAATACCCAGGAAAACGCAATGCAGGCCGCGCAGGGAGTTGACAGCGACGCTCTGGCACGCTACAATAAGGCCACCAATGACGCGGAGGTGCGAGCGATGAGTCTACAGGTCGGGATCGTCGGTTTGCCGAACGTCGGCAAATCCACGCTGTTCAATGCCCTGACCAACGCCGGGGCTGAGGTTGCCAACTATCCCTTTACGACCATCGAGCCAAATGTGGGCCTGGTGCCTCTGGCGGATCCACGTCTGGAGTATGTGGCGTCTCTCATCCAGCCAGAGAAGGTGGTGCCCAGCACAGTCCGCTTTGTGGACATCGCAGGGCTTGTCCGTGGAGCACACCGTGGCGAAGGGTTGGGCAACCAGTTCCTGGGGCACATCCGCGATGTGGACGCCATTGCGATGGTGGTCCGCTGCTTTGAGGACGGGAACGTGGCCCACGTGACGGAGACCCTGGATCCGGTCTCCGATATCGAGACGGTGTGGACTGAACTGGTACTCGCTGATATGGAGATCGTAGAACGGCGACTGGAGAAGGTACATACGTCGGCCAAGGCACGGCCCCAAGAGCATTCCGCTGAGCTAGGCTGGTTGGAACGCTTGCATGATCACCTCAACGCTGGGAAGAGGGCGAGCTCATTCCAGAAATCCGAGACGGAGGTACCTACCCCGACAGTGGCGGAATGGTTGTCCAGCATGGCCTTGTTGACCGCAAAGCCGCATCTGTATGTGGCGAATGTAGGCGAACAGAACCTGCCGGAGGGTGGGGAGCTGGCGGCTCGCGTCTGTCAGCGGGCAAGGGACGACGGCGTTGAGGCCGTGGTTCTGTGTGCTCAGACCGAGATGGAGCTCCAGGAGTGGCCCGCAGAAGAGGCATCTGCGTATCTGGCCGACCTCGGTCTAGCCGAGCCTGGCCTGCAGAGACTGGCACGTGCCGGGTACTGTGTACTGGGACTGATCACCTTCTTTACTGCCACAGGGACTAAGGCTGTCCAAGCCTGGGCGATCCCGCAGGGAACCACCGCACCTGCGGCCGCTGGACGCGTGCACTCTGACATGGAGAGAGGTTTCATCCGCGCCGAAGTCGTTGCTTTTGGTGACCTCAAGCAACTGGGCTCCTTTGCCGCGGCAAAAGAGCATGGCAGACTACGGACCGAGGGGCGCAGCTATGTGGTGCAGGATGGTGACGTGGTGCACTTTCGCTTTAGCGTCTGATGCGTCCATGCCGTCATCCCGAGCTTTCCAGTCGTTGGCGGACGAGGAGTGCCCACCGAGTGGAAGCGGATCAGCTTTCGCACGCCAATCAGGGGCAGTACGGTCGTATGCCGCAGCCAGTCCTATCAGGTGTCGTGCCCAATCGGTGAAAACGCCAACGTGTGGTGGGGGCACGACCTGATCCAGCGCAGACAGTGAAAGAGCGCGAGTTGATGCCAAGTAGGGACCGGCGTTGGGGGTCCATGAGCCCTGGAGCGAGTATCCTCCATGCGACGCACTGGGAGGTAGGGACGTTTGACAAAACCCGGCATTTGCGCTATGATCACGTCCAGCACAAGCTGCCAAGGAGGGGGTTAGGAGACGTAATGTCTGAGGACAAGGAGGCTATATGTCATCGCGAAAGTGGTTCGCAAGCGCTGCTTTCGTGGCCTTGGCGCTGGCGGTAGTGGCTCTGAGTGGGTGCATCAAAGTCGAGGTCGTTGATCGGTCGCCGTCTGTAACTGCGGCATCGCTGGCAACCCAGGAGGAGGTTGCCCCGGAGCACGATCTGGCTGTTCTGGCAGTGGATTTTGACCCGCCGCTCGAGTATGACGAGATCGTGGCACTCAAGACAAGAGGAGAAGGAATCACGCTGCTGGTGGCGATCGAGAACATGGGCACCAGCGCGGAACAGAATGCGGTGGTCAAGGTGGCGCTGTCCAGGGATAACGGCAAGACGGTCTTTCTGCAGAAGGAAGGGTTGATTGAGACAATCGCACCGGGAGAGATCAAGATCGTGCAGTTCAAAGACACCGAGATCCCCTTTAGCTATGCCTACCAGTTGGGCGTTCAGGTGGTACCCGTCGCGGGCGAGGTCCGAGTGGGCGACAACCGGAGGAGATACGACCTGTTGATCACCCGACCGTGATCCGAGAGTGTGGTCTGATAGGCCTCGAAAATGCACCCCAAGGTGCATTTTTGTTTCTCCACCGTCTGCCGGTGTTCGGGGGAAGGAACTGGTGCGGAATGTGAAGAGTGTCTCGATGCTGCTCGCTGCGGTTGTGCTGGGTTTCCTGGTCAGCCTGCAGTGGTCTACCGATCCGAATCGCTCGGTGTCCTCTCTCGACCAGGTGAGTCGTACCGTTCGCCAATTGGAGTTGGAGCAAGAGGACCTCAAGCAGACTGTGGGGCGGTTGCGGCAGAAGCTGAACAGCAGGCAGCAAGACTCCGTGGCGAGTACCACGCCGCTGGAGGACCTGCGCAGCGAGTTGGTGCTGCAAAAGATGCGCGCGGGGCTGATCGACGTCCGGGGGCCCGGAGTCCGGGTCATCCTCAACGATGGCCAACGGATCTCTGCCGGCAATGAGGGCGAACTGTTGGTGCATGACTTTGATCTCCGCGATGTGATCAGTCTGGTGTGGCTGGCTGGCGCGGAAGCCGTATCAGTAAACGGCGAGCGCATTGTCAATAGCACTTCCATCTACTGCGTCGGGTCAACGATCATGGTGAACGACACGCGACTGTCTCCGCCGTACGAGGTGAGCGCGATCGGCGATTCGGTTAGTCTGCTGGACTATTTCTGGAATCCCGGCTACCTCACCGAGCTGAAGGCACGCGCAAAGCGCTATGGACTGCAGTCTGAGCCAATCCGCGTAGAGAATCTGACGATCCCTGCCTACCGAGGTAGCCTGCCTCAGAGGTTTGCCCAGCCGGGCAGTTGAGAGGAAGTAGTGTGCGGCGCAGTGCATTTTCTCTGGTGCTCATGACGGTCCTGATGCTGGTCCTGGGTATCATGATCGTCGCCCAGTTCAGGGCAGCAGGCCGGCTGCGACCTTTGCCCGGGACTGGCGATGAGCAGGCGATTCTGCTCAGCGCTCTCGCTGACGCGAACTCGAGGCTGAGGGCAGAGGTTGGGTCGCTGACGGCGCAGGAAGCGGCCTATGAGCATGATAGGGGGACGGCCGGCTTGCAGGAGTTGGTGGCTGAGTTGAACCGGGTCCGGATGCTGAACGGCATGGTGGAGGTATCGGGCCCTGGGATGGAGCTTCTGCTAGATGGACCACTCAACGCTCTAGATCTGCAGGATGTGATCAATGAACTGCGCAATGCCGGGGCCGAGGCGATCACGCTGAACGGTCGACGACTGATGGTGAGCTCTGTCGTGACGGTGGATACCAAAGGGCAAGTGTTGCTTGACGGCCAGCCGATCGCCAGGCCGTACCGATTTTTGGCGATAGGCGACCCGGACACGGTCGAGACAGCAGTGCGCCGCCCTGGAGGTTTGCTAGTTCTCTTTCGGCGCGCGTACCCTAATCTCATCGTTCAGACGGCGCAGCACCCAAAAGTGGTTATGGGGGTACAGCGGACGCAGGGCGCATTCCGGTATGCCCAACCGGCGGAATAGATGTAGAAGGTCCCTCGCAGACCGCAGCGAGGGACCTTGGGTGCCAGGAAGGAGCCGGTCGGCTGCCTCTACCGGTTGCCGCGCCGTTGGATGCTCTCCAGATAACCTACGTCCCCATTGTTCACTTGTGCCGCGTTGGCCTCGTCGGTGTCTACGTGGAGTTCGAGTTGGAACTTGGGGCTCACGCGGACCACAACGTCGCCGAAAGTAACCTCTCTTTCTCCCTCGACACGAACGCGTACCACGTCTTGGTCGCGGAGCCCAAAGCGGAGAGCATCCTCGGGAGTCATATGGATGTGCCGTTGGGCGCAGATCACCCCCTGGTCCAGTCGGACCTGTCCGGCAGGACCCTCAAGGATCAGGCCGGGGCTTCCGGCCAGGTCCCCCGACATGCGGACCGGTGCGTCGATGCCGAGGCGGAACTCCTCGGTGCGGGAGATCTCGACCTGGGTCTGGCTGCGCACCGGACCAAGGACGCGGACCCGGTCGATCCGGCCCTTGGGACCGATCAGATTGACCTGTTCGTCGCACGCGTACTGCTCCGGCTGGCTAAGCGGGGACCTGGGCGTCAGTGGGTGGCCAGGACCGAAGAGCTGCTCCAGGTGCTCTTGGCTGAGATGCGTGTGGTGAACTGACACGCCAATAGGGATTGGGATGTGCTGTGCCTCGATGATCTGGGTGACGCCCTGGTAGCCCAATAGGCGTATGCTCTCGCGGGCAATCATGCGAGCCCACTCCGTATGGACGACCATGACCCGCACCTTGGACTCGGGATGCGAGATGTCGGCAATCTTGGTCTTGGTCATGTCTACAGCGCGGTTCTTGACTTCGTCGATCAAGATACCCATGTGCCACAGGCCCTGCATCGCCATTGCCCGGATACCGCTGAGGGCTTCGCCGATGCCAGCCGTGAACACCAACACGTCGACTCCGCCCAGAGCGACAGAATAGGCCCCGATGTACTTGCGAATGCGATAGCAGTAGGCCTGGAGAGCCAGCATTGCCCGCCGGTCCCCCGTGTTGGCGGCCTGAACCACCTCGCGGACATCGGCTGAGAGGCCGGTCAAGCCCTTCAGTCCGCTCTCCGTGTTCAGATAGCGTTCGACCTCATCGAAGGTCATTCCCTTTTCGCGCTGAAGGTACACGACGATCGCCGGGTCAACATCGCCGGAGCGAGCAGGCATGATCAGGCCTTCCAGGGGGGTAAGGCCCATGCTGGTGTCGATCGACCGCCCATGGTCAATGGCACAGATGGAACCACCATCGCCAAGATGGCAAGTGACGATCCTGAGTTCGTCCCAGGGACGGTCGAGGTACGCTGCCGCACGCAAGGCCACATACTGATGGGAGGGACCGTGGAATCCGTAACGCCTTATCTGGTCCTTCTCATACAACTCGTAGGGCAGCCCGTAGATGTGGGCCATGGCAGGGATGGTCTGGTGAAAGGCCGTATCAAACACGGCTATCTGGGGGACGTTAGGCAGCATCTTGATCAGGGTCTCAATAGCTTGCAGATGCATCGGATTGTGGAGTGGAGCCAGATGGCTGAATCTGCGGATGTCGTCGATGACTTGGTCTGTGATCAGGACGGGAGAATTGTACTTGGCGCCGCCGTGCACCACACGGTGACCGACCAGTGTGATCTCGCTTGGGTCCTTGATCACCCCGGTCTCGGGACTGCAAAGGCTCTCAAGCACAATGTCGATCTCCCTGGGGTGCTTCACGGAGCCCAGGTCGGTTGTGCGCTCCAGCCCTTCTTTCCGGTACTCGAGGGTGCAGTGGTCTTCATCCAGGCACACGATCTGGCCTTCCACTGAGTTGCTTTCGTCTGCGGTGTCGAAAAAGGCGAACTTGAGCGAAGTGCGCCGTGCGTTGACGACCAGTATCCTCATCCGTTCTCTGGTCTGGAGCTCGAGGCCATAAGGGTCGGTTTCCTTGCGCTTGGCTTCCTCCAATTCCATTCGCGCTTTCAGGTCCTCTTGGAGGCGCACCATCCGGCGGCCCATTGAGCGAGCAAAGATGTAGCGGGCTGTCGGATCGGAGGCCACCCATCTTGAGAACAGGTGGTCAGGTATCATGAGGATCCGGCTGGGCTCCGTTGCGACTATGGTGAAAGCTGCGGGCTCGCCAGTCATCAGGGACACTTCGCCAAAGTAGTCACCCTTTTCGCGGACCTCCATGGCTTCGGTATGCACGCGGGCGCGAGCCTCGGCCTTGCCAGATAGCAGTACGCCAAGAAAGGTCACCGGCGAGCCGAAGGGGATGACGACCTCGTCGGGCGCAAAGACGGCGATCTCGGACCTGTCAGTGATCTCGGTCAGCATGTCATCCGAGATATGCCCAAAGATGGGGAAGGTACGAACCAGGGAGGCCAGCTCTGCGTGACCTACGGATTCCGTCATTGCCTGTGCCTCCGATTCAGACTATGCCGGTCAGGAGAGCCATGACCACACCGCCGGCCAGGACAGAGCCGATCTGTCCTGAGGTATTAGCTCCCATCGCGTGCATCAGCAGGAAGTTGGAGGAATCCTCTTCCTGAGCTACCTTGTGGACCACACGAGCTGACATCGGAAACGCCGAGATGCCGCACGCTCCCAGAATGGGATTGAAAGGCTTCTTGAGCACCGACCTGTAGAACAGATACATCACCTGACCGAAAATGAGGCCACCGGCGGTGTCCAGAGCAAAGGCCACCATTCCCATGACAAAGATGCCAATGGTACGCAGCTGAAGGAACTGCGAGGCAACCATGGTGCCGCCGATAGACAGGCCGAGGAAGATGGTGACGATGTTGGCCAGCTCGTTCTGTGCGGCCTTGGACAGGCGGTCGACGACAAGAGCCTCGCGCAGCAAATTGCCGAACATCAGCATCGAAATCAGGGGCGCCGCGAGTGGTACCAGGATGCTCGTGACCACCGTCACGACGATGGGGAAGAGGATGCGCGTGGCCCGCGAAACAGGACGCGAAGTGTACGGCATGTGGATCTGGCGCTGTTTCTTGGTCGTCAACAGCCGGATGATCGGAGGCTGGATGACGGGAACGAGGGACATATAGGAGTAAGCGGCCACAGCAATTGGAGGCAGCAACTTGGGAGCCAGAGCGGCAGCCACATAGATGGAGGTTGGCCCGTCTGCCGAGCCGATGATGCCGATCGAGGCTGCTTCCTTGATGTTGAACCCGAAAAGCGTCGCCACCAGGAGTGTCCCGAAAATGCCAAACTGGCCTGCAGCCCCCACTAGAGCTAGCTGGGGGTTCTCGAGGAGCGGGCCAAAGTCCGTCATTGCTCCGATGCCGATAAAGATGATGAGTGGGAATAGCTCATTGGTGATGCCGGCCTGGTACAGGACGTTGAACAGGCCCAGTCCCTCGGCGTCGGCATCCGGAGGTGACACCCAGGGCACACTCTTGATGTTTAGGATCCCCATTCCAGTGCCGTACAGATTGGCCAAGATGCACCCCAGGCCGATGGGTATCAGCAGCGCAGGTTCGTACTCCTTGGCGACTGCGAGGTAGATCAGCAGGCCGCCAATCGCCATCATCAGGATCCGTCCAGGCTCACTGACCAGGCCAACGATACCCCTGGTCATCTCGGTGAATAGAGTCGCCCAATGCACAGCGGTGTTCTCCCTTCTGTTACCTCAATGTGAACAGGACGTGTCCGTAGCTTACGCTCTGTCCTTCGCTGGCCAGGACTTGCGAAACGACGCCGTCGCCAGTCGACCTGATAGGGCTCTTCATCTTCATCGCTTCCAAGCTACAGAGCGTGTCACCATGTTTCACCCGATCCCCGACACGGACAAGGATGTCCATGATCTTGCCAGGCATAGGCGCGATGACCTTAACCAGGCCTTCTCCCGAACCTCGAGCTGCTGAGGCTCCTGGCTCGGTTTCCTGATCTGCTGCCGCCTCGACGTAGGTGGCGGTAACCGCCGGCACGTACGGTTCAGCCATATCGGCATCACCGGCCAAGCTGGGGGCCAAGCCGGCGGCGGAGGACCGCTCGCTGACAGTCACCCTGAAAACCTTGCCGTTAACCTGTACTGTGACGGGAGAGGCATCCGGGTTGTCGATCTGGACCGCGTATTCTTGCCCGTTGACGGCGATCTGATAGGATCTCACGAATAGACCTCCAATCTGCGCTTCCTTTTGGCTTCTTGATGGCCCCGCCGAGGGTGTCTGGGAACCAGACGTGATGCGGGAAGCGGGTATGCAAAAGCCTCGTGCACAGGAGTGGCGCCTGTCGGCCGCAAGGGTCCCTGCAACCTTGTGCCAGCTACCTACAGACCCAGTTGGCGGGCGCGCCCAACCTGCTTCCAGGCGGTGGCGGCGATTGCGGGCCTTGAGGGTTGGTGCGACCTGCGCCTGCTGCGCATCACTGCTACGGCAATGGCGGCGATCTGCGCAAGCTCATCGCCGCCAGCAGATGGCTCAACGACTGCTGGCTTGATGGCTGGCTCTTCCGGTGCCTCTTCGGGCTGTTGACCTGCTTTGCTACTGCGCAGTCCGGGGAGCTGGGTCAGCAGCACCATGGAGACAATGATCAGACCCAGTGTGAAGAACACCAGAGCCATGCCAACGATGGTGATCTGCAGCCCTTGCGCGGCTGTTCCATAGACGTGGCTCCACCAAGACGCCATGCACGTTCTCCTCTCTGCCGAGAATGCCAAACACACACGCCCATTTAGGCACCAGGTCGCCGGCCAGCACTCGCAGGGCCGGATGGCGACCGGCATTATACACCAACTGGAGCCAAGCGTCAATTGGCGCAGCCGAGGTTGGGTGACTTGCTCGTGGCTGAGCAGAGGCCCACGGCTTGACTGCTCTGCGCATCATGTTATAATAGCCGCGCTTGCTATGGGGGAGGCACTGTGCCGGCCAGGGCAGGAGAAGAGCGACAGTGATCGGCCGCACAAGACGAGCAGGGGATTCTGCTCATTGCAGGCCAGGAACGGATGGCCAATCAACGTGGGACGCGTTGGTCTATCAACCGGGTTCGTCACCGGCTCTGCCAGACGAGAAGCCGGGAGAGCGGCCGGCGGCTGGGACAAAGGAGGAAGGATGCCATACGGGTACAACGGCAAGATTCTGCACGTTGACCTGACCGAAGCCAGGTTGGAGGTAGAGGAGCCGCCTGAGGTGTTCTATCACAGGTACATGGGCGGCAGTGCGATGGGGGCGTACTATCTGCTCAAAAACACACCCCCGAAGGCTGACCCACTTGGGCCAGAGAACACCCTCAGCCTGATGACCAGTGTGATCACCGGCGCACCGATCTCGGGGCAGTCGCGCGTGGCTGCTACGGCCAAGTCCCCACTCAGTGGCTTGGCCGACGAGTCCACCAGTGGTGGGTTCTGGCCGGCTCAGCTCAAGTATGCGGGCCTGGACGGCATTGTCATCCGTGGCCGGGCCCCGCACCCCGTGTACCTGTGGCTGCACGACGGGGAGGCCGAGCTGCGCGATGCCTCACGGCTCTGGGGTCGTTTCACCGCCGAGGTCGAAGACGCGATCCGTGAGGAACTGGGGGATCAGCGGATTCACGTCCTGCAGTGTGGGCCGGCGGGCGAAAGGGGCGTGCTGTACGGCGCACTGGTCAGCAACGCGAACCGTGTCAACGGGCGCGGGGGCATGGGTACGGTGATGGCAGCCAAGAACCTCAAGGCGATCGCGGTGCGGGGACGCACCCCCCCCACGTTGGCCGACCCGGAAGCAGTCCGGGTTTTGGCCAGATGGGGAGTCAGCCACCTGGAGTCCTCGGGTGTCGCGGGATTCAGGCGGCTCGGGACGTCGATCTTTGTCCTTGGCCAATCCAGGGTCGGCGGCCTGCCAACGCGCAACTGGGCTAGCGGAACGTTTGAGGGGGCTGAGGCGATCAGCGGCGAGAAGATGGCCGAGACCATTGTAAAGAGAGAAGACACCTGCTTTGGCTGTGTAGTACGCTGCAAGCGGATCGTGGAAGTCGGTGAGGGACCATTCCGGGTAGATCCCCGGTATGGCGGCCCAGAGTACGAAACGCTTAGCACCATGGGGTCCTACTGTGGGGTTAGTGACTTGGCCGCAGTGGCCCGAGCCAACCAACTGTGCAACATGTATGGCATGGACACCATCTCCTGCGGCGCAACCATTGCTTGGGCGATGGACTGCTTTGAACATGGACTGATTGGCCTGGAGGATACGGAGGGGATTGACCTGCGCTTTGGCAACGCCGAGTCACTGGTACGGATGGTCGAGCTGATCGGGGAGCGAGAGGGCCTGGGACGGGTGCTGGGGGAGGGTTCGACTCGGGCTGCAGCATCGCTGGGAGTTGGGCAGGAGCTGGTGGTGGCGGTGAAGGGCCGGGAGTTGCCGGCGCACATGCCCCAGGTCAAGCGCGCTATGGCCCTCTTGTACGCCGTCAACCCAGGTGGTGCTGACCATACGGTCTATGAGCACGATCCCGGATACAGCGGCAGCTACCCCGATCGGATGGCGGAACTGGACCTACTGGACCCGCAGCCATCGAATGCCCTCAACGCTGAGAAGGTGCGGTACGCTGTCTACTCCCAACGGCTGATCAGCTGCGTCGATAGCCTCTGCGTATGCAAGTTTGTGTTCGGCCCGGCCTGGCAACTGTATGGGCCTAGTCAGTTGGTAGATACCGTTCGCGGCGTCACTGGCTGGAATGTTAGCCTGTGGGAACTGATGAACGTTGGGGAACGGCGTCTGGATCTACTACGGGCGTTCAACGCTCGGGAAGGGGTCGGTAGAGAGGCCGACCTGATGCCCGCAAAGCTGTCGGTGCCGCTCAGGGGGGGGGCCACCGACGGGGTGATGGTTCCGCAAGAGGAGTTCGAGGCAGCCAGGACGCTGTACTATCGAATGGTCGGGTGGGATGAGAACGGGGTCCCCACGCGGGCCTGCCTGGAATCCGTGGCGCTGGGATGGGTGGCAGACGAGCTCAGGCTGTAGGGCCTGGTGCATGCCGTGTGGGCTGGCAGGCTGAGCCCACACGGCACCATAGGCCGACTAGGCGCAAGCGGGGCCGTCTATGCCAGGCCTTTGCTCACCGCAGTCAGGCGGACGATCTCGACGAAATCACTCGCCTTCAGACTGGCTCCGCCGACCAATCCGCCATCGATGTCCGGCTTGCCCATGAGTTCGGCGGTATTCGATGGGCTTACGCTCCCGCCGTACTGGATACGAACCGCCTGAGCGACGTCTGCGCCCAAAAGGGCGGCGATGCTAGGCCGGATGACCTCGCCGATGACCTGCTGTGCGTCCGCTGCAGTTGCCGCAATGCCGGTACCAATGGCCCAGATTGGCTCGTAAGCGATGACCAATGACTGCACCTGGTCTGAGGCCAATCCCTGCAATGCGGCGATGACCTGGTTCCTAACCCAGCCATTGGTCTGGCCTGCCTGTCGCAGAGCCAGGGTCTCACCCACACACACAATCGGCGTGAGCCTGTGAGCCAGCGCCGCCCGGATCTTTCTGCTCACACCCTCGTCCGTTTCGCCAAAGTACTGCCGCCTTTCCGAGTGACCGATGATCACGTACTGGCAGAGCCCCTCTAGCATGCCGGGCGCGATCTCGCCGGTGAAAGCACCCTTCTCCTCGAAGTGCATGTTCTGCGCGCCCAGGCCAATGTCGGTGTCGGCGATGGCCTGTTTGACTGCTGACAGGCAGACGAAGGACGGGCAAATTACTCGCTCCACTCCTCGAATGCCCGCTAGTGGCTTTTTCATCGCCTGGACTAGCTCTACAGCCTCAGCGATGGTCTTGTTCATCTTCCAGTTTCCGGCTATGATAGGAATACGCATTGTTCTGTCTCCTCCGATTGCGATATGGTCCTTGATAGCAGAAAGCGAGCGTCCCAGTTCCGGCGTTGAGCCCGGTGGCCCGACGTAGGAAGCGTGTCAGGCGGCAGCACCCGGCACAATCATCGGGCTACGTGCCGGAACCAGACAACACCGGGACTTGGATAATCTGATCCGGCGCGTGGACCTCGATGCGGCCTTCTGTGAGCGGTGGAGCGCCGACCAGGTTGACTCGGACACGAGCCTTGTTGCCGGGCTTGATCGTCCATTCCTGGCGACTGACACTGATCCACGGTTCATGGGGCACGACCCGGATGCGCAGGGTGCCGTAGCCCTGGTTCTCCAACTGCAGCGATTGTTCGGCGGCGTCCGGAAAGCGCAAGGCCTGAGGCGAGAGAGCCAACCTCGGGGTCAGCACCAGGGTGAGACGCACGGCGACCTCCTGGCTCCCGCCATTGCTCTCGATAGAGAGCGCATCCAGCGCTTCAAATAACCCCTCACGCAGACCTTCCAGATTCGCGGTGGCCTGGAGCTCGGCGGAGAGGCCAGTGGGACACTCAAAAGCCTGCGGCTCGCAGGTTAGCCAGGGTGCCTGCACCTTGACGGTGCCGCGCAAGCTGCCCACGCCGCGGTTAGACAGACGGATGATCTGCGATGCCGGTCCATAGTTCTCGCTGCGCAGGTCCAGAGAGAGCGGCTCGACGCTCAACAATGGTGATGAGAGGCTCACGCGCGCGGCAAGGTCCGTTCGGCCGCCGTTGCTGTGGACAGTCAGCCAGGCTTGCCCGCTCGTTCCATCCACAGCCAGGGCATAAGCGTTGACCTGAACGATAGATGCCTCGCCGGCACGGCAGGTTCCTGAGGCCGGGATGGCCTCAAGCCAGGTTCCCTGAACCTCGATGCGCCAGTTTAGGTCGCCTGTCCCAGAGTTCGCGACCTTGAGGGGCAGCGTCACGATGTCTGTGCGGCCAATCAGGCCAAAGTCCAAGCTGTGGCGCTCCAAGGCGAGGCGTGGGCGCGATAGAGCAATGTGCACAGCTACAGTCTGCGCCTCGGGCCCGTCACCGATCTGGATCGCGTCTGCGACGGTCCACTCGCCGCCGGCCTCAAATGTATCGCTCCTGGCGATCACCGAGACCGGCATAAAGTGGCCCGGGGCACAACTGAGCTCCTGCGGCTCGACGGTTAGCCAGGGCACAGAGACGCGGATCGGTCCCGTCCAGGACAGAGAGCCGAGGTTGCCAACAGAGAGCACCTTCTCCACCTGTTCACCATCGCGGACCGTACCCATGTCGATCCCGAGGGGTTCGATGACCAAGTGCGGAGCCCGGACATCGATGGATGCAGACAACACCTGCCTGCCAGCATTGGCCTGGATGGCGATGGCTTCTGCTGCGACTGTGCTTCCGCCTGCTAGCTGCCGCGTGTCACAGGTCACAGAGAGCGTCTGCGACATGCCGGGCCCGCAGCGGAAACGGGCGGGCTCGATGACGAGCCAGTCCACCAAACTGATGGCCTGCCCCTCCAGTTCGGCGGAGCCGCTGTTGGTCAACGTCAATATGCGCCGCACATGCTCGCTTCGCTCGCTCGATCCGAAGTCTAGCCCAAGGGCATCGAGTTCCAGCACGGGTCGGGCCCACTGCCAGGCAACGTCGATCTGAGCCTGACCGCTGTCACTGTCGACCACCAGCGCACGGCGGATGCGGACAGCGCCTTTGGGCAGTTGGTTGCTGAGAAGCTCGACAGCGACCTGGGCTGAGGCGCCAGCGGGACAGCTAAAGTCGCGGTGCCGAATCCGCAGCCAAGGTGCCCGGCTGAGCACCTGACCGGTCAGCCTGCCGCCGCCCGCGTTCGCTATGGTGAGATGCACCACTCTCGACGCACCCCGGCCGATCGCACCATAGTCTAGGGTCTGAGGCGTGACCCTCAGCTCGGGCGGTGATGAGTCGGCATAGGCCCCGATCCAGGCATTTCCACCGTTGCTGAGAACGTGGAGGGCCTCAGGGGACCCCGATCGGCCAGGTGGAAGCACGCGGCCGCGTGCCGAGACGCGAACCTCGGTCGTTTCCCCGGCTCGACTGCCGAACACAGGGTCGGGCACGACGAGCCACGGCAATGAACTCTCAACGCGGCCGGTTAGATACCCTTGTCCCTTGTTGCGGATCTGCAGGGCTGAGGTGGCTCTGACAGTGGCTCCTACGACGCCAAAGTCCAGATGGGCTGGTCCGGCCTGGAGGCTGGGCTGGACACCGCGCGCTCCCAGGTCCTGCAACCAGCGCGCAAAGCTGGCATTGCGAGAGACCTCGGTTGCTTGTGAGAGGCCGGATTGGCTAGCGATCTGGTCGTAGGCACGAATCGTGGTCTGGAGTGCCCTGTCCAACTGCTCTGCCGCCGCATCCTGGCCGGCCTGGCGCAATGTCTGGACAGAACGAGTCAGCCATTCCAAGATGCGCCCGTTCAGCATCGCGAGCAGGCCCTCGTCCCAGAACCTGGCGCAGAGTTGGATGAGCTCAGTGACGGTGGTACAGGTCCTTCCTGTGCTCAGCTCGAACGGAGGCAGGGCTAGCCCAACCGGAACCGGCTTGCCGGACGATGCAGGGTCCCTTGCGGCAGACAACACTGGCGCGTCCTGCAGCGGCGCTCCCCGCCTGAGGGCACTGCGCATCTCGGCAGCCGAGGCAAACCTCTTTGCGGGGTCACGATGATATGCCTGGGCAACCGCCTCAACGGCGGGCGCTGAGAACCCTGCTGAGTGCTTGCGCAGGGGAGGGAGAGGGCGCTCCTTGGGATCGAGTCGGGTGATGGCCTCGTAGAGGATGATGCCCAGAGTGTACAAATCGGAGCGCGGAGTTAGCTCTCCCCGACGCTGCTCTGGGGCGGCATAGCCGGGGACGCCCCTGGCAGGCTCCAGCAGCCCCGCTCGCTCGTGTCGGACCAGACCGACTTGGGCTAGCTGGACATGGCCAGAGGGATCGATGTGGATGGTGGCGGGAGACATGCAGCCCAGGATGACAGGGGGGGCCTGGCTATGCAGATACTCTAGCGCATCGCAGATCTGGTCTGCCCAGTGCAGGAGGTTCTGTTCCGAGATGGACTGCTGTCTGTCCCGGATGATGGACCGCAGCGAGATGCCCACGACCGGCTCGGTCACCAGGTAAAGACGGTTGTTCTGTACCTCTGCATCCAACACCTGGATGATGTTGGGGTGTCGGCGCTTCTGCCAGGCAGCAGCCTCCTGCAGGAACCGATATTGGGCCACTTCGCGCCTATCGAGGTCGATCTCCGACAGGCTGACTTGGTGTACCAGGCACACCCGGTTCTCAGCCCTGTCCAGGGCACGGAACAACGAGACCTGAGCACCCTCGCGCAGTGGGCTCTGTGTGACATACCGGCCCTTCAACTCTTTGGGCGGGCCGAACAACTCGGCAAACAGCGCGGGCTCCATCTCAGCGCCGCACGCCACGCAGGTGCTGCGCCCCGGTCTGTTGGCCGCTCCACACTTGGGACAGATGCCTGACATACGAGTCTCACTCCCCGAAGGTGCCGCCCGAATGGCCATGGCGGGTCTGGCGGCTATTCTACAGGGGATCAGGCAATCTGTCAATGCCAGGGGCCAGGACCGCGTCGATGGCCGTGGCCAGATCGATGGGTGGCAGGGGGGAGGATTTGCCCAGCAGGGCCAGGAACTCGACATTCCCTGCCGGGCCGGTGATCGGGGAGGGGATCAGGCCGTGCAGCGACAGGCAGTGCTCGGCGGACCAGCCCAGGATGCGGTGCAGAACCTGTGCGTGGACAGCTCGGTCCCGGATGACACCTCCCTTTCCGACCTGGGCGCGGCCGGCCTCAAACTGGGGTTTGATGAGCGATACGATCAGCCCACCCGGCACGAGCCAGTCGTAGACGCGAGGCAGGATCAGCTCGAGCGAGATGAACGAGACATCCACCGTGGCCAGGTGGATGGGCTCAGGCAGCTTTTCCAGGAAGCGAGCATTGGTCCGCTCCATGACGACCACACGCGGGTCCTGGCGCAGTGTCCAGGCGAGCTGCCCGTAGCCTACGTCAATGGCATACACCCTGGACGCCCCACGCTGTAGCAGACAGTCAGTGAACCCGCCGGTGGACGCCCCAACATCCGCGGCCACGAGCCCGCTGACAGACGTGCCAAACTGGTCCAAAGCAGCAGCCAGTTTCAGGCCTCCACGACCGACATAGGGTAGTCTGCCGACGACAGTCACCAAGGCATCGCAGGGCACCTGGGCTCCTGCCTTGGTCACCTTCTGCCCGTCGACCGAGACCTGTTCGGCCATGATCAGGCGCTGCGCTTCTGTCCTGCTGCCGACCAACTCGCGTTCGACCAGCAGCAGATCGAGGCGAGTCCTCTTGCGAGGGTTCGGAGACATAGGGATGGCTCTCACAGTCCAGGCCACCTTGTGGGTTGCCGATCAGGGGATCGCATGCTGGAGGGGCCATTGCGCCAGGGGGCGGTCCCTTTCCAGCGAGATCACCAAGCCATTGGCTCAATGCTGGGATAGAAAGGTCCGTCGTGCACAGCCAACAGAGCCTTGCCGGTGGTGAGCCGAGGTCAGCAGTATATCACAGGCCAGATGGCGGGGCAACTTTTTGGCCGTTCTACCAGTTCCATGCTATACTGGAGGATATCAACCTTTGGGAGGGCACAGATGAGAGCCGCGCTATTGTACGGTCCCGGTGAGTTTCGGATCGATGACTTGCCCATGCCGGTGGCAGGGCCGGGTCAGGCTCTGCTTCAGGTATTGGCTGTTGGGGTGTGCGGGTCGGACGTCCACTATTTCCTGGATGGCGGCATTGGCGATGCCAGAGTGAAGGAGCCGTTCATCATCGGCCACGAGTTTTCGGCCCGTATCGCCGCGTTGGGTCCGGGCGTGGAAGGACCGCCGGTCGGGACACGAGTGGCTGTTGAGCCAGCGATATCATGTGGCAAATGCGAACTGTGCCTGGCCGGGCACCCCAATCTGTGCAGGAGCATCCTGTTCTGCAGCACGCCACCAACGCCTGGCGCGCTGCGAGAGTACATGGCCCATCCGGCTGAGCTGTGTTTCCCCATCCCCGACTCCATCGACGATGGGGAAGCGACCGTTCTGGAGCCACTGGGGGTGGCTCTCCACACCGTCGCTCTGGCCAAGCTTCACCCAGGTGACACGATCGCCATCCTGGGCTGTGGGCCGATCGGTCTGCTTACTCTGCAGGTGGCCCGCATGTCTGGGGCCCGAGCGGCGTATGTAACTGATGTGGTATCCGAACGGCTCGAGATGGCCCGAAAGCTCGGTGCCACAGCGACATTCAACGCGCGCAAAGGGGACCCTGTGGCCTGGATTAGGGAACTAACCGAAGGCCGAGGGGTGGATGTGGCGTTCGAGACAGCGTGGGCCGACGAGACCGTTGCTCAGACAGCGGAGATGGCGCGCAACGGCGGCAAGCTGATTATGGCGGGGATCCCACGAGAGGATGTGGCCGTGTTTCCGGCGCATGCGGTCAGGCGCAAAGGGTTGACGATCAAGTATGTCCGGCGCATGAAGCACACTTACCCACGAGCCATTGCTATGGTCCGGGAAGGGTTGATCGATGCCAAGACGCTGATCACGCACCGCTTTCCCCTGACGGAAGTGACAGAGGCCTATGAGCTGGTCTCTTCATACCAGGCTGGCGTGATCAAGGCACTGGTCGAGGTAAGCAAGTGATGTCTTCGGGAATGCCTGGAGGAGTGCCCACGGTGCCTCCCGGGCTTCCGAGCTATATTGCGCTTCACGATAGCGGCGAGCTGGCGCGACGCGCTGAGCTGGCCTGGTGGGCATTGGAGCACTGCGAGCTCTGTCCTCACCGCTGTGGGGTCAACCGGCTGGCAGGGGAGCGCGGGCGCTGCCGCTCCGGGGCTCAGCCCAAGGTCTCAAGTGCGAACCTGCATCCCTGGGAGGAGCCGCCGGTGAGCGGCACACGTGGGTCTGGGACAGTTTTCTTCGCCGGGTGCACGGGACGTTGTCGTTTCTGTCAAAACTACCCGATCAGCCAGATGGGTGTGGGGCAGGAAGCCACCGTGGAGCGCCTGGCCGGGCTGATGCTCGGGCTGCAGGGCAAAGGGGCGCACAACATCAACTTTGTGACACCCACGCACTGGGTGGCAGCGATCCTGGCCGCCCTGCCTCTGGCGATCGAGGGTGGGCTGCGCGTGCCACTGCTGTACAACACGAGCGGGTTTGAGCGAGTGGAGACAGTGCGCCTGCTGGATGGGGTGATCGACATCTGGTTGCCCGATGCCAAGTATGCGGATGATGAGGTGGCGCAACGCTTGTCTGGGTTTCCTGGGTATGTGAGTTCGAACCGTGCAGCACTGCTCGAGATGTACCGGCAGGTGGGCGATACACTGACGCTGGACAGCGAGGGCATTGCCTGGCGCGGGATGGTCATACGCCACCTTGTCCTGCCGGAGGGGCTGGCGGGAACGCCGAAGGTGCTGCAGTGGATCGCCCAGAACCTCTCGTCGCGCGTCCACGTCAGCCTGATGGATCAGTACTTTCCTGCATACGAGTGTGTACAGGACCCTATCTTGGGACGCAAGATCACCCCAGACGAGTATGCGGCAGCATTCGAGGCCTTGGATGCAGCAGGCCTGGAGGAGGGGTGGGTCCAGGAACACGATGACTGCCTGGTAGAGAGCCCGGAAGAGGAACCTGGAGAGGGTTCTGGAGAGAGGTCTGAGGAGCGGTCTACGAAGCGTTTGGAGGAAGGTGGGGAGTGCTGTGAGCCGGAGGCGATTGCCTGAACCGGACCCGGGTGAGTACCGCGATCCAGGGCAGCCGAGCGGCGTCCAGCAGGATGCCACTCAGCACAGTGTGCACACGCCCAAGCGGCGGCGGGCTCGATGTCTGTGGTACATTGCCTGTGCGCTGGGCGTGTTGGGTATTGCTGCGCTCTGGACGGCGACGAGGGGTATCTCGGGCCATCTCGGGCTGACCAGGGGCGGAACGGTTGAGCCGATGCTGGCAGTTGTGACCGGCACGGTCGTGCAGTACCCAGACTATGACCCAGAGTCTAGCACCCTCACGTTCACGGTGGATGCGGGTACACGCGGAACACAGGTTGTCAGCTATCGCGGGGATATACAGGCATTATCCGAGTCTGGCAAGCTGCCGACGATAGGCGATCAGTTGACGGTGGAGGGGGCTGCAGAAGCCAGCGGGGAGGCCCAGACGCTGATGGTCGATGGCCCCGATCACCTGGATGTAGTGCGGCCCGAGCCGATCGAGGTGCGGATTGCCGAGGTGTCGGTCGAGGAGACTCATCGCAAGGTACGCGTGCGGGGGATGGTGCGCCAGGTCAAGGAGGATGGACCCCTCGGAGAAGAACTAGTGATCCGGGACGAGACGGGGCAGATCAGCGTGGTGTATGACAGGCGGTTGACGCAGTTGCTCGGAGTGCCGGTCGAGGTCATACCTGGCGACTCTGTGAGCGTGCGCGGCGTGCCGGTGCCCGATGGGCCAGGCCTACTCATCGCCCTGGACAGTGCAGATGGCTTGGCGCGCCTGGGAGCGAGAGTCCCCATCGCCCCGCTCAAGGCTATCGGGGACATCGACGCCGGAGACGCCGATCAGATGGCGTGCGTAGAGGGCACGATTGTGGCAATCGAGCGCCTGTCCGGCGGTCGAAAGCAGATGCTCCAGGACAGCACGGGTGGGATTGCGCTTGTGCTGTGGCAGAGCATTCTGGGAAACATTGCCGATCGACCGGCGATGGGCCAGGGGGCGGTGATCGGTGTGTGTGGCAGAATCTCGATCTATGATGGGGAACTCGAAGTCTTGCCAGAGTCGTCGCTCGACCTGCAGGTAATCCGACCCGTGCCGATGGTAGTGACGAGGCTGGCTCTCTCTGAGGTCAACCCCGGGCATGTTGGCCAGGTCGTGAGCACTGCTGGACAGATTGCGCGAGTCCGCCCCATTGTCGGTGGATACTGGCTGGCGTTGCAGGAGGGACACGCTAGGCTGCGACTGGTGCTGTGGGAGAGTCTGTTCCAGGCGTGCAAGGACAGGGACCGCCTGGTCACTGGGGCCTGGGTGTCGACGACGGGCCTGGTGCAGGCGTATGGAGGGGTGCTTGAGATCGTCCCTGAGCGCGCAGAGGATGTGGCATTCGTCGCCGGGGGTGAGCCACCACCGGTGGAACAGTGCGTGCTCAGCAAGCTCAGCCAGGCAGATGTAGGAAGGGAGTGCCAGGTCGAAGGCCGGGTGGTGACCATTGGGCCGTTCTCGCAAGGTACACGCCTGACGGTGGATGACGGGGATGGGACCATCACGGTGGTGATCTGGAGCGATGTTCTGGCGCAAGTCCGAGTGCCTCTTGAACCGGGCCAGGAGATCCGAGTGAGGGGCGAGGTCACAGTCTACAGGGATACACTGGAGCTGGTACCGGCTGCGCCCGATGACCTGGTAGCGACGAGTCCTGGACCTCAGCCCACGCCAACGGCTGAGATGACCCAGATACCAACACCCACTCTGGTCTTTACACCGGCGGCGACGCCCAGTGCCACAGCCACGGCCGGGCCC
>Ga0315274_10002531_pt1 | contig 27486 bp, 20 predicted proteins | sample YL17G02_20_MG_FD_203700 | JGI IMG/M metagenome (GOLD analysis project Ga0315274, IMG submission 203700) | Sediment microbial communities from Yellowstone Lake, YNP, Wyoming, USA - YL17G02_20 | ecosystem: Environmental > Aquatic > Freshwater > Lake > Sediment | place: USA: Wyoming | collected...
AGAGTAGGCATGGAAGTCGCAGTCCTGGTCTCTCTGCTTTCCCCTTGCCTCTTGAGCGTGGTTCGCGCACAATACGGCCGAGCCGGCAAGGCGCCCCATCGGGCAAAACCGACTCCGGCCGGGGTCTTTCCGGCTTCTTCAGGACTTGGAGAACCAACAAGGGAACCGATCTATGCTGCATCATCTGTTCAAGCGTAAGCCGCTCAGCCTGATCCACGAGGAGATGAAGGGCGAGAACCGCCTGCGCAGGGTGCTCGGACCCTGGTCCCTGACCAGTCTGGGCATCGGCTGCATCATCGGCGCGGGCATCTTCGTCATCACCGGATTCGCGGCCCACTACAAGGCCGGGCCGTCCTTGGTGATCTCCTTCGTGACGGCCGGGCTGGCCTGCATCTTCTCCGCCCTGTGCTACGCGGAATTCGCCTCCATGGCGCCCATCGCCGGCTCGGCGTACACGTATGCCTACGTCACATTGGGCGAGATGCTCGCCTGGATCATCGGCTGGGATCTCGTCCTCGAATACACAGTCGCGTCCGCCACCGTCGCACATGGCTGGTCGAAGTACTTCCAGAATTTCATTGGGATCTTTCATCTCCAGGTGCCGCACGTCATATCCAACGCGCCTTTCGAGTTCGATCCGACCAAAGGGGCGTTCGCAGGCACCGGCACATGGTTCGACCTGCCGGCGCTAGCCATAGTCGCGATCCTGACGGTTGTGCTGGTGATCGGCATCCGGGAGAGCACCCGCTTCAACAACGTCATGGTGGCCGTCAAGCTGGCCATCGTGCTCATGGTCATCGGAATTGGCGTGTTCTACATCAAGCCGGCCAACTGGCAGCCGTTCGCCCCATTCGGCTGGGCAGGCCTGAGCCTCTTCGGCAAGCCGATCTGGGGCCAGGCCGGCGCGGACGGCATGCCGATCGGCATGCTCGCCGGGGCCGCCGTGATCTTCTTCGCCTACATCGGGTTCGACTCGGTCTCCACGCACGCGGAGGAGGCCCGCCGGCCGCAGCGGGATGTCCCCTTCGGGATCATCACCTCTCTGATCATCTGCACGATCCTGTACATCGCGGTGACTCTCGTGCTCACCGGCATGGTCCCTTACGACCAGATCGACGTGGATGCCCCCGTGGCGGCGGCGTTCGAGCGGGTGGGATTGAACTGGGCGCAGTTCGTCATCTCTCTGGGTGCCGTGGCGGGCATTACGTCCGTCATGCTCGTGCTCATGCTCAGCCAGCCCCGCGTGCTGCTGGCGATGGCGCGGGACGGCCTGCTGCCGGAGAGCTTCTTCGGCGACATCCACCCGCGTTTTCGCACGCCCTGGAAATCGACCATTGTCACGGGCATCATGGTCGGGACGATGGCCTCGTTCATCCCGCTGGGCATCCTGGCGGAGCTGGTGAACATCGGCACGCTGCTGGCCTTCATCATCGTCTGCGTGGCGGTGCTCGTGATGCGTTACATACACCCGAAGGCGGAGCGGCCGTTCCGCTGCCCGTGGGTGCCCGTCATTCCAGTGCTCGGCGTGCTGCTCTGCCTGGTGCTGATGCTGTCGCTGCCCTTTGGGAACTGGCTGCGGCTTCTGGCCTGGATGGCCGCCGGCATGTTCATCTACGTCTTCTACGGCCGTCACCACAGCGTGATGGCCCGCCAAAGGCTGAACGAGCAGGCCGCCCGCCGGCTGTGAGCCCCTGACGCCGTAAGGGCAAGGTTTGGCAACTTTTTCGTAGATTATCCTTTACTATTCGGAGATAATATCCGAATAGTAAGGGCATGACCGGCCGGTTCATTGATCGCAGGGGCTACATTGACCAAGTCCGCAGGGCCTTGGGGCGGTCTACCATTGTGGCGCTGATGGGGCCGCGGCAATGTGGCAAGACGACCCTGGCGCGCACGATCTTCGAGGGTACCCTCGACCGGCAGGCTGGCGCGTATTTCGATCTTGAGAGCCAGGTGGACCTCCGCCGGCTGGCGAATCCAGAAATGGTGCTGGGGTCGCTCTCCGGGTTGGTGGTCATTGATGAGATCCAGACTCTACCGGGGCTGTTCCCTGTCCTGCGGGTGCTGGCCGATAGGCCCAACACCCCTTGCCGTCTTCTCATTCTGGGTAGCGCCTCGCCCCAGGTCATCCGCAACGTATCCGAGACCCTCGCCGGACGCGTGGAGTTCGTGGACATGGCTGGTTTCGACCTGACCGAGCTTGGACCCGATGCATGGCGATCCCTCTGGGTACGCGGTGGTTTCCCGCGATCCTATCTCGCTGCGAGTGATGAGGACAGCGCTGCCTGGCGGGAAGGCTTCATCCGCACTTTCCTGGAGCGGGACATCCCCCAACTGGGCATCAAGATTGCCGCCCCGGCCATGCGGCGGTTCTGGACTATGCTGTCACACTCTCACGGGCAGATCTGGAATGCCTCCCGCATCGCTGCTGCCCTGGGCCTCAGCGACAAAACGGTCCATTCGTACCTGGATCTGCTTACCGAGACCTACATGCTGCGACAGCTCCAGCCCTGGCACGAGAACCTCAGCAAGCGACAGGTCAAATCGCCCAAGGTGTATTTCCGCGATACCGGCCTGTTGCACAGTCTCCTGGGGATGCATGATTTCCATGCGATCATCGGCCATCCCGAGGTGGGGGCCTCCTGGGAGGGATTTGCCCTGGAGCAGGTCCTGCGAATCGTCCGACCGGCCCAGGCTTATTTCTGGGCCACCTACAGCGGAGCGGAGCTAGATCTATTCTTCGTCACCAACAGCTTGCGGTGCGGCGTGGAGTGCAAGTTCGCGGAAGCGCCACAGCCCACCAAATCCATGATGGCAGCCATTGAGTCACTGAGACTCGACAAGCTTCTCATCGTCTATCCGGGAGACCAGGTCTGGCCGGTGAGTGAGCGAATCACCGCATGCCCCATCCTCAAGGTGCGAGAATCGCTGGGGTAGACCCTTGCTGTCGATGGCTGGTGCGGGTACTCTGGAACCATGCTGCCGACGAAAGGCGTGAAATCGGAAGTGTCCAGGGACAACAACGCGAGGTCATTGGGCACGTCCCACTCCAAAGCACGCTGAAACCGGATGAGTGTCAGGTAGTATCGGTATAAGGACGAAGATATGAAACGATTCTCTGTCTGCTGTGCGATCCTGCTGGTGGCGGGCGCTGCCTTGGCCGCTAATGATGGTGCGAGTTCGACGGGCAAGCTGAGCGATCCTGCGGCCACGACTGAGACGCAGGCCCTCTATCGAAACCTGCACAAGCTGGCGCAACAGGGCGTTCTCTTCGGCCACCAGGATACGCTCGCCTACGGCGTGGGCTGGAAGGCCGACCCGAACAAGCTCGACAGCGACGTCTATCGCCTCTGCGGCAAGTTCCCCGCCGTCTTCGGCTGGGACATCGGCCACATCGGCACACCCAGGAACATCGACGGCGTCCCGTTCGAGAACATGAAGGTCTGGATCAGGAAGGGCTACGAGAAGGGCGGGATCAGCACGGTGAGCTGGCACGCCCAGGTCCCGGGGACGACAGAGAGCGCGTGGACGCGAAAGAACGTCGTGTCGCGCCTACTGCCCGGCGGCGACCTGCACGAGACGTATCGGGCCACGCTGGACGAGGTGGCCGCCTTCCTTGCCGATCTCAAAGGCCCCCGCGGCGAGTTGATCCCCGTCATCTTCCGCCCGTTCCACGAGCACACCGGCGACTGGTTCTGGTGGGGCGCCAAATGGTGCACGCCACAGGAGTATAAGCAGCTCTGGCGATTCACCGTGGACTACCTGAGAAAGACCAAGGGCCTGCACAACCTCATCACCGCCTACTCGCCCGACCGCTTCAAAGACCGCGAGCAATACCTCGAACGCTATCCCGGCGACGACTGCATCGATATCCTCGGCCACGACAACTACGGAGCATTCCGGTCACTGCAGACGAAAGACGAGGCCCGGCAGGCATTGGAGACTGTGGTCGCGCTGGCCGAGGAACACAACAAGATCGCCGCCCTCACGGAGACCGGCGTCGGTCAGGGAACCGCCAATGCCACCTGGTGGACTGACGTGCTGCTCGACATCATCAAGTCCAGCCCCTCGACGAAGAAGATCGCCTGGGTCCTCGTCTGGCGAAACGCCGACAAGCGTCAGAATTACGCGGCGTTTCCCGAGTCGGCCACGGCCGAGAACTTCAAGGCCTTCGAGCGCGATCCCATCACCCTGTTCCTCGAAGACCTGCCCCCGATGTACAAGTAAGGTCACGAATTCTCAGACAGCCAATCCTGGTCTCCGCCGGGATCAATAGTCATCGGCTTTCGACGGCTTTGGCTCGGGCCATTTGGTCGAGGGCTACGGCGGTGATGATGATGGCGCCGATGACGACGAGCTGGACGTTGGTGGAGATGCCGAGCAGGGTCAGGCCGTTGCGGAGGAAGCTGATGAGGAGCGTTCCGATGATCGTTCCGATGACGGTGCCTCGGCCGCCGGAGAGGCTGGCGCCGCCGATGACTACGGCGGCAATGATGTCGAGCTCGAGGCTGATGCCGGCGGTGGGCTGCGCGGAGACGGTCCGGCTGGTGGCGATCATCGCGGCCAGGCCCACGGACAGGCCCGTGAGCGTGTAAATCGCCAGCAGGTTGCGGTCTACGTTTACGCCGGCGTGGTAGGCCGCCTGGCGGTTCGAGCCAATGGCGTAAGTATAGCGGCCCAGTGGCGTGTACCGCAGAATGAAGAAGGCCACCAAAACAATCAGGGCAAAGATCAACACGCTGACCGGGATGGCGGCAAAGCTGCTCTGGCCCAGAAACGTGTAGCTTGGCACATCGTACATCGCGTTGTGGTGCATCATGTAGGAGATGCCCCGGAAGGCACTCATCGTGCCGAGGGTGACGATGAACGGCGGGAGGTTCAGCTTGGTGACCAGGCCGCCGTTGAGCAGGCCGCAGAGCAGCCCCGCGACGAGGCCGGCCAGGGTCCCGAGCCACATCAATCCGGCGGTGGGGACAACGGCGCCGTCCCGGGTCATGACCATGCCCGCGACCATCCCGCACAGAGCCATCATCGAGCCGACGGACAGGTCGATCCCGCCCGAGATGATGACGGCCGTCATGCCCATCGCGATGATGCCGTTGACACTGGAGCGGCTCAGGACGTTGAAGGTGTTCTCCGCCGTCAGGAACGTATCGGGCTTGAGGGCCGACAGGGCGGCGACCAGGAGGATCAGGGTGGCAAAAGGCAGCAGTTGTCTGGCAAATTTGCTCATTCAGCGTTCCTCTACGGCGGCTAAGTGCATCACGGCCTCGGGCGTCGTCTCTTTCGTCACGAGATTGCCCACCAGTTTCCCCCGGCGCATCACGAGAATCCGATCCGCGATCCCGAACAGCTCGGGCAGCTCCGAGGAGATGAACAGGATTGCCTTGCCCTGTTCGGCGAGCTTGTTGAGCAGCATGTAGACCTCGGCCTTGGCGCCGACGTCGATGCCCCGTGTGGGCTCGTCGAAGATCATGAATTCCGAGTTGGCCAGGAGCCAGCGGGCGATGAGCAGCTTCTGCTGGTTGCCGCCGGACAGAGAGCTGGCGGGCGCTTGCGGCGAGGACCACTTGACCGCGATGCGCGAGCCCACCTCGGCGGCGATCCGGGTCTCGCGGGCCGGCTTGATGAGCGGCGTGAAGCCGATCTGGTCGAGGTTCGGCAGCGTGATGTTCCAACTGCAGGGCAGCTCCAGGCACAGCCCGGTCCGCTTGCGATCCTCCGTGAGCAGGGCGATGCCGCTGGCGATGGCCTTGCCGGGCGAGTCGATACTCAGCTCCCGGCCGGCCAACACGACCCGGCCCGTCGTCATTTTGTCCACGCCGAAGATGGCCCGAGCGACCTCGGTCCTGCCGGCGCCGACCAAGCCGGCTATGCCGACGATCTCGCCCCGGCGGACCTCGAAGCCGATGTTGCGGATGCCCGCCTCGGAGGACAGGTCCGTGATCTGAACGAGGACCTCGCCGATGGTGACGCGGCGCTGCGGGAAGAAGTCCGTCAGCTCCCGGCCGACCATGTGGTGGACGATCCGCGGGATATCCAGGGTCCTCATGGGCGAAGAGTGAACCAGTTCGCCGTCGCGAAGGATGCTGACCGCGTCGGCCAGATGGATGATCTCTTCGAGGCGGTGCGAGATGTAGATGATCGAGAGCCCCTCGCCGCGGAGCCGCCGGACGACTTCGAACAGCCGTTTCGCTTCGCGCTCGGACAGCGAGGAGGTAGGCTCGTCCATGACGATGATGGATGCGTTCCGCCGCAGGGCCTTGAGAATCTCGACGATCTGGCAGTCACCGGTGGGCAGGTCCTCGACCTTCGTCGTCGGATCGATGTCGAAGCTGAACCGCTTGGCGAGCTCATGAGCTTCTGCGATCATCTGCCTGTGACTGACCGTAAACGGCAGAGGGCCCCCGGGCTCGGCGCCGAGGAAGATGTTCTCCGCGACCGTCAGATGCTCCGCCAGATCCAGCTCCTGGTAGATCATCGAGACGCCCGCTTCAATTGCCTCGGCAGGGTTGGCGAAGGTTCTCGCCCGCCCGTGAATCTCGACGGCGCCCGCGTCCGGCTGGTAGACCCCGGCGAGGATCTTCATCAGTGTGGATTTGCCCGCGCCGTTCTCGCCGACCAGCGCGTGCACCGTACCGGCATGAGCCGTCAGGCCGACGTTGCGCAGCGCCTGTACGGGGCCAAACCGCTTGGAAATCCCCGTCATGCGCAGCGCGGTTCCGTCATGCCGCAACCCCTCTGGCTGAGCCGCACTCATATTTGCGAATCGAGCAGTTCCTTGATCCTGGGATCACTCAGCCGGTCCCGCGTCACCAGCTCCACGCCCGTATCCACTTCCTTGGGCACCGCCTCGCCCTTGAGGTGGCGAACGATCGCCTTGACGCCCTCGTAGCCCATCTTGTAGGGGTTCTGGATGATGAGGCTGTCGAGATCGCCCTTGGCCAGTCCGTCCACCACCATCGGCCAGGCGTCAAAGCCGACCATCTTGATCTTCTTCTGCCCCTGCTGGGACCCCTGCAGGGCCGTCAGGGCCCCGCCGGCGGTCGTCGCGTTGCAGGCGAACAGCGCGTCGACGTCGGGGTTCCGCGTCAGCATATCCTGCGTGACATCGCGGGCCTTGTCCATCGTGGGCGGGTTGGGGTACTTCGCGTCCACGATCTGAATGTCGGGGGACTCCTTGGCGAGCGTCTGGCGGAACCCTTGCAGCCGGGCATCGGTGGAAGCGGAGTTGGGCGTCCATTCGACGACGATGATCCTGCCTTTGCCGGCGAGGATCTCCCCGATGCGTTTGGCGGCCAGCACGCCCCCCTTGTAGTTGTCGGTCGCCAGGTAGGAAAGGTACTGGTCCGTCTCCACGCCGGAGTCGATGATGACGCAGGGGATCTTCCTGGCGGCGATCTTCTCCACGGCAGGCACCAGGGCCTTGCGGTCAGTGGGGGCCAGGACGATGCCATCGACCTTCTGAACGATCATGTCCTCGACCACCTGGATCTGCCGTTCGCGGTCCGTCTCGATCTCGGGGCCGTTCCACAGAATCTCGTACTTTTCCTCCTGCCCGGCCTTCATTGCCCCCTGGCGGACGCCTTCCCAGTACATGGATACCGTCTCTTTGGGGATCACGCCGATGCGATGAGCCGCCTCGCCGCCCCTGCGGAGCAGCCCGACAGCGACAAGCACGCCGGCCAGGACAACGAACAAAACAATCCACAGCGCATTTTTCATAGTCTGCACCCTCAGGATTTACGATCTATCATCTGCCATTCGGTGTACGCCAGATCGTAAAGGGTAAATCGCAAATAGTAAATACCAAAAGCCACGTCACAAAAAGGCAAGCTGGAGACACTTTGAATGGTAGAATCCCGCCGCGGGATTCTGCTATGCAAATCCGTGCTCCCCGGCACACCCGCGTCGTTCTCATAAGGGCCAGCCGGGGCGGCCTGGCTCATATGAGGTGTCCCCAGCTTGCCTTTTTGTGACTTCCGCTCGCGGATGCAGACGATCAGAATTCCAGGCCGACGCCGAGCAGGTACTTGACGTCGGTGCTTCCCCGGCCGATGGCGGGGCTGGCGTCGTAGTCGAAGATCACACGGAAGCTGGCGTACAGGTTCTTGATCATCGTGGCCCGCACCTCCCCGGAGGTCGTCAGGAAGTAATCGGAAAACTGCTCGACGCTGGGGTAGTAGGTCAGGTCATGCAGAACCTTGATGTTCTTGTACAGCGTCTTGCTGAAGTTGTATCCGGCCTGCAGGGAAATCTCGCTGTTGCTCTCGGTCTGGTCGTCGAATTTCTCGTAGAGCGATGCCAGACCGAAGCTGGTGGAGAAGCTCGTATCCGGCTCCTCGATCCACTGGTAGCCGGCGCCGCCGCCGACCACGACTCTTCGATCCAGCTTGGCGATCGAGTCTTGTTCATAGCGGCCGTTCACGAAGCCGAAGAGTTTCTTGGTAAAGAAGTAGTCATATTGCGCCTTTGTCTTCCACCAGTCCTCGGTGGTGTTCTCTTGTCCGGTGGCCGGGTCCTGCTGCCGGCCCCTGGCAGCGTCGGCACTGGCGGTGATGCGGTCCTTTTCGCTGCGGCGAGAGACGGCGAAGCTGCCGGCAAACGATTCGGACTTGGTGTTGCCATGCGTCGAAGCCACCGACCCGGAGATACTGCCGGTCCACTTCGGCTGCGGTTTGGGCGGAGGATTGATGGCCGCCACCTGGGCCAACGCAAAGGTCTGGGGCTGTAGGGGCGTGCCCGTCGTGATCGAGAATCCATTCGGCTCGGCCGCCGCCACCGGCTGGTGCAGCACCGTGCCGTCCTTGAGATGGATCTCCAGAGGCGCCTCGCTGCTCAGGGTCCGGATGTCCGACAGGCTCACCGTCACCTCCCCCGCACTTTGCGATTTGAAGACGAGCTTGTCCTCCGTCAGGCGGACGATCTGGCCGGTGAGACGATCTCCGTTCTTGAAATACAGCTCATCGGCGAAACTCACCACGGGACACAACAGCACACAGAGCGATACAGCAGATATGGCGAAGCGCATCGTAGTCCCCTCTCAATCAAGAAAAGAGCAACCGGCGCAGCCCCCGGCTTTGGCAAGCCCGGTCGGGCTCAATTGGCGAACATAGCCAATGATGAGATGAAAAGTACGCGCCTGCGTGCCTCATGTCAATAGGGGACTTCACGCGGGATTGAAAGAATGGGCTATCCGCTTCATCGCGACGCGGCACCCACCGGCGCTTTCAGACCTCGGAGGCTTGAAATCTCCCCACGGTAATGACAGAATATGCCTATCAGAGACCCAGAACGGTGAGCAGTGGGTATGAGTGACGTCACACGCATCTTGAACGCAATAGAACGGGGGGACGCCAGGGCTACAGAGGAGCTCTTGCCACTGGTCTATGAGGAACTACGTCTGCTTGCCGCCCAGAAGCTGTCCCATGAATCTCCCGGCCAGACCCTCCAGGCGACGGCGCTGGTGCACGAGGTGTACCTCCGGCTGGTGGGAGACGGGCCGCTAAGCTGGGAGAACCGGGGGCATTTCTTTGCGGCGGCCGCCGAGGCGATGCGGCGGATCCTGGTCGAGAACGCACGTCGCAAACAGCGCATGAAACGCGGGGACGGTCTCAGGAGGGTGGATTTCGACAATATGGAGGTGGCTTCTGAAGGGTTGTCTGAGGACGTGATTGCCTTGGACGAGGCTCTGGCACGGCTGTCCGAGGAGGACCATTTAGCTGCCGAGCTCGTGAAGATGCGATACTTTGCAGGTCTGACCCTCGCCCAGACGGCCGAAGCTCTCGGGGTATCCCCGCGCACCGCGGATCGATGCTGGGCCTACGCAAAAGCCTGGCTGTACCACGAGCTCGCCAACGGAGAATCGAGGCCTGCTGGTGAAGCCAGCGAGCCATGAAGGTTTAGCTGCCTAACCTGTGCACAGAGCACGAGTCTCGCAGCTTTCTGGCGTCCGCCTCCACAAAATCTTGCGGAATCACGAATATTCGTGGCGTGTTTTCATTGCACATATCGCACTGGCTCATAGACCACTCTGAAAAGGGATCGTGTCATGGCAGATGTACCCCGAAATCCAAGGGAGATCTTCTCGGAAGCACTGGAGAAGCAGACTCCGGAAGAGCGGAAGCGCTACTTGGACGAAGTCTGCGGCAGCAACGTCGATCTGCGCTGCCGCCTCGAAGCCCTGCTCCAAGCACATGGGCAAGCCGGCGATTTCCTTGAGGTTCCGGCCCTGGGTGGCGACGAGACCCTCGATATGCCCCCTCTGTGTGAAGGCCCCGGCACGATCATCGGGCGGTACAAGCTCTTGGAGAAGATCGGGGAAGGGGGCATGGCGGCGGTCTACATGGCCGAGCAAGAGCAGCCGGTCCGCCGCAGGGTGGCCCTCAAGATCATCAAGCTCGGCATGGACACCAAGAACGTCATCGCTCGTTTCGAGGCCGAGCGGCAGGCCCTGGCCCTGATGGACCACCCGAATGTGGCCAAGATCTTCGATGGCGGCACGACCGATACCGGCCGGCCCTATTTCGTGATGGAACTGGTGCGGGGCGTCTCCATTACCGAGTACTGTGATACGAACCGCCTGAGCCCGCGCGAGCGGCTGGAGCTCTTCGTGCAGGTCTGCCAGGCGGTGCAGCACGCCCATCAGAAGGGCATCATCCATCGCGATATCAAGCCTTCCAATGTGATGGTGACGCTCCACGACAGTCGGCCTGTCCCCAAAATCATCGATTTCGGGATTGCCAAGGCCACCAACCAACGCCTGACGGAGAAGACGCTCTTCACCCGTTATGCCCAGATCATCGGTACGCCGGAGTACATGAGCCCCGAGCAGGCCCAGATGAGCGGGTTGGATGTGGACACCCGCACGGATGTCTACTCGCTGGGCGTGCTGCTCTATGAGCTATTGACAGGGACCACACCTTTTGGCGAGGAGGCACTGCGCCGGGCCGGCTATCTGGAGATGCAGCGGGTCATTCGCGAACAGGAGCCGGTCAAGCCCTCCACGAAACTGAGTACGCTCGGCGAAACGCTGACCGGTATCGCCAAGTGCCGCAATTCCACGCCCGAGATGCTGCGCAGAGCGATTCGGGGCGACTTGGACTGGATCGTAATGAAATCCATCGAGAAGGACCGTGTTCGGCGGTACGAGGCCGCCAGCAGTTTGGCCGAGGACATCCGGCGGCATTTAGACCATGAGCCGGTGGTCGCCCGGCCTCCGAGCACGGCCTACCGGGCCCGGAAGTTCATTCGGCGGAACAGGGTGATGGTGACGGAGGCTACCATATTTGTCTGCCTGGTGGCCCTCGCCACCGCCGGCACCCTCTTTTGGCTGCGCCACACGCGCATCCAGTGGGCGAAGAACCAGGCGGTTCCCGAGATGGAACGGCTCACCGAACAAGCCCAGCAGGTTTGGGACTATGCGAAATTTCGACAAGCCCTCGAAATTGGTCAACGAGCTACCCGTTATTTTCCCAATGGCCCACAGCTAAAAAAGGCTCTGGAGGCTTGTTCCCGTGTCTGGTCAATACAATCCGATCCGCCCGGCGCGCAGGTAAGCATCAAGCCTTATGACGACCCAAACGCGAGCTGGAAAGCGCTCGGCCACACACCAATACAAAACGTGCGATTTGGACGGGGCTTCTTTGTGGTCAGGCTTGAGAAGACAGGCTATGACACCGTGGAGGCGGTTGGTGGTTCCATCTTGGGCGAGGGTGATATCTCCAGAACGCTCGATCCTGCCAACACCATCCCCCCGGGTACGATCCACGTTCCGGGCAGGAATGTCGCCAAGCTGGGAGAAGTTCCTGGCTTCTTCATCGACAAGTACGAAGTAACCAACCGCCGGTTCAAAGAGTTCGTGGACGCGGGCGGCTATCAGAATTCTCGGTATTGGAAGCAGCCGTTTGTCCGCGACGGCAAGGTCCTGTCTTGGGAAGAAGCCATGTCTCTTTTTCGTGATACCACCGACCGACTGGGTCCGGCCACTTGGGTGTCAGGAGATCACCCGTCGGGCCACGCGGACTACCCGGTCTCTGGGGTGAGCTGGTATGAGGCGGCCGCTTATGCCGAGTTCGCGGGCAAAAGTCTGCCGACCAAGGACCACTGGGCGGTGGCGGCTGGTTTTGACCTGACTGAATGTCAGTGGTATTTCCCTACCTTGATCAGCGCCTGCAGCAATTTCCATGTGGACGGACCGGCCCCGGTCGGTAGCCACAAGGGCATGAGTAGGTTCGGCGCGCTAGATATGGCCGGGAACGTCCGGGAGTGGTGCTGGAACGAGTCCCCGAGCGGCCGGTTCATCCGTGGCGGAGCTTGGGATAGCGCCGAATACCTGTACTCCCTCGAGACTCAACAAGCCGCATGGGATCGCTCACCCCAAAATGGTTTTCGCTGTGTGATCTATCCGGATCGGGACAAAATCCCGGCTCAGTTGTTTGAGCCCAGCTTGGGAAGTGTGCGTGATTTTGCCAAAGAAAAGGACAAGCGGGTCAACGACGAAGGATTCGAGATCTACAAGGCCCATTTTCAATACGACCGAACGGAGTTGAAGGCGAACGTCGAAGAGCATGATGAAAGTGCGCCCGGCTGGATCCGCGAGCGAGTCACGTTCGATGCCGCCTATGACAATGAGCGTATGATCGCGCAAATCTATCTGCCACGGGAAGGCCGTAAGCCTTATCAATCGGTCATCGCCATCCTGGGGCCTGTTCTGGGCGAAAAGCGTGCCCAAATGGAAAGGATGCTTGTGGCTGGCCAGCGCTTGGACTGTTTTCTGAAGAGTGGCCGGGCGGTTGTGTTTCCTGTTATCAAGGGGACGTACGAAAGAACGGGAGAAATGACGGTCGCCAAAATGACTCCTACGGAAGGGTATCGCCACGCCTACACGGAATATCTGGTCAAATGGGTGAAGGACTTCGGGCGCTGCTTGGATTACCTCGAGACCCGGCCCGACTTCGATGGTCAGAGGATGGCCTTTTGTTGTGGGAGTTGGAGTGGCGTCCTGGGAATGATTGTTCCGGCCGTGGAACCCCGGGTCCGAGCCAACATCATTTTAATCAGCGGATTTCCTGACAATCATGCCCTGCCGGAAGCCAATCCCCTGAACTACATCTCGCGCATCAAGGTCCCAACCTTGATGCTCAACGGGAAATACGACATGTTCTTCCCGGTGGAAACGTCGGTGAACCCGGCTTTCGACCTGCTCGGCACTCCAAAAGAAGACAAGCGGTTAGTCGTTTATCCAACGGATCACTATATACCCGTAAGTAAGGGCATCGAGGAGATGTTGGCATGGCTGGACAGGTATTTCGGACCTGCCACAAAGGTAGTCCCCGACGGCGTGTGGCCGCCGGATTGAACCAACCATTCTTCAAAAGGAGGTAGTACCATGAACAGAAACAGGGAATCAACACCGGTGCGATGGATCACAACCCTCGCAGCTTGCGCGCTTGCGTTGGCCGCACTGGCCAACGCGAGCAGCGCCCGTGCGGGCACCCTCATGGTGACCACGCTCAACGACACCGGGCCCGGCTCCCTGCGCCAGGCCATCGCCGACGCCAGCCCGGGCGACACGATCACGTTCAGCGTCAAGGGGACGATCACGCTCACCAGTGGCGCATTGATGATCGACAAGAGCCTGGACATCGAGGGGCCCGGTCCCAACAAGCTGAAGATCAGCGGCAACAACGCCAGCCGGGTCTTCGTCATCGCCAGCGGCACAGTGACAATGGCCGGGGTGACGATCAGCAACGGCCTGGCTGACGGCGACGCGCCCATCTTCGCTAGCACTGGCGGCGGGATCCTCAACTTGGCTAGCCTGACTCTCTCCAATGATGTCGTGTCCGACAACCAGGCCCTCGGCGACCGCAGCCAAAGCCCGTTGGGCTGCGCTGGTGGTGGATTCGGCGGCGGCGGCGGCAATTTCGGAACCCTGGCGATTACCGATAGTTCGTTCAGCGGCAACGTTGCGCGGGGCGGCGACGGCAGCAATGGTCCGTTTGCTCCCGGCATTGGATTTGGCGGCGCCATCCTGAGTATGGGTTCCGCCAGCGTCACCGAGAGCGAGTTCACGAACAACGTGGCGCGGGGCGGCAACGGGTGCACCGGCCCCTCTGCCGGTACTGGTCACGGTGGTGGGGCCATCGCGAATTACGGCGGCAGCCTGACCATCGCCGCCAGCACGTTCAGTCATAACCAGTCCATCGGCGGCAACGGCAACAGCGGGGATGGAAGCGGTTTCGCCTCCAGCGGTGCCCTTTTCACGATGGGGTCGCTGGAGCTCCGCGATAGCCAGTTTGACCACAATCAGGCCGTCGGCGGCAGTAACAACAGCGGCGTTGGGCCCAGCAGCGCCCTCGGCGGGGCCATCCATGGCTACTTTTCTGGCGTCACCACGATCGACGGCTGCACGGTGACTCATAACGAGGCCCGCGGAGGCGCCGGAGGCCCGGGCGTGGACGGCGGCTCCGGCGCCGGCGGCGGCATCGACGCCGAGTATGGCGCGGACGTCACCGTCAGCAACTGCGCGGTCGAACACAACAAGGCCCTGGGCGGCCCAGGGGGCCCCGGCGGCAACGGCGGCATCGGCGCGGGCGGTGGCCTCCGCAGCGGCGACGGGGCCACGCTCATCGTCATCAGCACGACCGTGGCCCATAACCACGCCCAGGGCGGTGAGGGGCGCGCCGGGGGCAAGGGCGGCGACGGCTGGGGCGGCGGTTTCATCGACTTCCTTGCCACGCTCACCCTCACGGGCGCGACTGTCACCGACAACCTGGCGTTGGGCGGTGGCCCTGGGGGTCAGGGCATCGGCGGCGGCGTTTACAATAATGGTATCTACAGCGCCGACCCGACGACCGTCATCGACAAGAACCACGCCACCACCAGCAACGACAATATCTGGCCCTGACGCATCACCTATCGCGTCGTGACGCCAAGTAGGCAATGGGAAAGGGACGAGGCGGCGGGGGCGCGCGACGAGGCAAGCCCGCCGCCCCTTTCCTGATGCCATTATGGGCACACTGCAAACGAGGTGACTCCCCGACGGTGTGTTGCCGCCGGATAGAACCCACCCTCTTCAGAAGGAGGTATTGCCATGAACACGGCACAGAAGCATCCGGTACTCTTGGCGGTCCTATTCATCCTGGCCGAGATCTATGGCACAGATCGGACAAACGCATTGGCCAACGAGCCTCCTGTGGCCGAGGCCGGCCCGTCGCTCTATGCCGCCCAGCAGCCGTTGCAGTTGGATGGGACGAAGTCGTATGACCCCGACAACTCCGGCCTGCTCACCTACGCCTGGACGCAGATCTCCGGGCTGCCCCTGGTCATCGCCGGGGCAGAGAGTGCCACGCCCACCATCAGCGGGTTTGTTCAGACACAGCAGATCCAGGAGTGCGAGTTTCAATTGATCGTCAATGATGGACGACAGGCGAGTCCCCCGGATACCGTCAAGGTGGCCATTGTCCCATCTTTTGGGCCCAGTACGCTGCAACTGGAGAATAAGCCGTTCGATCCGGGCAAGCCAACGGTCATCTACTTTGGCGGGTCAATGGATGGCGTAAATGGTTTGGCAGGGGCTCCCTGGAGCCCTGGTCCTGTGTGGAGCGATCGAGCCAACTTGATCGATTTTCCCGGTGGATATACGCCCGACAGCGGATATACCCCCGCCGGCGGCGCTGCCACGCGTACCTATTACAAGTATGGCGACATGATCATCGCGTACCTGTCGGCGGTGGCGCCCAACTACCGACAAGCGATTCAAACGATAGGCATGAGCTCGGGTCTCGATCCTGCTCTCGATGTAGGGCTGCGCCTGAATGAGACCTACCGGGACGCCCGCTATGCGGTCAACCGGGTGACGGAACTCGATGGGGTGATGCGCTTCATGGAGGGCGGGAGCACTCTCACGCCGTCCCAAATCGTCAGTGGCGTGGTCGCGGGCACTATCGCTCGAAAGGACGTGAACGTGGCGGCGGGCTGGAATGCGTTTCTGGAGTCTTTTCAGCGCTTCCCGGCGAGTTCCGTGGATGGAGAGCAATGTTGGATGGACTTTTACTTCGGGACTCTGTCGTCTTTTCTGTACGACCCGCCTGCGCGCAGCGATATCCTGTGGGTCCGCACCGGGCTGGATCATGCTGGAGTGTACTACTGGTACATGAACTCGCTCACCGGCACCGACATGAACAAGTTCAATAGCGGTGTCGTGGGTGGGGCCTACTGGTCGGTGATCGGACCGGGCAAGAACCTGCAACTGGCCTCTACACCGGGCGCGTACTGCTTCGCTTGGAACGGCAGCGCGCAGAACGGAACGATGGGCTTTTTCAACCAATCGGAGTATCCCGGTCGGCTGCCGGAACCGATCGCACTCCTGGATTTCCATGATCCATCGTTTCCGGAAGATGATCCCAACGGCTTGATCCTGACTTGCGAGGAAAGCCAGAACACCGTCGGCTATCAGCTTCTCTCAGGCTCAGATCCCTACGATGTCGCACACTACACCATCGCGGTGGACAGCAATTCTCCGCCGGCGGTCCCGGCCGCCGAGCTTCCCTCGTCGGATACCTGGTGGACCATCAAGGCTCGCGACGCCTATGGCTCGACAATCCATGCGGATCCCGTCCGTGTGGATCGTATGGGCCTGATTGCCCACTGGAATTTGGATGAGGTCGAAGGCAACCGCGCCGCAGATCGGGTGGGCACCCATGAGGGTATCGTTGAGGGCGGGGCGCTGTGGCAACCGGCGGGTGGCAAGAAGGGCGGCGCCCTGGCGTTCGATGGAGCCGACGATTATGTAAGCACCGATCTTGTGCTCAATCCGTCGGCTGGGCCCTTCAGCGTCTACGCCTGGGTCAAGGGTGGGGCGCCGGGTCAGGTGATTGCCGCCCAGAAGAACGACATGGGCCTGGATTGCACTTGGTTGGGCGCTGCGCCTTCGGAGGGGACGCTGATGACCACCCTGATGTCCCCGCAACCTGCGCTAGGGTCGAACACGGTCATCACAGACGGGCAATGGCATCGTGTGGGTCTCGTCTGGGATGGAGCGCGCCGGCACCTGTACGCGGATGGTGCAGAGGTTGCTCGGGATGCCTCCACAGTGTGGGCTCTTCCTTCCCAGGAGTGTCCGGTCATTGGGTGCGGTAGCCAGCACACCGCCGGCACCTTCTGGTTGGGGCTGATCGACGATGTGCGCATCTACAACCGCGTCGTGCAGCCGTAGGACGCATCCTCACTTGGCAAACGGATAAGGGCCGGCGGACAACGGAAGCCGCCGGCCCTTCTTTGCATGATGCCTGCAAGGCTGCCGATGCCGGTCGCCAGGGGCCATCAGGATGCACACGGGCTTGTCAGAGGATGAGCATGGCGTCGCCGTAGGAGTAGAATCGGTAGCGCTGCTCGATCGCGTGGCGATAGGCTCTGTGGATTTGCTCCAGGCCGGCGAATGCGGCTACCAGCGCGAGGAGCGTGGATTTGGGCAGGTGGAAATTTGTGATCATCGCATCGACGGCGTGGAACGTGTAGCCGGGAGTGATGAAGAGGCTCGTCGTGCCGGTGCCGGCCCTCACCCGGCCATTCTCGGCGACGGTCTCCAATGTCCGCACGGCGGTCGTGCCGACGGCAAAGATGCGCCCGCCGCCCTCGCGGGCGCTGTTGATGATCGCCGCGTTTTCCTCGTCGATGCGATACCACTCCTGATGGATTCGATGATCTTCGACGCGTTCCGTCGCGATCGGCTTGAAGGTCCCGGCGCCGACGTGCAGGGTGACGCAGGCGAAACGTACCCCCTGCTGCCGCAACTGCTGGATCAACTCTTCGGTGAAGTGCAGGCCGGCCGTCGGGGCGGCCACCGCTCCCGAATGGTGGGCGTACACGGTCTGGTAACGCTCGCGGTCGATCCGGGCCTTGGCGGGGTCGCGGTCGCGATGAATGTATGGCGGCAGCGGAGGGAAGCCCACCTCGCCGAGCACCGCCTCCGGATTCGACTGGGTCTCGACTCTGAGCAGGCAGACCCCGTCCGCCTTCTTCACAAGCACCTGGGCCGGGCAGTAGTCTCTTCCATCCCGGTTCTCGAGCCGGATGTGCTCGTTCGCCTTGAGCCTGCGCTGGCCCTTGAGCATCACTTCCCAGACCTCGGGCGTTGCCGTTGTGCCCAGGAACAGGCCCTCCAGCCTGCCCCCGGTCCGGCGCCGGGCGAAGAACCGCGCCGGCAGCACGCGGGTATCGTTGAGCACGAGGCAATCCCCGGCCCGCAGGAAATCGCCCAGTCGGCGGAACCGCGTATCCGTCAGCTCCCCCGCCGCCCGACGCAGCACCAGGAGCCGCGACTCGCTGCGCACCGCAGCGGGCTCCTGCGCGACTAACTCGGACGGTAGCTCATAGTCGAGTTGATCTGTATTCATGGCCTCAGGTTATCAGACGCCTCTGCGGACGCCAAAAAATTCCGTGCCCAATAATCGGCTGTTTCCAAGGATTGTCCAGGCGGCAGTGGTTTTGGCACAAGCGCGTCTTCCCGCCGGCCGATACCCATGCTGCGGCGGCATGAGTGAAACGTGCAGGCTGCCGCGATAACCATTCGTTCCGGGGGCCGGGATCGTGGACTCTTGCATCTATGTCGAACGCACTGTGGCCGCTATCGCCACTCTCAGCCGGGATGAGTTGAAGACCCGGCTCAAGGACTTTCAGAGATCCATCAAACTCGACTTCACAGACGACTACCTCGATGCGGTCAGCCTGGATCGCCTCCGCCACATCGTCCTGGCCGTCGCGCTCACCTGCAAGTCCGACCGCTGAGAATCGCCCTTGTGCAAAATGGAACTCAAGCTTGACGCCCGCGTCAGAATTAATCGCGTACTGGAAGCTCGATGAGTCAGAGGGTACGATCGCTCACGACAGCGTGGGCGCCAACGATGCCAACCTGCTGGGCGATCCCGTCTGGCAGCCCCTCGGCGGCCAGATCGACGGAGCACTGGAATTTGACGGCGTGGACGACTGCGTCGAGGCCGCGTTCATGATCGATCCGAGGGAACTGCCCTTCAGCGTCTTCGCCTGGGTCAAGGGCGGCGGGTTCCGGCCAGGTCATCCTCTCCGTAGGGCTGGGAGACAACTGGCTCATGGCTGATCCCGCAGGCAATCTGCTCACGGAACTCAGGAGCGGCCAAGAGGATAACTACTGGGCCGGAAATGTCCTGTCCTTTCAGACACCGATCACCGATGGGGATTGGCACCATGTGGGTCTCGTGTGGGACGGTGCGGGAACCAGAACCCTGTACGTCGATGGCGTTGAGGCCGCCACACAAACGGGTGTGTGCCCGTGGTTCCTCTCGTCGTCCTCAATATTCGGGGAGGGCTTTCGCATCGGGGCACCCAAGCGTCTGAACTTCCCCGGCTACTGGACCGGCTTGATTGACGACGTGCGCATCTACAACCGAGCTGTCAAGCCGTAAGACGCACTACTCGTGGGCAAGCATCCAAGGGCCGGCGGGCAATGGGGCCGCCGGCCCTTTCTGTCATAACTCCAAGGGATCTATCTCTGCGGGCGACTGCTACTTCGCCTCGAATTCGGCATCGATGACGTCGTCTCCGGCGTCCTTGCGTCGGACCTCGGATTCCGGGGGCGGGCTTTGCTTGGCCTGTCCGGCGGAGGCCGCCTGCTTCTTGGCCGCCTCCTCGTACAGCGCCTTGCCCAACTCCTGGGTCGCGTCGTTGAGGTTGTCGATCGCGCGTCGTATGGCGGCGGGGTCCTCGCCCTTGGTGACCTCTTTCAGATTATTCACCGCGCTTTCAATCTTTCCACGCGTCTCCGCGGAGACCTTGCCGCCGTGCTCTTTCAGCGTCTTCTCCGTCGAGTAGATCAACTGGTCCGCCTGGTTCTTGAGATCGACGACCTGCCGCCGCTTCTTGTCTTCCTCGGCGTGCGACTCGGCGTCCCGCGTCATCTTCTTGATGTCCTCGTCGCTCAGGCCGGAGCTCGACTTGATCTCGATGGACTGCTGTTTGCCCGTGCCGAGGTCCTTGGCCGAGACGTGCAGGATGCCGTTGGCGTCGATGTCGAAGGCGACCTCGACCTGTGGAATGCCGCGCGGCGCCGGTGGGATGTCGGTCAACTGGAACCGGCCGAGCGTGCGGTTGTCGCTGGCGAACCCGCGCTCGCCCTGGAGGACGTGAATGTCCACCGTCGTCTGGCCGTCGGCCGCCGTCGAGAAGATCTCCTTCTTGCTCGTCGGGATCGTCGTGTTGCGGTCGATCAGCTTGGTCATGACGCCGCCGAGGGTCTCGACGCCGAGCGACAGCGGTGTCACGTCCAGGAGCAGGATGTCCTTCACGCCCACGTCGCCCATCAGCACAGCCCCCTGAATCGCGGCGCCCAGGGCGACGACCTCGTCGGGGTTGAGGCTCTTGTTCGGCTCCTTGCCGAAGATCACCTTGGCGATCTGCTGGACTTTCGGGATTCTCGTGGAGCCGCCGACGAGCAGGACTTCGGCGATTTCCTCCGGCCGCAGCTTTGCGTCCTCAATGGCCTTGTGGCAGGGGCCCTTGAGCCGCTCGAAGACGTGGTCGCACAGCGACTCGAACCTGCTGCGGGTGATCGAGATCTGCAGGTGCTTGGGACCGGCCTGATCGGCCGTGATGAACGGCAGGTTCACCGTCGTCTCCAACTGCGAGCTTAGCTCGATCTTGGCCTTCTCCGCCGCCTCGACCAGGCGTTGATGGGCCATCGGGTCCTGGAGCAGGTCGATGCCCTCACGCTTCCGGAACTCCTCGGCGAGGTAGCTGACCAGCACGGCATCCAGGTCGTCGCCGCCTAAGTGCGTGTCGCCGTTGGTGCTGAGCACCTCGAAGACGTTATCGCCGATATCGAGGATCGAGATATCGAACGTGCCGCCGCCGAAGTCGAAGACGGCGACCTTCTCATTTCTCTTTTTCTCCAAGCCGTAGGCCAGGGCCGCCGCCGTGGGCTCGTTGATGATGCGTTCGACCTTGAGCCCGGCAATCGTGCCGGCGTCCTTCGTCGCCTGGCGCTGCGCGTCGTTGAAGTACGCAGGGACCGTGATGACGGCCCGATCCACCTTTTCGCCCAAGTAGGTCTCCGCCGTCTTCTTGAGGTCCTGTAGGACCATGGCGGAGATCTCCGGCGGCGTGTAGAGCTTGCCCCGGACATCGACTTTGACCAGATCATCCGGGCCGCCGACAACCTTGTACGGCACGAGCTTCTCTTCCGCGGCCACCTCGCTGCTCCGACGGCCCATGAATCGTTTGATGGAGTAAATGGTGTTCTGCGGGTTGGTCACCTGCTGGTGCTTGGCAAGCTGGCCGACGAGGATTTCCCCTTTGTCCGTGAACCCCGCCACCGAGGGGGTGAGCCGCGCGCCGGAAGCGTTGACCAATACCTTCGGAGCCGCGCCCTCCATCACCGCGACGACGGACAGCGTTGTACCCAGGTCTATGCCTATGATCTTACTACTGGCCATGATTGACGTCCTTTCCTTGCCCTGAAACTGGCATGCGACGATCGGTCGAGTGCTTCTCGCTCACCAATCACGCACAGAAACACGTGCATACCATCGAGAGTGTGCAAAAAGCGTGCCAGTCATCCGATGGACGTGTTGCATGGTGTTAAGTCCTTGCTGGAAGCGGGGTTAGCTGATCTCCATCCATCGCGGAGGAAGGCACAACCAAGTAGTAGGTGCCTCGTTGTTGCCACATCGCCGTGCCATTTTGGCAGGACGCACGCGATCGGACATCCGCCGTTGAGTAGCCATAAGACCGTCGCCAAGCTTCGCTTGACGATGCCACCCAGGGATTCGGAGTGGCCATCCGAGGTTCATTCCCCGGGATCGACGCCGGCGGCGGTGTACCAGGTGTTGATGCCGGCCTCGACTTCGGTCCGTGTTTTGGCTTTCATCAGGGTCAACAGCACCTGCTTGCGCTTCGGGTGACGTCGGACGTAGTGGATCATGAATTTTCGGAAGTAGCCGACCGCCCATTTCTCCGGATAGCCCTGGTGGACACGGTCGAGATGTTCGAGCATGACGAGCCGCTGCTCGGCCAGGTCGGGCGGCGGCGGCAGGGGACGGCTTTCCCATACGCAGCGCAGGTCGCGGAAGATCCAGGGATTGCCAATGGCGCCGCGGGCGACCACGAAGCCGTCGAGCCCTGTCTTCTTCATCAGTTCGACGCTGGCCGGCGGATCGAAGACATCCCCGCTGCCGATGATCGTGGAGGCGGGCAAACGCCTCTTGACCTCCGCGAGGGTGTCCCAGTCCGCCTTGCCGCGATACCTCTCAGATACGGTCCGGCCATGGATCACGAGGGCATCGACCCCCTGTTCGGTCGAGCGAGTCACGATCTCCCAGAAGTTGTCCCGCGACCGGGTCGAATGGCCCGTGCCGATGCGGAGCTTCATCAGCACCGGACACTGGACGGCATCCCGGACCGCTTTCAGGATGTCGATGATGGCATCGGGGTTGTTGAGCAGGGCCCCGCCGCGGCCCTTGCGCAGGACCTTGGGAGCCGGGCAGGCAAAATTCAGGTCGATGACGTCGTATCCGACAGCCACCAGGTCGCGGGCGGCCTTGGCCATCGTCGCCGGCGTCTTGCCGAGGATCTGGGCCCCTACCGGGTGCTCGTCGTTGCCGGGGCGAAAGCAGGCCTTGCGAAGGACCTCGGGATTGGCTGCGCTCTTGGCCAGCATCACGTCGGCCATCGCAAAGGGACAACCGAACCGTCTCGCCAACGTTCGCATCGTGTAGTCGCTATAGCCGCTCAGGGAGGCCTGGAAGAATGGGACATCCAGCCTCAGGGCGCCGAGTTTCAAACCAACAGGGCTACGCATATCTCTTTCATTTCATCACTGATAAGGATCCAACCGCACTGGTTTCCGTGTCTCCATGGTAGATGCCTTCGCGTCTTCTGTGGTTAGATCGTGAGAGGGCCCGCATGGCCGGGATCAAGCGTTAGCTTGTGTCAGAATCCGCCGGACATGCTGCAGCAGACGGGCGACTCCGTCTGTGCAACCGCGTCTGTCGATATCGTCCTCCATGCCGCACAGGGCACGATGGTCCCTCTCGGCCCTGCGGAGAAAGCTCCTGGCCTGCTCAATGTCTTTCATAGAGGAGCTTCCCTTCCCTGACGGCATGGGCGATCACATGATTGGTGGAGTCTTCCCACTTTTCGAAATCGTCTCGACTGTAGACCAGCACATCTTTGGGGACGCGGAACGGCCTTAGGGCCTTGCGTATGCGTTTCAATTCGGACCGGCGATTGCGGTCAGGTCCGAACCTCTGGTCTTCAACAATCAGCAAGTCGACGTCAGAATCGGCTGTAGGGGTCCCCCGAGCGCATGAACCAAAGAGGTAGATTCGCCGAGGCCTAACCTCTTCCACAATGGCCTGAACCATCCTCTCAATCAACTGCTCAGACAGGCTTACCACATTCATCTCCTTACGTTGCCACCGATACTGTAACCGGTCGGATAGGTTGCGTCCATCGGCGGTTTCGCAATCGTCGGGCATCAATGATGAATCGTAGAATCCCGGGGCCGGTCTGTAAGCCGAGTTCTGTTCCCGCCTTGCGGACGGGCGGCGATCATTTATCTGGGCCAGCCGTTGCCGACTGGCTCTCCCGCGTTGCGGGAAGCAACCTACCCGCCGGCCGAGCGACCGTGGCCGCTCGCACCCGGGCCAGGTGCGGCTCAAAGCCGACCGGCTGCTTGGTCTTGCAGGCGGTGGGGTTTTCCCTGCCGGCGACGTCGCCGCCGCCGCGGTGCGCTCTTACCGCACCATTTCACCTTTGCCTGAGCCCCGAAGGGCCATCGGCCGTGTGTTTTCTGTGGCACTGTCCCTGGGGTTACCCCCGGTGGCCGTTAGCCACCACCGTGCCCTGCCCTGCTCGGACTTTCCTCCCCACGCAGCACGAGGCCACGCAGAGCGACCGCCCGACCGACCCTGGGATTCACTATTTACCATTGATAATTGATTCTTGATGACTTTGCGAGTAGTTCTGCTGGATTGTCGCACATCCTGCATCTTCCCGCCTCCATACGGCATGTTACGCAGCAATGTTCCAGCCGGCAACATGATTCGCCGCACATCATGGGTCCCATCGGTCCCACAAGCGCTATCCGTTGGCACGGACCATTTCGATGTGCTTGCGGAAGTGCTTGTCGTCGATCTTCGCATCGTCCATGCGGTAGTGCACGCCGCGGCTTTCCCTACGCAGCTCCGCTGCGTGCGCGATCATCAGGGCGGCCGTCAGCATATTCTGGCACTCCCAGCCTTCCGTGGCGTCGAAGACCTTGTCCATCACGTAGCGATGCCAAAAGCGGATGATCTCCTGGGCCTCCGCCAGCGGCTGGGCCTTTCGCGTGATGCCGACGTTACGCCACATCAGCGAGCGGAGCGAGTTGCGCACGTCGGCCGTATCCAGCCGGCTGCGATCCGAGTGCGGAATGTTGTACTGGATCGCCGGGTGCTTGAGCGACGTCGCGTCCGTCTGCTCCCGTGCCGCCGCGGCCTGTCCCGCCATCTTGCCGAACACCAGCCCCTCGAGCAGCGAGTTGCTGCCGAGCCGATTGGCCCCGTGCAGGCCCGTCGAGGCGACCTCACCGCAGGCGTAGAGGTTCTCGATGTTCGTTCGGGCCAAGGCGTCGGTCTTGACGCCGCCGACCATGTAGTGGGCACTCGGGCGCACCGGGATCAGGTCGTGGCTCACGTCGATATCGAAGCTCTCGCACAGATCGCTGATGAGCGGGAAGCGCTTGGCGAAGTATTCCTTGTCCAAGTGTCGCACGTCCAAATAGACATGCGTCGCGTCGGTCTCACGCATCTGGGCGAGGATGGCCCGGCTGACCACGTCGCGCGGGGCGAGCTCGCCGGCCTCGTCGTAGTCCTTCATGAACCGTCGGCCCTTGGTATCGAGCAGGTAGGCCCCCTCCCCGCGGAGCGTCTCGGTGATCAGCGCGCGGGACGCGCCGGCAATGTAGAGCGTCGTCGGGTGGAACTGCACGAACTCCAGGTCGCGCAGGACCGCACCGGCGCGATAGGCCATCGCCAGGCCATCGGCCGTGGCGCCCGGCGGATTCGTGGTCTCGCGGTAGAGCTGTCCGTCGCCGCCGGTGGCGAGGATCGTGTTGGCCGCCCAGACGATCTGCAGCCGCCGGTCCCTGTCCCGGCCGAGGATGCCCACACATCGATTCTCGTTGTCCGTGAGCAGATCGATCGTGAAAAAGCTCTCGATGACACGGATGTTCGGGCTGTTCCTGACCTTGTCGATCAGGACCTCGGCGATGGCCCGCCCGGTCTCGTCGCCGTGGCCGTGAATGATCCGGGCGTGGGAGTGGCCGCCTTCCAGGGTCGTGTCGATCTCGCCATCGACGCGATCAAATCCAGCGCCCCACTGCTGCAACTGCTTGACCAGCTCCGGCCCCTGGCGGACCACCTGCTCGACCACGTCCGTTTCGTTGAGCCCGCAGCCCGTCTTGAGCGTGTCGGCAATGTGCGACTCGAACGAGTCGTCCTTGCGCAACACGGAGGCGATGCCGCCCTGGGCCTTCCAGGTGTTGCTGTCCTCGATACCGGCCTTGCAGACGACAATGACGTTGCGGCGGTCGGCGGCCTCGATGGCCGCCCGCAGGCCGGCGATCCCGGCGCCGACAATCACGCAATCGGTGAAAAGCTGGTTCGTCGAGATCGAAGCAATGTTCACCAAGTACCGCCGGGGCTCGCCGAACCGAATCCGCTCCGCCGGCAATGGTCCCCGGACTATATTCTGCTCATTCATATCCTGCTATCCTGCACGAACGGCCCCAAAAGCACCTTCGCCCCCAAAGCCCGCCATCATACAGAACCCCCCCAACTTTGCAAACACCGAAAGCGCCGCGCACGAACGATAGTCGACCGCAAAGCCACAGGGGGACTTGTCGCGGCTTCGCTCAGCCGCAGCCAGATTCATCTCACGCAGAGACGCTGAGACGCAGAGAGAAACAGGATGAAGACGCATTAGGGACTCCGCGTCGCCGCGCCTCTGCGTGCAACACAACTCCTTATGTTAGGAGTACTTACGGCGTCGTCGTTGAAAATGCTTGCTGAGAAGACAAGATGTTGCGCCTTTGCAGTGCAGAGGATCGGATAGCGAGGATTCAAGCGACGGGCTCGCAGACACCCGTTGACGGCTCCTGCATCGGCAGGTAGTTTTGTGATATGGCTCTATTGGCGAGAGTTGCGGCTCGTGGCGTTCGGCCCTGTGTCAGATGGCCGGAGCGTTGGCCTTCGCCGACCACGATCAGCTACACCTATGACCCGGCCGGCCGCAGGATCGAGAAGCAATACGACGGCCTGACGCAGATGAAGTACCTCTACGACGGCGACCACATCATTGCCGAGTACAGTGGCAACGGCGGCCTGCTGCACAAGTACATCTACGGCCCGGGTGTGGATCAGCCGATCTGCATGATCGACGTGACCGAGAGCAACGCGGCCTACTACTATCACTTCGATGGCTTGGGCAGCGTCATTGCCCTGACGGATTCCTCGGGCTCTGTGGCGAACCTCTACGAGTACAGCGTCTATGGCGAGGTCTCCGCCAGCGACCCGAACCATCCGAATCGCTTCCTGTTCACGGGCCGCGAGTTCGACAAGGACACCGGCCTGTACTACTACCGTGCGAGGTACTACAACCCCTACATCGGCCGATTCCTCCAAACCGACCCGGCCGGATATGGAGCTGGCATGAATCTGTACCGGTACTGCGCAAACAACTCGATCAATATGGTAGATCCAACGGGGATGTTGCTGGTGCCCACCGGGAGGATAATTGTGACGGTCGGACACTTGACCCCCGCTGATCTGCCGTATGGCGACACAATAGGAATGCTGATATCTGTCGGCGGGATTCTTAACACGCTCAGCAAGTTGGAGGCGACTACTGTAACTGGAGCGGTTTTCGGAAAACTGTCATCCATAGACTCATGCATGACCTACAAAGTCATGTGGCACACTTACATCGAGGTTTGGGACTATAACGACACTAATCGCAATGGCGAGATCGATCCAGATGACCTGCGTACGGACTACACATGGGCGGATCTCTTCGGCAAACCATTTTGGCTTGAGATTCATGGCGCGTTGGCAGACAGCGACAAGACAGCAGGTGCAGTATGGGTCTGTGACGAGCCAACAGGAGGTTATGAGAGTTACGCTGTCGCATACCGTGCAGCGGAGACTGTCTATAAGGCTCTCCAGGGGGGAGGTGAAGTGAAGGACCTGGATCGATACCGGGACCCCACCCAAACCGCCGATGTACTGAATACGAGCCAGGGTCTGGATCTTTCCACTCTTATAGCTGATGCAGGACAGACTCTTGACCAGTCCTTTAGTGATCCGACCAAGAGGGCTGAGGTACTCCCGGTTGTCAAACCAAATTCTTAATTCTTTACGGTAGTATTCTGTAGTAGTAGCATCTTCTTTCTTTTTGCTTCTTTTTCTTTCTTGT
>Ga0315274_10002532_pt1 | contig 27485 bp, 25 predicted proteins | sample YL17G02_20_MG_FD_203700 | JGI IMG/M metagenome (GOLD analysis project Ga0315274, IMG submission 203700) | Sediment microbial communities from Yellowstone Lake, YNP, Wyoming, USA - YL17G02_20 | ecosystem: Environmental > Aquatic > Freshwater > Lake > Sediment | place: USA: Wyoming | collected...
TTCGGGTTTTATATTGCTGTCTTCGGTATAGCCGTCATCATACTCGGTGGTATTGGGGGTATTGTTGCTGCTGTTGCCGGAGGCGCACTGCCAAAAAGGAATCGATCGTAATTTCCATGCAAGCCCTTTGGCTTGAAAATAAGACGCTGACATTCTGCGCAGCGATTCCAGTACCCAAACCTAAACCTGGTGAAGCGCTCATCCGGGTGCGTTTGGCAGGTATTTGCGGCACCGACCTGGAGCTGCTGCGCGGTTATTATCCTTATACCGGTATACCCGGGCATGAGTTCGTCGGTGAAGTAATTGAATCACCTGAACCAAGTTGGATCGGGGAACGGGTGGTGGGGGAAATTAACCTTACCTGTGGGGAATGCCGCGAGTGTAAGGAAGGACAATCCAATCATTGTGGACGGCGCGTTGTCCTGGGCGTGCGCGGTCATTCAGGGGCATTCGCTGAATACCTTACTCTTCCGCTTGTCAACCTTCACCGCGTATCGGCTGCCATCCTGGATGAAACCGCTGTATTTACAGAGCCGCTGGCAGCGGCACTTGAGATCCAGCAGCAAGTTTTGATCCACCCGAATGAGCGTGTGTTATTAATCGGTTCGGGCCGGTTAGGGTTACTCATCGCTCAGACGCTGTCTTTCACCGGCTGCGATTTACTCGTCACCGCACGCCAGCCGCGGGCGCGTGAACTCCTGGAGGGATATCGTATCCATGCGGTTTACCCAGAAGATGTTCCCTTGCGACAGATGGATGTGGTTGTTGAAGCCAGTGGATCGCCGCAAGGGTTTGATCTGGCATGTAAGGCGGTGCGTCCTCAGGGGAAAATTGTTTTGAAAAGCACTTATGCTGGAGCAGCTCAGATTAATTTATCCGCGCTGGTTGTAGACGAAGTCACATTAGTGGGATCGCGCTGCGGTCCGTTTGTTCCCGCTTTGCGTTTATTGGAAACAGGTAAGCTTGATCCACGACCGCTGATTGATGCCCAATACCCACTGGAGGATGGGTTGGCAGCCATCGAAAAGGCTGCCCAGCGAGGAGTATTGAAGGTGCTGCTGCATCCCTGACAGGTGTTATTCCCCTTACTTTAGAGGTAAATGAACTGTGAAATTGGTGCCTTCGCCAACTTTGCTTTGGACCTCAATCCTCCCACGGTGCGCATCCATAATTTGCTTGCTTATTGCCAGTCCCAGTCCAGTGCCCAATGCCAGGCGTTCAGAGCCGGGTACGCGGTAAAATTTTTGGAACAGGTGAGGCAAATATTCTGGTGGGATTCCTGCTCCCGTGTCACTTATCTCTATCAACACATCCCTGCTATCCACCCTGGCTGTAAGGCCGACTTTTCCACCAACTTTATTATAGTTCACGGCATTACTTATCAAGTTGATCAATACCTGTTTTATCTTGTCTCGGTCAACTTTGACCGCCGGCAAATCGTTGGGGATGTCAATAAAAACTTTTAGTTCTTTTTCAACTGCTCTCATATGCATGAGGTCGGCGCAATCTTGTAATAATTCTTTCACATTTATAATAACCGGGTGGAATTGAGCTCGTCCAGACTCCAAGCGCGCCAGGTCCAAGAATGAAGAAGACAGCTCGGAAACCCGGACAGTTTCATCGCGTATAATTTCCACAATCCGTTGGCGCTGCTCATCGGGGAGATCTGGGCGGAGTAACAAGTGAGCGGCGGTGTTGAGGGATCCCATTGGTGTGCGAAGCTCATGCACCAGTTCGGATATCAAATCAGATTGAAGGAATAATCGAGACGTTTCAATCGCGTTGGCGGCCTGAGCTGCCAGGGTGATCAACAGGTTTTGATCCTCCAGAGTGAATGTTCCATCCTGTTTGTTGATTACTTCGAGTGCCCCAATAACTTTTTCTTTTGCAATCAAAGGCACACCGAGGATAGATTTAGTCTGGATTTTCACCACCTGACCCACGTGTTCGAAGTGGCGCGAGTCTTTCTCAGTATCTTCGATGATGATCGGCTGGCGGTTTTTGACGATCCATCCGGCAATACTCGCATCCACAGGGACGATCAATCCCTGCATTAACGGTTCATCTAGGTTAGAGGAAGCTTCGAAATGCAGCACCTCGTTAATATGATCGTAGAGCAAAATAGAGGCTGCATTTGCATCGGTTAGTTCAACTGCAGCGTTAACAATCCGGTTTAAAAGGATGTTGAGATCGAGTGTGGATGCAAGGTCGCGGGCGATCTCAATCAGCAACTGATAACGTTGCAAGAGTTTTGGGGAAATGCCCACCGCCTCTTCCAGAGGCAGTGATGAGGAGATCGGCTCGTGTGATTGGGCTGAAACCATACCGTTGGGGATGGTCATGTCTTGGGGTGGATGTGTTTGGAGATAGTCTCTGCCAACTTGTAGAATTGTTGCGATGTTAAATTATCAGGGTGAAGGAGAACTAAGGGTACGTTGCTTTTCGCCGCCTGATAAGTTACCTCCGGGGCGGGGGTGAATACAATTGTGATGGAGAACTTGAACTGTTCCTGCACTTGAGCCAGGGAAAGTTGAAATTCAGAGCGTAAACGGTTGTATAAAACAACATTCACACGCCCCTCGCCAAAACCTTTCGCAATTAACTCATCCATCAATAAACGTGTGCGCTGGATGGTATAGGGAACAGGCTCCAATACAACTATCAACTCATCACACTGCGCAACAATTTTATCTGTAATTGGGTTCAACCCGACCCCGAGATCTACTATAATGTAATCGGCCATGTGCGCCAGGTTACGAGTGATCACATCGAATTGCTCGGGTGAGGCTATGTATTTTGCATCGCCTGGCTGGTTTGATGCCAGCAGCAGGCGCATTCCTGAACTATGCGTGACCAACTCGCTGTCAATATCGTTTGAGGTTATCTCTTTAACCTTGCGAGCCAGGATGCGGTTCATGCCTTCGGGCTTGGTGTAACCTAAATCCATTGCGATGCTACCCTCACCGGGCCGGTATTCCGCAACGATGACATTCTTTTTCGTTTTATTCCGTAGGCTGGCACCAAGATTGGTGACCAAAGTGGACACTCCCATTCCGCCTTTAACTGCCAGTACACCCACAACATGCCCACGTTCTACTGTTACTGTCGTTACAGGCGCTGGGCGGGATTTACTGCTGCCGCTGCGCGCCAGTACAGCTTTGATATGAGCAAACAACTCGCGCGGTTGAGTAGGTTTTGTCAGGTAGTCATCGGCACCCGCTTCAAACCCGGTTACCTTATCGTCTACCTGCGACTTTGCTGTAAACATGATGATCGGGATTGTCGCAGTACTGGTGTTCGCTCGCAACCGCCGGCAGACTTCATACCCATCCATGTCAGGCATCATTACATCGAGCAGGATGATATCTGGTTTTTCGGCCTGCGCCATAGTCAACGCTTGGTGACCGTTGTTGGCTGCTACGATCTGGTATCCCTGCCGCTGTAGCATCAAACCTACCAGGCGCAGGGTATCAATATCATCGTCGACCACGAGTATTTTTTCAGGCATAGGTTACTCCTTGGCTTCCCTGTCAATGTAACATAGTCAGTCTAGCATAAACCTGTAATACAAGCAAGTAAATTCTCATTAAACGTTGGGTTAAGGGGATATATACTCCGTCTTTTCTCGTTATTAATAAAATCTAAAGAGAATATAGATGCCTATATCGAAATTCAAGCTATAATCGCATTTGTGACAAACCTGAGGCATCTTTCCTATATTTTACAACAAGATTGCCAGTTGGATCCAACCAGACAGGTATTAGTGGGTGTATCGGGAGGACCAGACAGCCTGTTTTTGTTAGATATCTTGTGGCGGTTAGGGTACTCATTGGTAGTTGCTCACCTTAATCATGGTTTACGAAATGAGGCGGAGGCAGATTCGCGGTGTGTACGCGAAGCAGCTCAATCCCTCGGGTTAACCTTTGTGCTAGAAGAAGCCGATATCACAGCTTTTGCAAGGAGTCATGGATTATCAATAGAAGAAGCTGCCCGTATTGTGCGTTATCAGTTCCTTTTCAAGCAGGCTGGTCAGCACCAGGCTCAGGCTGTGGCTGTAGCGCACACAGCGGATGATCAAGTTGAGACTGTGGTTATGCACCTGCTACGTGGGGCGGGTCTCACAGGACTTAAGGGGATGAGCAGCCGATTGCTGCCAAACCCATGGAGTGGCGAGATCGCTCTCATTCGCCCATTGCTGGGTATCTTTCGGGATGAAATCCTTGCTTATTGTTCTGAGAATGACTTACAACCAGTTTTCGACCATAGCAATCTCGACACTACATTTTTCCGCAACCGTCTACGGCAGGAGTTAATACCCATTCTTGAAACCTACAATACAGGTGTTAAAACAAACTTATTGCGTATGGCGCAGACTCTTGCTGGAGATGATCAGGTTCTGGAGACACTTACAAATGCAGCTTGGCAGGATTGCTGCATGGGGCAAGGGATGGTTGGGATAGCCCTTGATACGGGAAGTCTATTGGCACAGCCGTTGAGTATTCAACGGCGTCTGGTGCGACGAGCTATATCGTTCCTAAGACCTGGCTTACGTGATATTGACTTCGCGACAGTAGAAAGGACACTGGCTTTCGCACAGCAGCCAATTCGAAGTGCGCAATTGGACCTGGCAAGCGGGCTGCGTCTGTCCTGGGAAGGTGAGAGATTATGGGTGGCCAACTGGGAAGCTGGTTTACCCATTGGTGATTGGCCGCAGATGGTAGCTCAATCACTCCAATTGAGTGTCCCGGGTTACATCAGTCTTCCAGGCAAATGGCATATTCAAGCTGAGCCAGTCGGTGATGTTCAGGAAGCAATAACACAAGCCTCAACGAATACTAATTTATTCCAGGCCTGGATCGATCTTCATAGTTATCAACTCCCGTTTGTTCTACGTACTCTTCTCCCGGGTGATCGCTTCCAACCCCTTGGCATGGACGGACTCTCAGTAAAGTTATCCAATTTTTTTATTAATGTAAAGATGCCACGCCGGGTCAGGCAACTCTGGCCATTAGTTTGCCTTGGAGGTGTGATCACCTGGATACCAGGCTATCGCCTGGCGCACTCACACCGCCTGACATCAAGTTCGACTCGAGTGGTTTTTCTGCAGATGGTTAAGGATTAACCGACTCGATCGAAGTGGACTCAGGCTGACCTGTTAACCGCTCGATTTTCATCTTTAACTCTCGCCACTGGATTTTCGATACACCCAATTTTTGTCGGATTTTATTGGATTCCATACCCGACAGCCAGTCGGTTACAGCACATGTCCAACGGCACATATCGAACGACAGGTGTTTTACAAGGCTGGCTTCCTCACTCAGGTCTTCTAGCAGGTATTCTAACCGGCGCGGTGACCAGGGGAATAATGAGTCGCTCAGGTTATATTGAGTTCTATATTCGTTGAAAACAGTCACCCACTCCTCAGGTAAGATAATCTTTCGTTCCTTATACCGGTGTTGAGGGCTTGCATAACGGACAAAAAGTAAAGGAGCATTGGGGGCTTCGAAGTCGATATGATTCAATCTGAGAGCCAGGCATTCGCTTTTCTTAATACCGGTGGTGAGTAGTAACAACACCAGAGTATAGCTACGTGCATCAGGCTTGGAAGCACGACGGTGATAATCAGCAGCTTCAAGCACGGCCGCTACTTCATCTTTAGTGAGCACCTGTGGTAAAGGACTGAGAACAGATTGCTGGAGAACTTTTTCAGCGGGATCAATTAGCAGCACGCCATTCTGGTGCAGCCATCGGAAAAATGCTTTGAGGGAAGTTATCCGGCGGGCAAGGGTCTTGGGGCTGCAAGGCACGCCGCGCTGGTGTTGCATCCAGGACAAGAAGTGATTTAGATCATTGGTAGTGATGCTTCCCAGGGCGCGGTCGGGTGGCAGGTAGGAGGCAATCAGGTTGAGATCGCCAACGAAAGCTTTAATGGTGTGGGGGGACAGTCCCTGGTCTTCGAGGTAGATCCGCCAGCCCCGGATAGCTGGGCCGAAGGTAGTTTTTGGGGAGATGTGCGCAGTGACGGAGGGTGAAACGGGATGGTCAGGGGACATAAGCGCCTCGCATGGTTCTTGCGTGTAGGATATTCGTATAGTCAGTATATACTATACCGGTAAATACATTGTATGTCAAGATACCATCGACAGCGCGAAAGGATTCGTCTTTTCCTAAAAAAACATCTAACAATGACTGGGAGGAAGCTGTGATTACAACCCTAACTCCGGCGCAATCATGCGCATCGCCAAGATCACATTACCCACATGCTCCCATAATTCCAGACCAAACTCTTGTGTTGCTTTTGCGATCTCTTCCCGATTGGCTCCGGCAGCAAAGGCTCGGTCTTTCCACTTCTTCTTAACCGATGATGTTTCTAAATCAGATAAAGCTCGGGATGGTCGGACAAGGGCTACTGCGGTGATCAATCCAGTGATTTCATCGCAAGCATAGAGGGCTTTTTCCATAGGGATCTGCCTTGGCACGCCGGTATGGTCAGCATGGCTTAGTACAGCTCGTACGACCGGTTCCGGTACACCTCGCGCCCGCAGGATCGGTGCTCCAGCTTGTGGGTGTTCTTCAAGTGTAGGGTGAATTTCCCAATCGAAATCGTGTAATAATCCTACCAGCCCCCAAATTTCGGGGTCTTCACCCAGTTTTTCGGCATAAAAGCGCATAGCTACTTCTACAGCCAGCATGTGGCGCACCAGGTTTTCGTTTTTGATATATTCGTGAACAATAGCGATGGCTTCTAATCGGTTCATTCGGCCTCCGGTTGCGGGAAGATTGGTTCAGGCTCGCCCAGTACAGGTAGGGGATGAGAGACGTGCACTTCCCATAAAGCATTCAAAGTGGCAGGCAGTTCGCGCATATTCCAGTAAACCCACGGGCCTGGAGAATAGGCTCTTCGATCCGCTGGAACGCCAACAACCGCTACTCCCAGTACATGGCAGATATACAGAGCACGTGGAAGATGAAAACTCTGGGTAACCAGAATGGCTTTGTTTATACCGAAAATATGGCTGGCACGGTAACAGGTGTCGTATGTGCTCCGCCCCGCGAAATCGAGCACGAGCGCTTCGTCAGGCACACCCAGGCTGAGAGCGTATTGGCGCATAGCACCAGGCTCATTATAGTTTATAAAACGGTTATCACCACTTAATAGTATTTTTTCTACCTTCCTGGAAAAGTACAAGTCCGCTGCTGTGGTAACTCGATCACGTAGTACAGGGGTGGGCGAACCATCTCTCCATAGCCCGGCTCCAAATACAATAGCTATTCGTTTTGGTGGAACACTGGTGACAGAGTATATGCGCGTTCCGGCGTGTATGGCTGTGATTAAGCGCGGCAAGACCAGTGTTAGCATCCCCGCGGCTGACAGGATGGAGAGAAAACGCAATAGAATCTTGATGATCCGCTTCAGCATGAGCGCAATTTTACCACCCGGGGATCAGCACTTCACATGGATAAGTTGAACCAAAATGGTGGTATTTCGTTGAATAATCAAAATTAAGGGAAAAAGTACGTTGACAGGAGACTGCAACACTATTATAATTCAGCCCGCTCTGCCCCGGCAGAAATATGCTGGGGCAAAATCTTATACCCCAACTTCCCCATGCATCGGCGTGGAAATGGCGAACGCAGAGCGCACGGTGAAGTGAAGATTGGAGGATAATCTATGAAGTACGCCATTGTTGAAGACGGCGGCAAGCAGTTCAAAGCTGTCGAGGGCGGCACGATTGAAGTCGACCGTTATGAGGCCGAAGTAGGCGATCCAATTGGCCTGGCGCGGGTGCTCATGGTCGTCGATGGAGAGAATGTCACGGTTGGAAAGCCTGTTGTACCTGGCGCAAAAGTCGAAGCCACAGTCGTCGCTCAGATAAAGGGCCCGAAGGTTGTTTCTTTTAAGTATACCCCTAAGAAGCGTTTCCGCCAAAAGAAGGGTCATCGCCAGCAATACACTCGAATAAGCATTGACTCCATTGTGACGGAGTAGGAGGTTGATATGGCTCACAAGAAAGGCGGCAGTTCAGGCCGCAACGGACGAGACAGTAATGGGCAACGCCTGGGAGTAAAAGTTTTCGGCGGCCAGCACGTACTATCAGGCAACATCCTGGTTCGGCAGCGCGGAACGCGCATTAAGCCTGGCCGTAACGTGGATGTTGGCAAAGATGATACCCTCTTCGCAACGATCGAGGGAGTTGTTGTATATGAAACGATCCGCGACGATCGGAAATGTGTTCATGTCATGCCAGACAAGCAGACTCCTGTGGAGGCATGAAAGGATTATTGGTTATGAAGCAAGGCATTCACCCTACCTATTACACCGATGCTCAGGTTATCTGTGCTTGCGGCAATACCTGGACGACGGGTTCAACCAAGAAGGTCATCCATACTGATGTATGCAACAAATGCCATCCATTTTATACGGGTGAGCAGCGTATTGTTGATAAAGAAGGACAGGTCGATCGTTTTTATAAGAAGTTACAGGCTCGCAAGCAATATGTAGATGACATTGAAGCTCGCGAGGCAGCCCGAACTTCACCAGATCGTCCGGTAACCGAGCTTGGCCTGGGTACGCGTCCAACGGAAGCCCTCGCTAAAGCAGGTCTGACGAATGTTGGGCAAGTTCTTAATAAGCTCTCTCAGGGGGAAGGAGTACTGCTGGCAGTTGAGGGGTTTGGTCGTAAATCATTGGCTGACCTAAAGAAACGTCTGCGCCAATTTGGCTACGATCTACCCGAAGCAGCTGAAGAGATAGTCGTCTAAAATTGTCTCACGTGAAAAAAGCCGCCCGATAAGGGCGGCTTTTTTCATTACCCTAATTACTTGGGATTACGAGAGTTGTATGCTATATTACTTACGGGCAGAGCCTTTTCACGACCAAGTCGGAAGAGCCTAATTTCGTAAATAGGATGTCATATGCTATCGAATAAACATTCTATTCATATCATTACGGCACCAGAAATGAGAGCGATCAATCGGTCCTCGGTTATCGAATACATTCGATGTATTGGACCCGTCTCTCGCTCACAAATCGCCGGTGATTTACAGATCAACTTACCTACTGTAATACGGATTGTTGGTGACCTGATTACCGATGGGTGGGTTCAGGAGACGGGGACTAAAGAGTGGAGTGGAGGCCGAAAGCGTGCGTTGGTAAAGTTCAATGGTTGTGATCATCTTATTATCGGGATCGATCTTGGTGGGACGAAAATATTTGGTACTGTAGCTGACGTCAATGGCAATATACTATACGAGATGAATTTTGATCACCATCAGTCCCAGGCGGAGGAGAGCCTGCATGTCGTACGACAGGTGATTGATGCTTTATTATTCGTGGCTGCTCAGAAGGAGTTGCCGGTGCGCGGGATCGGTATCAGCGTACCCGGGATTACTTTCCCGGAGACTGGTATAGTTTCATTAGCGCCAGCGTTGGACTGGCAGGAATTTCCGTTAAAAGTGCGCTTGCAAGAACGGTATTTATACTAAGCTGTTTTTGCTTCGGCACGGCGCCATGAGATTTGGGCAGAAGCTATTTTGTCGGACACGATTGATTACCTGGCACAAGCGATTGCTGCGATCGTGCTTATGTATGATCCAGATACCATCTTACTTGGAGGGAGTGTTTCCTGCTCGGTTGATTTACTGATCGAGCCAATCTTAAAAAGGCTGGATGGAGCAATCCCAATCGTTCCACGGTTGGAAGTATCTCGGTTGGGTTTCCGGGCTGCAGTGATGGGTGCGATTATTCAAATCCTACGTATAACATCGGATTATTATATTGTAACGAAGTATAAGTAAATCCAAAGTACTGGAGGAAAAACATGAATATAGAAAAGATCGTTTTTATAGGTGCAGGGAGCATGTCGTTTGGGCTTTCGATGTTTAAAGATGTATTCTCTTCGAAAGAATTGACGGGTAGTACATTCACCCTCCTGGACACCAATTCGGAAAACCTGGCGCGCATGACTCAACTAGCCTACCTTATGAATCAGAAATCGGGTGCGGGTCTGAAAATAGAATCCACCACGGACCGGCGTTCGGCATTGGATGGAGCTGGGTTTGTTATTAACTCCACCGCAATAGACCGCAACCGGCTATGGAAGTTGGATTTCGAGATACCCAAGAAATACGGTATCCGGCACACCCTGGGTGAGAATGGTGGACCTGGGGGGTTGTTCTTCACTTTACGCACTCTACCGATGGTTTTTGACTTCGCACGAGACATGGAAGAATTATGCCCGAACGCTTTATTCATTAACTTCAGCAACCCGGAAAGCCGCATCGTTTTGGGCCTGGGTATGTACAGTAAAATCAAAATAATCGGCTTATGTCATGGTATTTTCATGGGTCAAAATGATGTGGCAGCAATTTTGGAACTGCCTCCCGATCAGGTGGATGTATGGGGGGCAGGATTGAACCACTTCCAATGGCTGTTGCATATCCGGCATCATCAAACTGGAATTGATTTGTATCCGCTACTACGCGAAAAGGAGAAAAATTATTCACCCAATTTTGCTCCTCTAACTAGAAGACTGTTTCGTGCGTTTAATTATTGGGTAACATGCAGTGATGATCACATGGGCGAATATGTGGCTTATGGCTGGGAAGGCGGTGAGCATGGTTATAACTTCGAATGGGATGAACGTTCGCGGGCTGAGTTAAGATTGATGCTCGAGTCTGTCCTCGCGGATCGGGAACCGCTTCCTACGACATGGCTCGAACCATCCGGAGAACGCGGTGTAGCCGTGATTGCGGGTATTCTACATAACCAGAAGAGGTTCATTGAAGCTGGAGTAGTTTATAACCAAGGCGCCATCCCTAATCTACCCCCCGATCTGGCTGTGGAAGTGCCTGTTATTGCCGACGCGGCCGGCGTACATCCCGTGTCGCTTGGCCCTCTACCGGATCCAATCGCCAAGCTGCTACATATTCAAGCTAGTGTACAACAGCTGGCAGTTGAAGCAGCAGTACATGCTTCAAAAGAGCTGGCTCTTGAAGCCCTGTTGATCGATCCGGTGGTGAATAGCAGTACCACAGCGGTCAAGATCCTTGATGAGTTGTGGGAAATTAATAAACCGTATATACGACCGTGTATATGATGAGTGCGAATAGAAATAAGCAGTCAGCGATCGTGGGGTTTCCTTAAATACCGAACGTGTAATTTATGTACCTTGGGAACTATTATGAAACAAATACGATCTTCTATCACCATTCTAAACCAAGAAGAAATAGAACAAATTCATACTTCCACCCTGGAAGTGTTGTGGACTGTCGGGTGCCGATTCCCGCACCCACGCGTGCTTGATTTACTTGAAACCCGAGGGGCAATTGTCAACCGAGTGACCGGCGTGGCCCGTCTGCCTAAAGAACTAGTCGAAATAGCTTTGTATGGAACCCGACCATTGATTGACGAAACACTTCCACCCCTGTTTGCCCGCCAAAAATTTAGCATTCACCCCGGCAACCAGGCAAATATCGTGGATTTTCATGCGAATTCCCGCCGCCTGGGAACAACCGAGGATGTGATCAAAGGTATTGTTATCTGCAATGAGCTACCTTACGTGCGCAATGTGATGCCGCTTGTCACCCTCGCAGATGGGCCTGGCTACATGGGTGAGTGGAGGTAAATCCGGAGACCCTTGCTGTTGAGGCGATTCAACGTGTAGGTGTGGGAGGCAGTTTTATCGCCGATGAGCACACTGTTCGTCATGCCCGGCATACTTACTGGAAAGCTAACCTGTTCAACCAGGCTAGCTGGGATGCATAGAAGGCGGATGGCGGAAAGGATGTGTAAAAGAAGGCCCACGATAAGGTTGAAGCCCTTCTTGCTCAACATTACCCTCCCCAGTCCCAGATATGCGTGGAGAAGAAAAACAAATTAGATATGATTTTGAATGAAGGTAAAGAACACCCAGAACGTTTTACAACATAAAAACATTGATTAGATAAGGTCAAAAATATTACAATAGGTGATAACTCGGTTCTATGGTTCGTACCGATAATTTCTCGGCTAATAGGAGTTCCCGCATGACAAAAATAACTGTACTTGGCGCTGGCAGCGCCTCCTTTGGCCTCAATACCCTGGGCTCGCTTATGAGGAGCGAGAAGCTCAAGGGCAGTGAGATTGCCTTAGTCGATCGTAACCCTGAGTCCCTTGACCTGATGTTTCGATTGTCCGAGCGCGTCAACCGTGAGTGGGATGCTCAGATGAAGCTGACATCTCACACGCATCACAAAGACGCCCTGCCTAACACAGATTTCGTTGTATCAGCTATCGAGGTACCGCCGCGGGAAAAATTATGGCGGCAGGATTTCGATATCCCATTGAGATATGGCGTGCGCCAGCCCTATGCTGAGAATGGTGGACCGGGTGGTTTTGCGCACGCCGCCCGAAATATTGGCCCTGTGCTAGATATTGCACATGATATGGAGCAAGCCTGCCCTAATGCCTGGTATATTAATTTCACGAATCCTATGGTACGTATCTGTGATGCTATCAACCGCTACAGTAAAATTAAAGTGGTCGGTTTATGCCACCAGATATATGCCGGGTACGGTATGGCTGGATACATACTGGCTGAGGAATTGGGTATCGAAGTACCCGATGGTCATTTCAGCACACATGCTGACCCAAAATACTGGCACTTGCTCGGGAAGATCGCCCGTCAGGCAGTAGATAAGATCGATATCAAAGCCGCCGGGTTAAACCATTTCACCTGGGTGGTGGATATCCGCGATAAACGTACCGGTGAAGACCTTTACCCGGCGCTACATGCGGCCTGGAAGCGATCCAATCCCATCATCGAGCCATTAACCCGCCGCGTATATGATGCATTTGGTTTGATGCCAGTGCCTGGTGATGAACATCTCGATGAATATTTACCGTGGTGCTCCGATCCACTCACCACACCGTGGGAGAAATTCGATCTTAGCTTATACGATTGGGATGGTGCTGCTCAAAACCGCGAGGATATGTATATACGGATTGGGAAAGCTGTTGCAGGCGAGGAAAGTCTTGCGAGTTTGAAAACAGCTGACAGTGAGGGAGCTGTGGAAGTTATCGAGGCACTCTCACTAGCACTGAACGATTACCACCTGGCTGCGAATATCCCCAATATTGGGCAGATCAGCAATCTACCGATGAATACTATCGTAGAGACCCCCGTGGTTCTAAGCGGGATGGGGGTGCAACCTGTGGCTGTAGGCGCACTGCCGGAGGGGGTAGCTGAACTACTCCGACGCGAGTTGGCTATCGTAAAGCTGTGCGTAGATGCTGCAGCAACAGGCGATCGGCAGCTGGCGCTGCAATGCCTGCTGCTCGATCCTGTGATCACAGATCTAGATGTGGCGAAACTGATCTTGGATGATTACCTGACCAATTATCGTCCATATCTACCCCAGTTCTGGAGATAACAACGATGGGCGAATGGTTTGTTATTCAAGCTGAAAACGCAAGCGTCTACTGATTTTCACCCAGTAAACGCTTGTTGATTTCCAAGAATGGATGTTGTCTTACTCTTTTGGCATCGTTCTGAAAACCAGGTCCCACAAAGGGGAGCTGACACCGTAACGCTGGTTGGGTGTTTTGAAATGATGCTGCATGTGGTAGCGTTTCAGGAATTTCGCATAGCCAGAGTGCATGGGCAGGTGATGGGTAGCATAGTGGATCATGTCGTAGATCAGGTACCCGAAAATGGTGCCAGCGAACAATGGGTGCACCCACTGTGGAACATTAAACAAAGTGGCTATTACCAGAACATACAGCCCGTAAAATATGAAAGCCAGGGGGATACTGACTGCGGGCGGCATAACCAGGCGGGTTTTACACTGTGGTTGAGCATGGTGTATCCCGTGAAACAGGAAAACGACTCGTTCGAGAAGTTTTCCACGCGCGGGAAAATGAAAAACAAAACGGTGCAACGTATATTCCATGAAAGTCCACAAGATCATGCCCAGCAAGAAGCCAGTTGGGATGTATACGGGGAAGTTATTACCACTAAAATCAATCACAGAGCGCGCCAGGAAATATCCCACCACTGGTAGCCAGATGATCAGAACCGCCACGGGGACGATGTGGGTAAAAAATTCCAAAATGTCGGACTTGAATAATCGAATGGGAGTAGCATCTTTTCTCTTGTCAAATGGAAGATGGCTCATAACTACACTCCTCGTTAAAGATCTATAGTATTCCAGATGGAGTAATTCTATCGCAAATTATTGCAGAAGACTTATCAATCTACCAACAATTTACCTTTATCGGAAAAAAAGAAAAAACCCCTGGGTTGATTCACCAAGGGTTTTTATCAATGTATTCTACCTTACTTATCTTCCGCAATCCCTACGCCCTTATGCTTCAGGGCGGAGTGAGCGGCTGACAGGCGAGCGATTGGCACACGGAATGGTGAACAACTCACATAGTTATTACCAATGATGTGACACCACTCGATGGACTCGGGGTCACCACCATGTTCACCACAGATACCTACTTCGAGGCTGGGGCGAGTGGCGCGGCCATCGTTCACCGCCATCTGCATCAGCTTACCTACTCCTTCTCGATCAAGAGTCTGGAATGGGTTCTTGAGCAGGATTTTTTGTTCCACGTAAGTGACCAAGAAGTTGCGCTCGGCATCATCTCGCGAATAGCCAAAGGTCATCTGGGTCAGATCGTTGGTACCGAAAGAGAAGAACTCAGCCAACTTGGCGATCTCACCTGCAGTTACTGCGGCGCGAGGGATCTCAATCATCGTGCCGAACTTATAATGGAAGTTAACTTTCTTCTCTTCCATCACAACCTTGGCAATCCGCACCAAGCGAGGCTGGATCCATTCCAATTCCGCTATCGTTCCTGTGAGTGGGATCATTACTTCGGGTTTGACTACGATGCCGCGCAGGGTGCAGTCGGCGGCAGCTTCAAATATTGCTCTCACCTGCATCTCAACGATTTCGGGCATGGCAATGCTTAACCGGACACCACGTAAACCCATCATCGGGTTGCTTTCATGCATCGCGCGGATCGCAGTAAGTAAGCTTTCTTTTTCAGCAAGACCGTCTTTCTTACCAAGCACCCGCATCGTAATAACTTCTTCGAACAATTTTTCTTCGTCGGGCATGAATTCGTGCAGGGGTGGGTCAATCAGACGGATGATAACTGGATATCCATTCATTGCCTCGAACAAGCCATCGAAATCTTTGCGTTGATAAGGCAATAATTCGTTCAGAGCGGCAGTTCGATCTGCGCTGGTCTTGGACAGAATCATCCGCTGGACAATAGGCAGGCGTTCTTGCTCAAAGAACATGTGCTCGGTACGGCACAGGCCGATACCAACTGCTCCGTAAGTTCGAGCGCGTTGGGCATCTTTTGGATAATCGGCATTTGCCCAGACTTGCAAGCCAGTAGTAGGCCAACCATTGGGAGCTTTGCGTACACCCGGCGTAGCACAAATTTCGTCTGCCCAGGAGAGTAGGGTCATCAACTCAACCTGTTCCTCTAACTTGGGAGCTGTTGTGCTGATTTTTCCAATGAATACCTGGCCTGTGGTGCCGTCAACTGAAATCCACTCGCCTTCTTTTACTATTTTGCCGTTTACTTCCATCAGGCGTTTTACGAGATCGATCTTAATCGTATTTGCGCCTACCACACAAGGGATGCCGAACTGACGTGCGACTACGGCTGCATGAGAAGTGGCTCCACCTTCACTGGTCAACACACCTTTGGATGCGATCATACCGTGTACATCATCTGGTTTGGTGAATGGGCGCACCATAATTGTGTCCTGTTTGTGTTCCTTGGCCATCTTTTCAGCCATATCTGCATCGAAATATGCCTGACCAACGGCTGCGCCAGGAGAAGCATTCACACCTTTAGCGAAGAATGTCCCGGTTCTTTCAGCTTCTTTCTTGGCCTTTTCATCGAATTGTGGGTGAAGAAGAGTGTCTACCTGCTCTGGGGTAACACGCAGCACGGCTTCTTCCTTACTGATCAGGTTTTCGTTAGCCATATCCACAGCAATCTTGGCAGCGGCTTTCGCAGTGCGTTTGCCGTTGCGGGTCTGGAGCATCCATAATTTCCCGCGCTCGATTGTAAACTCTACGTCTTGCATTTCTTTGTAATGTTTTTCGAGTTTGGTAGTGATGTCCATGAACTGATTGTAGACTTCGGGCATGACCTTGGACATGCTCTCGACAGGCTCGGTATTGCGGATACCTGCTACTACATCTTCGCCCTGAGCGTTCAACAGATACTCCCCCATCATCTTGCGGTCACCAGTAGATGGGTTACGGGTGAAAGCTACACCAGTACCCGAGTCGTTGCCCATGTTACCAAAAACCATCGTCACAATGTTCACTGCAGTACCCAGGTCATCCGGGATATTGGTGGCGCGGCGGTAATCTACAGCACGTTTTCCATTCCAGGAATTGAATACGGCCAATGTGGCCAGCTCAAGCTGTTTCTGTGGGTCTTGAGGAAAATCGAAACCCTTGTATTTCTTAACAATACCTTTGAAAGATGCGACCATAGCCTTCCAATCATCAGCGGTCATTTGGGTATCGAGTTTATATCCTTTGTGCTCTTTATATTCTTTTAACGCTTCTTCAAACGGTTCATCCGGGATACCCAGCACGACAGAACCAAACATATCTACCAGCCGGCGGTAGGAATCATATACGAAGCGAGGGTTGCTGGTTAGCTTGATCATGCCCTCGGCGGTCTTGTCGGTCAGGCCAAGGTTTAACACGGTGTCCATCATACCAGGCATCGAGAACTTTGCACCTGAACGGCATGATACAAGCAGAGGATTGGATGGATCGCCGAACTTTTTACCAGTCAGCTTTTCAACCTCTTTGAGGGCGACCAGTTCCTGATCCCACATACCTTCAGGGAATTTCCCACTTGCAGAATATGCATTACATGCCTCAGTAGTGACGGTGAAACCAGGGGGAACTGGAACACCGGCACGAGTCATGTCGGCTAAGCCAGACCCTTTGCCGCCCAGCAAGCCGCGCACCTTATCCCATGAGCCACCGCAATATTTTTCTGCCGCGGCAACTTCACCAAAGAGATAAACCCATTTTATTGCCATCTTGGTTCTCCTAATTATGAATAGTATTTTTATAGTACGAGAGCTCTCGATCCAGCCGTTATTCAGGATGTTGTAGATATTACCTTTGGGATGTGTTTTGACACCAGCTGGTCGGTTTCCTATTGGGAAAAAACCCCAAGGGTTAAGTTTACCACAGATGCGTAAATTGTTCACCGGTAGATAAATATATATATATCATCTTTTTTCCCGCCAATGATCATAACATTAAACTAATCGCGGAGGTCGGGTTTAGACCTCCGCATAAGTGGGGATATTTCGTAAGAGACGAACTGTTGCCTCTCACTTATCTGGCCATTTTTGCTACCTCTGCTGGAAGGTGGGCGAGATCGATGGCGGGATCGTCGCAGAACAGCATCGCTCGTTCGATCACATTCCGTAGCTCGCGGATATTCCCAGGCCAGTGATATACGATCATTGCTTCCATCGCCCGACTGGTTATATCTATGATATTTAGCCCCATGCGAGAGTTATTTTTTCGTATAAATAAGCCAACCAGTTCAGGAATATCTTCTTTATGTTCCCGTAATGGGGGTAAGTGTAAATCCACCACTTTCAAGCGATAATACAGGTCTTCGCGGAAGTTACCATCCGCGATCAGAGATTGTAAGGTTCGATTCGATGCTGTCAGGGTTTGCACATCCACCCGGATCAGATTGGTCCCTCCAACACGCCGGAAGGCGTGTTCCTCTATGGCTCGTAATAACTTGGCCTGGGTATCTACTGGCATGGAGGATATTTCGTCAAGAAAGAGGATGCCTCCATCCGCCACCTCCATCAACCCATGCTTGCGTTTTTCTGCACCTGTGAAAGCTCCTGCCTCATAACCGAACAATTCAGATTCCAACACTGTGTTCTGTATAGCCGCACTGTTGACGGCGATGAAGGGTTTACTCGCTCGCGGCCCCATTTTATGAATAGCATTGGCAAGAACTTCTTTCCCGGTTCCTGTCTCCCCCGTGATCAACACTGAGACAGAGGCTGCGGCTGCCCGTTGGGCCTGGTGGAGCAGGACTTGCATGGCAGGGCTTTTTCCAACCACAAAATCAAACTGTTGATGTTGTGTTTCACGCAGGTGTGCTAATTCCTGCCGCATAGCGACGATCTCTTGCGCACGACGGATGGATTTTTCTAGGACCGCGAGTTGGATCGGTTTCTGTAAGAAATCGTGTGCTCCGTTTTTCATGGCCTCTACTGCCATCTCCACGTCACCAAAAGCAGTGATCAAAATTATCGGTGGACGTGCTGGCATATGAGCAGTTTCATCCAGCAGCGTTGGACCATAGCCATCTGGCAGTTGCACATCGAGCAGGATAATGTCGGGTATGCCACGGAGTATATGTTCGCGCGCTTCGGTGAGTGTGGCAACTCCCAGTGTTTCAAAACCTCTTCCGGTCAGGAATTCCCCAATATTCATCCGTGCATTTTCTTCATCATCTACAATTAGAATAGTTGCCGTCATAATTTTTAGCTCAATTTAGTGTCCGCAATGCCGGGAACCGTACCTGGAAAGCCGTACCACCTGGAACACTGGTAACCGTGATTGTACCCTTGTGAGCAGTAACGATTTGTTTCGTGATCGATAGTCCTAGTCCTGTGCCGCCGCGATTTGTTGTATAGAACGGCTCGAAAATATGCTCACGCACATCATCGGGTATCCCCGGACCACTATCCGACACGAGTACTTCCGTTTGATTGTTATCATTGGCTGCAGGTCTAACTTTTAAAATGAGTGTTCCGCCCGTGTCGTTCATGGCCTGTACTGCATTACTAACCAAATTTGTGAGAACCTGTTCTAATCCACGTATGTCTCCAAGAATGGGTTGAACAGTGGGGGCAATTTCAGGCTCGGGGCACTCAACGTGCACACGGGTCATGTGGGGGCGCCAGCGCTCCCGCAATCTTCTTACTAGCATACCCAAATCAACCGACTCCATTTTATTCGGTTCAACTGGACGTCCAAAGGCTAGTACCGACTTCATCAAGTCTGCCAGGCGATCGCAATCTTGCTGCAAGCGGCTGATCAGTTCTTGATTTGGATCGCTTTCTGGAAAATTCATAGCCATAAGTTGTAAGCCGGTGCTAATATTATTGATCGGATTTCGTACTTCATGTGCAAATACAGCAGTTACATCACCTAGCAAAGCGCGTTGCTCTAGTTGTTGGGTACGGACTCGGAACTGTTCTTCCTGACTTAGATCTTCCAATATTATCGCCAATGCCTCCAGATGCATTTCGCCCCATAATGGTAGAGCATGCGCTTGAGCAGGAAATGCACGCCCATCTCGCCGGAATAAGGTAAGATTACCTATTTCGCAGGTTGCATTACTGCATCGGGCTATCTCTAGCGATGAGATCAGTTTATCCTCGCAAACCAGGATGTTATCGACTGGATGGTCTATTACTTCCTGGCTGGTGTAACCGAGCATCTCCTCCGCGGACGGGTTCATCTCCAGGATGGTAAATTCTGGGGTGATGAGTATGATGCCATCCTGAACTGCATCGCGTAGAGCGTTTCCTATCTTGAGTTGGCGTTGTTGTGACTGAGCTTGTTCGCGCAAGCTGCGACAAACAGCTTGTTGTTGGATGATTGAAGTTATATGGTTGGCGACAACCCCGAGCGCTGGAACCACTTCCCCTGGTGCTGGGGGATTTTCGCCAGCAGCAATAACCAGCCCGATGATCGCTTGTGGATCACCAACAGGAACTGATGCGGTGTAAGCCAGTCCGTTCGCGCGAGTAACTCGGTGAAGATCACAGGTTGGTCGTTTCCCCACTATCCACGTTGTTGGTGTATGCAACACAATGATGTCATGCGGTGAGATACTCTCGGGCAGGCGATTGGTAGGCTCATTTGTAAACGAACGCCGAAAAGTAGGCATACCAGAATCAACCTGGTAGAGGGCTACTATAGGTGCGCCAGTGAATGCACTTCCAGCTTGTAACGCCTGGTGGAGAGCTACACTTATGTCAGGTTGTTGTGATGCTTGTATAAGGTCTTGTAGTGCTTGCCACCGCTGTAACTGACGTTGTTGTTCAGCCTGGTGTTGTTCCCTTAATACCACTGGCAGCAGGTTAATCACCGCCAGACGTTTTTGTGGATCTAAGAAGGTTGGTGAAAACTGCACATCTGCCTTCGTGCCTCCATGCCGCACGAGAGGCAGATCCCAGCTTTGGCCTAGGCCAACTCCTTTCCAAGAAGTATCTTTATCGAGGGTGGGTAACAGTGTGGCTAGATCGAGCCCGTTCAACTCCGTGCGGGTGAACGCGGTCAGTTCGGTGGAGCGGGAATTGGCCAGTAGGATACGATTCTCGCGCGTATCCACCAGTATGACAGCTTCAGAGCACAAATCGAGGAGTGCCTGTACCTCGGCGATGTTGAGGCTGCCGATTTTCCGAACAGGTGTGGTGATTGGGCGAGTAACATCTGTTAACATGGTTTAAATGGCTGACGCAAGTGAGAGGGTAAGATCCCCTCCATGGCGCGGTATTTCGCCACGGTGCGGCGCGCCACGGGATATCCATGCCCTTTGAGAATGACGGCGAGCTGGCTATCACTGAAGTTGGCAGAAGCTTCCTGGTTGATTATCTGCTTCAGGACCGTACGTACCTGTAAGTTGCGGTCGAAAAAGGTAGAAAGCGGGATGATCCGTCCTGTAGGAAGTTGTATCGCCTTGCCTGAGACAGCGCGTGAAATCGTTGATTCATGCACTTCGAGTTCATCTGCCATGCGGGCGCGCGTGAAAGGCAAAAGGTGCACCTCGCCATGAAGGATAAATTTTCGTTGTATTGTGGCTAAGAGTTCCATAAGGCGCACAATGGTATGGTTGCGCTGCCCGATGCATTTTACCAGTAGAGTGGCGCGGTCGATTGCTTGATGCCATTCTGTACTATGCTCAGGTGGAGCCTGGTGTAATGCCTGGCGAAACAACGGGTTCACGCGCAGCGTTCCATAAAGTGGTGTGATCACCTCAACCACCAGGGGTGTTTCCTCGCGATCGTTCAGGCGCGAAATGATCACATCCGGGGTGTGGTATACATTTGGTGAAGGTTCAGCGGATTGGTGGACATCGCCCCAGTGAGCTCGAGCAGGATAAGGGTTGAGGTTATTGCTGATAAAGGAGGCAATCTGGCTGGCCTGGGAAGTGGAGATACCCAATAATTGACCGAGTTCGCTGTATTTTCGGCGGCTAAGCAAGCTCATGCCCTGTTGGATCGCCTCAGCAGCCAGTAAAGGTATTGGGCGGGTTTCAGCCAGTACATCGAGCTGCACAAGTAAGGCTTCTTGCGGATTACTGCATCCAACACCGATTGGTTCGGAGCGTTGGATAAGCTTTAGCACTACTTCAACACGACTGGGAAGTACATGATGGTAACTGGCGATTTCCAGTATGGATACACTGAGCAGCCCATCCTCATCCAAATTGTTGAGTAAGTGAGCAGCCAGGGATCGGTCCTCTGGTGCCAGTTCAGCGGCGATTTGACGCAATACGAAGGTTGGCAGATCTTCGACTTCCGGCGCCAGGTTATCGTCTGGAAGGTCTTCAGCAGGTAGAACGCCGTGATGCTGGAAATCCTCACGAGGCGAGAGGAACACAATTGGCTGTTCCGCTGTGGCGGACGGAAGACGACTGCAAAGTGGACATAAACCACTATTGGGCTGCGGGCGATGGCAAACTGGGCAATGGTGTTCTTCAACCAGCTCCAATGCGGGGTTTTCAGCCAGCTCGGTTTCAATCTTTTGACGAAGTTCACCCACAGTCAATCCTAGCAGCGTCATCGTCTGCGCCAGATGGGCTGTGGTGAGGGGACGAAGGGAGGTGGTTTGGCGTTGTAGCAGCATATTCTTTTCCTAAGTATAGTCGGTTTTGCGTAAGTTGCAAGATGTATGCCAGGACGAAAGTGGTCTTTTGTGCTAAAATGGTTTCCACACAGAATAAACCATCATAAATTATTAGCTTTCTACCATCAAGAAGTACTATGTTCCGTTCATTCTTTGTATACCTATCCAAGGCTGCTTGGGCGCGTAAAATCGTCACCCGCTGGGGAGTAATGCGCAGAGTAGCCACCCGTTTTGTGGCTGGCGATACGCTTGATGACGCCATTCGGGCGATACAAGATCTTAATCAAAAAGGAATTCATGCCACCCTCGACTTGCTTGGCGAAAACACTACGACCCCTGATGAAGCCCGTCTGGCTGCTCAGGAAATCATTTATGTTTTGGAAGCGATCGATCGGGCTGGCGTGCGCGCCAACGTATCCGTCAAGCTTACCCAACTTGGACTTGCTCTGGATCCAACCTTATGTGCGGAAAACTTGAACCGTATCCTTGAGCGTGCCAGACAATTGGGCAACTTCGTGCGGGTGGATATGGAAGATTCCACCGTTACACAGGTTACTTTAGATATCGTCTACCAGATGCGTGAGAAGGGATATCATAACATCGGGATCGTTATCCAGTCGTATTTATATCGCAGCGACAAAGATATTGGTCAACTGGCAGGTAGTGGTATTCCAGTGCGAATATGCAAGGGTGCGTATAAAGAACCCGCTTCTGTAGCTTATCCAAAGAAACGTGATGTCGATGACGCTTACGACCGACTGGCAACCATTTTGATGAATGGAGCACTCAAGCATGGTGCCCCTGTCGTAAGCTCTGATGGTAAATCCCCCCCATTGCCTGGACTGGCGACTCACGATACGAGACGTATCGATTTTGCGAAAAATTATGCTGGGAAGATCAATTTACCAAAAACTGCTATCGAATTTCAGATGCTCTATGGGATCCGTCGTGACTTGCAGGAAAAGTTAACTGCTGATGGCTATCCAGTACGTGTTTATGTACCCTATGGCACGCAGTGGTACCCGTATTACATGCGGCGATTGGGAGAACGTCCCGCGAATGCGTGGTTCATTGTATCGAACTTTTTTAGAAATTAGAGGTATTATGCAAAAGAAAGCCAAATGGTTATTATCCGCTGTAATATTATTATCGCTGGGAGTGGTACTGGTTGTAGCAGTTTTGATAGCCCTGAACCAAGTGGGTAAATCCAGCAACCCCACTGCCAACGAACCTGATACTTCTGATGAACCCCAGGTTGTCTATCCCGCTCCAAGATTAACTAGTATTGAACAGTATGCAAAGGTTCAAAGTGTGTATCCAGCACCTTCGAATGCTGTAGCGGCCCCTACCAACACAACTCTAGCACCCAAAGTAACGACTACTCCTGCAGCAGGTAAGGGAACTCTCACAGCAGATAGCATTCAACGTACCTCGCTGGAAGATGCTAAAGCAGCCTTCGATGAAAAAAAAGCGGTCTTTATAGATGTTCGGAGTATTGAATCTTTTACCCGCAACCATGTTCCAGAGGCGATTTCCATCCCCGAAGCACAAATTAATGAACGTCTAAAAGAATTAGATCCCAATCAATGGATTATCACCTATTGTAGCTGAAGTTCTGAACAATCAAGCACCCGTGTGGCGCTTATCCTGTTACAGAATGGTTTCAAGTATGTTACAGCCCTGGGGGGAGGGTATGCTGGTTGGATCAATGCGGGTTATCCGACTGAGCCGTGACCGGCATTATCCATAAAAAGTATCTGAAGTCGCTACTTTGGGGTTTTTCGAAGTGGTGACTTCAGCCATATATAGGCTGCTGTGTTCCCCAATCTGATTCGAACTGCCCGTCCACTGTTCTTGTTCAATGTGATCTTATTATATGTACTAGGCATTGGAATAGCCCGATACGATGGTGCAATCTTAGATTTTGACCTGGTTTTACTCGGTCAACTCTGGTTGCTGGCGTTGCAGCTTGGCGTGTCATTCCTGCACGCTTATTTTAATGATCACTCGGGAAGTGAATCACAAGAGGATAGCGAGTCGGTTGTTCTAATTTCCCGCTCGATAAGGTTATTAATCGCCTGTTTTTGCCTTGCAGCTATTGCCTCGTTATCCGTTCTGTTGATCCGTGTAGTAAAAGATCCAGGCGTTTTCTTGCTTATGGTGTTGATTGTATTCGGAGCACTCAGTTATTCTTTACCGCCCATTCGACTGGAATATTCAGGATATGGGGAATTGGTACTATCAATGCTGGTAGCAAATCTGATACCTGCAATGGGTTATAAATTACAAGGAGGCGATTCACTGCGCTTGTTGGCGGTGGTCACTTTCCCACTTACCGCACTGCACCTAGCAATGCTTCTGGTGTTTTCGCTGTCTACTTATGCTTCCGATATGAAACATACACATCGTACGCTCATGCTCCGTATGGGCTGGCAGAACGGTATGCTGCTCCATAACTTGGCAGTCTTGTGTGCCTACTTGATATTGGTGCTAGCTATAACTTTCGGTTTACCATGGAAGATCGGCGCACCAGCTTTATTCACACTACCCATCGGAGTATTACAAATCTGGAATATAAACCGTATCGCTGCGGGAGCTAAACCACAATGGAAGCAACTCACGACACTGGCAGCGGGGTTGTTTTGTATCACAGCATATCTGCTGACCTTTAGTTTTTGGATCCGGTAGCATAGTATTGAAAAGGTGACTTATGCCGGAATTCCTCAATCTCCTGCCTCCTGCTGAAGCGCTTCAACGTTTGCTGTTATCTTTACCAGCTGCATCTTCGATTCCGGAGATAGTAGCGACGAATTATGCGCTCGGTCGGGTGACAGCGGTACCCGTACATGCACCCCACCCATTGCCATCCTTCCCGCGCAGCACGGTGGATGGTTATGCTGTTAGAGCTGCAGATACCTATGGTGCCAGTGAAAGTTTACCTGGCTACCTGTTATTAGCAGGTGAGGTATCAATGGGGACCGTGGCTAAAATCAATCTTGCTCCTTCGCACTGTGCTCTCATCCATACTGGCGGGATGTTGCCAGAGGGGGCTGATGCGGTGGTGATGGTTGAATATACCCAGGCATCACGTACGGGAGAAATCGAGATTCTTCGTACGGTTGCTCGGGGAGAAAACATCCTACAGGTAGGCGAAGATGTGGGAATGGGAGAAGAGGTGATTCCCGAGGGGACTCGCCTGCGTCCGGCAGAGGTCGGCGGATTGATGGCACTCGGATTGACCCAGGTAGTGGTCATGCAGAAACCGAGAGTTGGGATAATATCCACTGGTGACGAGATCATTTCTCCTGAAAAAGAACTACAGCCTGGTCAAGTGAGTGATGTAAATACCTACACTCTCAGTGCGTTAGTTCAAGAGTGTGGGGGGCAGCCGGTTGGTTACGGTATTTGCCCAGATCGAGTAGACGCACTGGAATCTGTTGTTGCTCAGGCATTAGCGGAGTGCGATACGGTAGTGATTACAGCTGGCTCTTCAGCCAGTACGCGAGATTTGGCCGCACAGGTGATTAATTCATTGGGTCAGCCAGGTGTTCTGGTGCATGGAGTAAACATCCGACCGGGTAAACCAACTATTTTAGCTGTGTGCGATGGTAAGGCTGTCATTGGCCTTCCGGGAAACCCGGTCAGTGCCCTGGTGATTGCCAGTTTGTTCGTTGTACCAGTGGTAGAATCGCTGCTCAGACTGCATAGTTCTGCTAGACTACATCAAAAACAATTACGCCCGTCAATCCCAGCCCGGCTGACAGTTAATATCCCCTCGCAAGCTGGACGGGAAGATTGGGTTCCGGTGAGATTAACAAATACTATTGCCGGTTACGAGGCGGAGCCAGTGTTTGGTAAAAGTAATTTAATATTCACCCTGGTTCGTGCAGATGGGTTGATTTGTATTCCACCGGATGTTACAGGATTATCTACAGGTGAGGTAGTCGATGTGAATATCATGTAAAGTTACCATTTTGTGTTAATTACGGTTTATTTTAACGATGTCAGATCTCCTCTTGTTAAAGCAACGAGTTGCAGTTTGCCGGTTGGCCGCTGACGAAGCTGTTCCTGCCTGGGTAAAAGGTGATGAGTTGACGGTTATTACCCGGACACCCGAAGAATTATCTATGGTGTGCGACGAGCGATGGGTTCCCGTTCACATAAGGGCTGAGAATGGATGGCGAATTCTGAAGGTACAGGGACCGTTAGATTTTAATCAGGTCGGTGTTTTATCAGCCATTGCCATTCCACTCGCGCAGGCTGGTGTGAGTATTTTCGCAATATCAACGTTTGATACGGATTTTATATTGGTAAAAGAATCATCTCTAACACAAGCGATGAATGCGTTGCAGGATGCCGGACATAAGGTTGATGCTGAATGAAAAAAATAAAGTTATGGTTTAATTTTTGGCTATTGCTTTTGGTGATCTGCCTGGTTGTCTCCGGTTGTTCGGCGCCGGCGCATTTAATATCCGTTACACCCATCGGAGAACCTGTACCTGTTACGGTATTGATTACACCACCTACCCCTCCCACTCCTTTCCAGCCAGTTCCGCCAATTAACACACAGCCTCCTCCATTTACGGCGACACCCCTCCCCACCTGGACGCCGACCCCAACGTTAACGCCTTCTCCTACACCTACCGCAACCTGGGCATATAATGAATCGGGTAAGGTTATAGCTCCGATCCTGTTGTATCATCATATTGCAAATTTAACTCCTATAAACCGATATTATGTTTCACCAGAGAATTTCCGGGCTCAGATGCAAGCATTAAGAGAGTGGGGTTTTACTACGATTACACCTTCCTACTTGAGGCAGGTGTTGGTTAGTGGTGGTGACCTGCCGTACCGACCCGTGGTAATCACCTTTGATGATGGTGATCTGGATGTGTACGAGAATGCATATCCCATTATGCGTGAATTTGGCTTTATTGGCGCTTTTTATATTGTGTCTACTCGCCTGGGTGCAGGTGGGTACGTTGGAGTGGATCAATTGAAAGACATGGCGTCTGTAGGTTGGGAAATCGGAAGCCATACCTCAGATCATCTCGATTTAACTTTAAACCATGCTTTGGTACGTGAAGAGATGTTGCAATCTCGACTAGATATCCAGGAAGCGCTCAGTGTGACGGTGACCTCAATCGCATATCCATATGGTTTAGTGGATGAGTATGTAGCAATGCAGGCGCAGGAATATGGATACATGACCGGCATGGGGTTGGGTATTTTGACGGAACACACCTGGGGTACGATGTATTACCTCAACCGTCGCGAAGTACATGGCGATATGGATTTAACCACCTTCGCAGGTTTACTTCCCTGGTCTGGATCAATACCAACACCTACGCCTCCACCTCCAGACTTGGGCACGGCAACTCCTGTTGGCTCCGCAGCCTCTGCTCTCACCCCAACACCGGGCACCGGCTCTCCTTAATCTAGTTCTACCTGCCAGATTAGCCGATATATGAACATATACTTACATGATATCCCATTACCAGAAGCTCAAGCTCGGTTCGCAGCTGCATTACAATCTGCTGGGC
>Ga0315274_10002533_pt1 | contig 27478 bp, 25 predicted proteins | sample YL17G02_20_MG_FD_203700 | JGI IMG/M metagenome (GOLD analysis project Ga0315274, IMG submission 203700) | Sediment microbial communities from Yellowstone Lake, YNP, Wyoming, USA - YL17G02_20 | ecosystem: Environmental > Aquatic > Freshwater > Lake > Sediment | place: USA: Wyoming | collected...
AAGATGAACTAGATTTTGCTTCGTCGCAAAAGAACGGCTCCTCGCAATGACGGATGGAAGGTTGTGTCAACAGTATTACGCTCCTATTAAGAGCCTGTCCGAAAACCTCGGACACGGACTGGCACAGACGGACACGGACAAACACGGACCTGGTTTTCGGATAGGCTCTAATATGTCATTCATCCTTCCGCCTTCATCCTTCATCCTTGTCTCTCAAATCCCGCCGTCCACGAAGATATTCTGCGCGTTGATGTACTGCGCCTTGTCGCTGGCCAGAAACGCGACCACTTCGGCGACCTCGTCGGTCTTGCCCGGTCGGCCCGTGGTGCAATATCGCACATACTCGGCGAGCCCCCTTTCCGGTACCATCCGGCCCACGCCGTCGTCGAGCAGACCCGGCACGACGGAATTGACGCGAATGTTGTACCGCGAGAACTCTTTGGCCAGCGACAGCGTGAAGCCGCTGACGCCCGCCTTGGCGGTTGCATAGTGGACCGGCACTTCGAGCACGCGATGGCCGGCCAGCGAGCCGATGTTGATGATGACGCCGGCCTTGCGCGCCACCATGCCGCGAGCCGCTTCGCGCGTGACCAGAAACATCGTCTTGAGGTTGGCGGCCATCAGGTCGTCCCAGTCTTCTTCCTCGATCAGCGCAAACGGCATGACCTGGGTCAGTCCGACGTTGTTGACCAGCACGTCAATCTGCCCGAAGCGCTCGATCGCCTGCTGCACCGTGGCCTTGACCTGCCGGCTGTCGGTCAGGTCGGCCTGAAAGGCGACCGCGCCGGTTTCGCTCGCCACGGCTTCGGCGGCAGTCTGGTTGGTCTTGAACGTGAAGGCGACGCTGACGCCGTCCTTGCACAGCCGTCGAACGATGGCGCTGCCGAGCGCGCCGCTCCCGCCGGTCACGAACGCGATCCTACTCACCCTTTTCCTCCAGTAGCCGGCAGACCAGGTTGACCATGGTGGCGACGCGGAATCGGCGCGGCAGCGCGGCCGCCGTCAGTCCCTCGCTCAATTCTTCCGCGGGAACCTCAGGCAGGGCCTTGCGCAGTTCCGCGAGCGCCTCGGGCGTATAGACGCCGTCCACTTCGAGCGGTCTGCCGTCGAGTTTTGCTCTCGCGCGCCGCTCGATATCGCGCGGCGAAATCGAAATCCTGAACTTCTGTTCGAGATGAAACGTGAGGTCCAGAAGGTCGAGCGAGTCGGCGCCCAGATCGTCAATGAGCTTCTGCTCCTCATGGATTGGCCCCGCCGGGAGGTCGAGAACCTCGGCTAGGCATTCGCAGACGCCGGCAAAGACCTCTTCGCGCGTCATTCGACAAACCTCGCGATCTCGGCGATCGGTTTTCGCGGCGGGGCGGCGGGCGTTTCATCCGGCCAGCCGACGGCGATCAGGCAAACGATCTCGTGCTTCCGGCTGAGGTCGAGAACCTGTCTCAATTCATCACGAGCGGCCAACGCGCCGGTCATGCAACAACTGCCCAGTCCGAGCGCATGGGCGGCCAGCATCAGGTTCTGCGCCGCCATGGCTGCCGAAGTCGCGCTGCCGACCGTGGCCGCCGCCGCGTCGCCGAGAAGATGGCGTTGGACGGCGTCGGGCGCGCCGGCCGAAACGACAACGACGGCCGGAGCCGCGACGAAATCCGTGAAATGCGCGACATAGGGTTCCACTTCCTCGATCACCCCGCTGCCGCGATTCGCCTCGATGATCGCCTCCCACCGCCGCTTCACCGCCTCGGCCATGTCGCGCTTGACCTCTGCCGATGTGACGACCGTGAAGAGCCAGTCCTGCCGGTTGCTCGCCGATGGCGCCCAGATCGCGGCTTCGATGAGGCATTCGAGCCCATCCCTTTTGACCGTCTTGTCGCGAAAGCGCCGGACGCTTCGGCGCTCGCGGAGGACCGACAGAAAAGCCTCGGCGTCCTTCATAGCGCCATTCCTCCATCCACGCAAATCTTCTGGCCCGTGATATAGGCGGCCTCGTCCGAAACCAGAAATGCAATGAGGCTTGCGACCTCTTCGGGTTTGCCGAACCGACGCACGGCGACGTTGGCCAGGAGTTCATTCTCATACTCGCTGCGAATCCGCTCGGACATGCGTGTCTCGATGACGCCGGGCGCCACGCCATTGACCAGAACGCCCTTGCGGCCCAGCTCGAGCGCCAGCACGCGCGTCATCGCTTCGAGGCCCGCCTTGCTCGCCGCATAGGCGATCTGGCCGCGGCCGCCGCGCACCGCCGCGATCGAGGAGACATTGACGATGCGGCCCCAGCGGCCCAGCAGCATGAACTTCGCGGCGGCGCGCGCGAGTCGAAACGCCCCGTCGAGATTGGTCTCCATGACCTCGCGCCAGGTCTCGTCGTCCATGGCGAGCGCCGGGGCCTCGCGATTGATCGCCGCGCAGTTGACCAGAACGTCGAGGCTACCTTCGCGGTCGAAGATTTCCTGACACACGCGATCAACTCGCGGAGCGTCGAGGAGATCGAGATGGATGCTCTGAGCGCGCCCTCCCGCCGCACGGATTTCTTCGACCACGGCACCGGCGGTGTCTTCGTGCTGCCTGAAGCCCACATAAATGGCGTGACCCGCCGTCGCCAATGCCCGCGAGACGGCCTGGCCAATCCCGCCGCTGCCGCCGGCAACGAGCGCTACACGCTTACCCGTGTCGGCCATTGTACTTCCTCAAGATGAGCGTCGCGTTTTGCCCGCCAAAGCCGAACGAATTCGTCAGCGCATATTCGCCATCGAACGGCGCGGCCTCGCCCGTCACGTGGTTCAGCTCGCAGCCCTGGCCCACTTTCTCCAGACTCGGATTGGGAGGCATCGCGCCTCGCACCAGCGCCAACAGGCACGCGCCCACCTCGACCGCTCCCGCCGCCGCTATCATGTGGCCGGTCACCGATTTCGTTGCGCTGACCGGGATTCGCTCCCAGACGCCGGCGAAAACTCGGCGGATCGCCGCGGCCTCGATCTCGTCGTTCAGTCGCGTCCCTGTCCCATGCGCATTGATGTGAGCGACGGCGTCGGGACCGATCCCCGCGTCTTCAAGCGCCGCCGTCATGGACCGCGCCGCGCCGTCGCCGTCCGGATCGGGCGCGGTCAGACTGTAGGCGTCGAGCGTCGAGCCGTAGCCGCACACCTCGCCCAGAATCTCCTTCCCTTCCGCCACGGCTTTCTCCAACGGCTCGAGGACAAACACCGCCGCTCCCTCGCCAAGCACTGTCCCGTTGCGCGCCGCGTCGAACGGCCGACAGGCGGTCGGGCCGCGCGCGTTGTCCGTCGTCAGCGCCCCCAGCAACTGGAAGCCGCCGACGCCCAGCGGGTTGATCATCGAATCGAAGCCGCCGCAGACCGCCGTCTCGCACAGCCCCGCGCGAATGTTCCGGAAGCCGTGGCCGATCGCTTGTGCCCCGGCCGCGCACGCCGAGCAATTGGTGAGCGCCCGGTCGGGTCGGCCAAACGAATCGCAAACCAACGACGCGGCGGTGTCGAGCGGTATCTGAAGCGGTCCCTCTTCGCCCGACAGGCAGCGCTCGCACATGGCTTTGAAATCGGGCTTGCCCGTCCGAACCACCTTTTCCAAGTTGAAAATCTCGAGGCTCACGCCGAGGTGGAGCAACGACCCGGCACCCAGCCGCTTGATGCCCGCCTCGGCCAAAGCCGCCACGCAAGCGGCATAAGCAAAACCGACCTTGGGGTCGTCGGCAGCCACACGCGCGACCTTCTCGGGCAAGTCGAGCGGCTCTTTGACTTCGCCCGCCAACCGGACATCGAACGTGCTGCAATCGAAGCGTGTGATGACGCCGATGCCGCTTTGGCCCGCCGCGAGCGCATCCCAGAAGGCCGTGCGGCCCACGCCGATCGGCGAAACCACGCCGAATCCCGTGATGGCCACGCGCTTCATGCCGCACCCTCAATATCCGACCGGTCCGACTCGTCCGACTGGTCCGACCTGTCCGACCCGTCCGACACGCGTTTGACTTCAGCGCGAAACTCCCGGCCATCCGCGCCGCACAATCTCACCGGCAAGCGACTCTGAAGACCATCGGGCGCATGGAGCAACCCACACGCCAGTGCCAGCAAGATCGCCGGCGCGGCAGCAAAGCTACGTCCCATGCGCACCGCCAGCGGGTTGTGCGTCGTTCCATCTGATGGCCGCACATCCATGGCGGCGATTCGCGCATAGACACGTGGCGCGTCCCGCCGGGCCGTGGCCGCCGACTCCATGACGACGTACGCGGCGCCGGCCGACGGATACTCGCCATCGGCCAGCAGACCCATCTGCTTCAGATAGACAACCGTCACCGGATGAGCCGCGTTATCGGTCGCGCCCGCCAGCGCGCAATCCACCTCGCCCGTCGCGACCGCTCTCCACGCCTCCAGCAGCGCCGCCGCCGTCTGCCCTTCCCACGGCGAGAAAATGAAGTTTGGTCCCTTGATTCCCTCGATCATCGAGACGATGCACGGCGGCATGTTGGCCAGTATCTTGAAGGAGAGAAGCGGATTGGTCGCCGGCAGACTGCGTTGGCCGAACAACCGGCACGAAAACCGTCCGTCCTCGTCAACGGATTCGCGAATCATCGGAAGTAGATCGTTGACGCTGGCGGCGGCCAGGCCGACGCCGGCAAACAGGCCGACGCGCTCCGGCCGAAATCGTTCCCGGACTCGCGCGTCTTCGCAGGCCTCGTGCGCCGCCACGCAACCGAGCGCCGCCGCCTCGGACATGTACTTGATCATCCGCCGCCCGCCCAGCCGTTCGGCTGCGTCGAGCTCCGGCAGCGCCGCCGCCTCGGCCCGCTCGAGGCTCGTTCCGGCGAGCTCTTCCAACGTCGCGCGCCGGGCCACGCATCCCGTCCGCCACGCCTCGCACGTCGCCGTGGCCGTTGCGCCCAGGCTCGTGACCATCCCGATCCCGGTCACCACAACGTCGGCGGATTCAATCGCCATCGAGGCCTTTCAGCCAGAGCGACAGGATTTCGGCCCGCGCCGCTTCCAGTCGCGGGTTCTCCAGTTCGTGAAAAGAAAAAACAAGGCTGCACTCGGCGATCAGATCGCTGGCCCGAAACGCCTGCGCCGCGACTCTGCCCCCGAGCTCGTTGACCGACGCCACCTCGGCCCGATACTCAAGCTGATCCCCGGGCTTTGCCGGACGGCGGAACTTGGCTTTCTCGATGATCGTCATCAGCGCTTTGACGTTGCGCCCCGCATCGCGGCGCACGCCCTCTTCGAGCAGAAGGCCCGCCAGCTGCGCCATTCCTTCAAGGATCAACACACCCGGCATGATCGGCTTGAGCGGGAAGTGGTCGTCGAAGAAATCCTCGCTGAGCGTGACGTTCTTGACGGCGGTTGCGCGCCGCCCCGGCTCCCAGGACGTGATGCGATCCAGCAACAAGAACCTCATCTCGTTTGGCCCTTCTGCCCGAGACTGCCGCGCTCAATGCACTTTCGCCCAATGGCCGCCAGGGCGCTTCCGATCAGGCTGCCCAGGACGATCGCGATCAGCCATGTGGCGAGGATAAGTGCTCTGGCTTCCTCGGGGTGGTTGCTGGAAATCAGCGCGGTCAGCGGCGGCACGAGGGCCGACCCAATCCCGCAGGCCGCGCCGATGAGCATGCCGTCCAGAACCGTTGCGGGTCCTTCGGCCGAACGATGCTTGAGAAGCCACAGCGAAAGGCCAAAGCGATTCACATAGGCGGCAATCGGCGCGCCGAGCGCCAGCGACAGCGCCATGCGCAGCACGTACACCCACCGAAAGGGGAGCGTGGCGAACGCCCCCGCAAACCACACAACGGTCGGGACCACGCAGTACAACGCCCCGATGACTGCCACGTGCCGAACGTAGAAATCACACAAGCCTCGCATTCTTGCGGCGCTCTCCATGACGAACCTCCGCTCTCTGCGCTGTCGTGCTTATCACGCTTCTTCTTCCAATTCGCTCAGACTGGAGCCTACTTCCGCCGGCCTCCCTGCGCAAGCTATGTATTCTGGAAAACCTCCGGCGCTGTCGTCCGCGCGAATCGGGACTTCCGCACGTTCCGGCCTTTGGCCCAAGGCGGCCCGTGGCCGCAGCGAAAGACGACTCTGGACGTTAGACCTTCGACCCAAGACCAGGAACCATGCACGAGAAAAAAAGTCCACCCTGTCCACTCCGTCCACAACGCGCGAACGATGCACTCTCGGAGAACTGAACAGGGACGCCCACGCTTTGGCAGGTCTTGACGATTGAGGGCTGCTGTCGCCCCACTGTTCCCCGCCATGGCTTTCCCGTCAAACAAAACACCCCTCTCGGGCTCTCCAAGAGGGGTGTACAATCTGGGCGCCGGATCCTTGATCTCACTGCGGACCTCGGACCCCAGCCCTGAGTTCTCTCATGGTGGGTGATGGGGGACTTGAACCCTCGACCTCTGCCATGTGAGGTCGAGCCGGAGGTACGAGCATGCGTTTTTCAAGGGTTTTTGCCACTTTCAACAGCACCAAACGTACCTAACAGCACGCAGAAGGGTGTAATAAAAGGGTGCAGGATGGGCAGACTCGCTTCTGCCATGAATGGGCGAAGGCTGGACGGTTTTGCGGCGTTGTTACTGTCCAGTGATTTACCACAGATTCGGTTCCGTCACATGTGCCTGCAAGAACCGTCGCGGGCGGCAGATAGGGGACGACGTTTTTCTTGGCACGGGTGATGAGTGTCGCAAAGCGCAGTGATCTTTCATAGCGCGAGACTCGAGCAAGAAGGTGGTGCAAGAGCTCTTCGGGAAAGACGGGAGAACTCTGCTTCGAGCGCTCTCAGCCAGGGCGCTTTTCCTTTTGGGGGATCGCCGGAGATGCGACAACGCCCAGAGCGTTCACCGGGGAATCTTGTGACGGGAAATGTCGCCAGCCTCCTGAAGGACATGTTGGTTGGGCAGAGGTTGACTTGCTGGCCGGTGGCTCTTGCGGCGGCGACGAACGATGTGTTGTGGGACGTATGATGCCGGCAGCGCTTCAGGTCGTTTCAGAACATAATTCTCTTCTTGCCGAGTCGGTGAGGCGGCTTTTGCGCGCCGACGTTGCAGCCAGACTCCCAGTAGTACCCCCACAAGTATAATGGCGGACAGAAAGTCAATCATCGCGTCCGTCCTCGAAGCACCGGGCGGCATAGTCAGTGGGATCCCATCCAGAAACTTTTGGCGCTCCATTCACCGCACCGGTGAATTCCTACAGGAAGGAGTATGGGGCTGGCGTGGCAGCGATGTCAACCAATACTGATGCACTTCTCCTGTCGGGCTTTCTCGCATTTTCTTGTCGTTGTTTCTACTACAAGGAGGAGGCAACCGAGGAAAAGGCGATGTACAGAAACCCTGCAATCTGCGGTTGGGGACTCAAGGCGATGCAAGCAGGTGGGCCTGCGCTTGCCCCCCGGCGGTTCCACGATCGCCGCGACATTGGCGTCGGTGCGGCCTGGCCGATCCGCTCGGAGTATCTGCTCCTACCCGTTCCAGAAGGGCGGTTGCGCGAAGCCGGCTGCTGTGATCAGGCGCTTTTCGAGAAGCGTCTTGGAGTTCGAAGCGCCTCGAAAGCAGTTTCGAGATCGGGCGGCAGAAGGCCGACGAATTTGACCCCCACGCGATACATGCCGAGTTCTTCCACCGGCACACAGTAAATGGACTTGCCCAGGACAAACACGCTGGCAGGGCGATGAGGGATGTTCAGTTGCATCTGAATCAACATCGGCACGGGAATCGGCATGTCCACCAACATCGACAAGCCCGTGCGGCTGATGTCGCACATCACCGAGTTGCCGAACTCAAAGGGGGTGCTGTCCACCTTCGCTATGATGTTGTACGAAATCTTGATGTCATTCTCGAGTCGTTGACTGTGGCGTTTCTCCATGGCTCCAACCTCAGGAGGATTCCCGGTCTGTACGACAGTTGAACGCGAACGGGATCATCTGCCAGGCATCTCGCGCGTATCAAGAGAAATCGGTTTGTCCAAATCGAGAAAAACGAGGGGGTGTGATTGACGAAACGCAGTGCGCTTGCCCTGATCGAAGGGGCGAGTGCCGGCGTGAAGGCAGGGGCCGCGACATTGCGGCGGTCATGCGGGGGAAACGGCGGGCATCCAGAACGGCATTCCCCGGCGAGATACGGACGTGTCTTGCCGGTCTGTCCGGCGTTCGTGCATCCAGAGGGTCGAGGCACACGCAAGGCGTGTCACAGCGGCAGCCAACGACAGCCTGTGGTCCTGGATTTCAGACTTCCGACCGAGAGCCGAAGAGTAAGGTCGTTCACCAGCATATCCGCACGCGCAGGAGCACGAAAAAGGAAACGAGATCATGATCATGGTGGCTATATCGGCCTCATCACCGGGATCGCTCCTCGGGTGGCGAGAGCCGGGTTCGTGCGGGCGCGAGACATCCCGCGCGCTGCGTCCTGCGAGCAGAACCTGATCAAGATCCAGGGGGCTTCGACCCAGTGGGCTGTTGAATGCGCATGAAGGGCGCAACGACGATTGAACGGACTGGCTCGAGGGCAACCCTCCCTGACCGAAAAAGACCCTGAGGCGCCGTGCCGGTGGAACTTCCCGCCACTCCGACGGTCGGCGCGGCATAGACGTGCAGTTGCTCAACACCGGATTCGTTCGAGACCCAGCGGTCGGGGTGCAAACAGCAGCCTCCTGACACGCAAGAGTGACGTAACGTAGTTGCCTGTTTCGGATGGGGGGATGTGGCCGGTTATGGTGGTCCGATCCTATTGCGGAGTCTGGACCTGCCTTCGCCGACCGTGGGTCGGGTGAAGCGTGTTCCTGAACATCGCCAGAGATGAGACCATCAGCAGCCGTGGTCCGAATCACGGCCAAGCCAAATGGGTAATCAGGGTTACGTTCTTGTGTAAGCTGTTACACGACCCGGCGGTGGCCTCGCACTGACCATGGGAGACCACTTAGCCAAGCCAGACCTCAGGCATCCCGTTCCCATTCGTCCTAAGTCACACAACACCAGTACTATACGAATGAGGGGAGAGCCGCCATGCCTTGGCAAGAACTCAACGATGAGATGGTACCTGGCTTCGGCATGGGAATTGCGAAAGCACGTATCCCAAGTGTAGTGCGTAGCCTCAGTTCTGGAAGAAGCAGCCCGTAACGAAGAACCGTCGGGGGGGGAATGGTTCCAGGATGGGCGATGGCAAGCGGTGCGAACGCTGGCCTGAGCGAGATGCGTTTTCTGCTTGATCTTGTTGAGATGTGGGCGTAACAATACGGTGTTTATTCGGGGTGGACAGACTCGCTGTCGCACGGAAGAAAGGACGGGGTAACCAGTCTGCGTGCGAAATGGAGTTCACTTGTGGCGCAACGGTGCGGTGTCTGAAGAGGGGGGATACCGCACGGGGTGAACGCCCGAGAGAAAATGGTGTCTCACTTTCCGGATGCAGTTGAAGTCGCGCAGGAACGACGCGGCACAGGCATGTCCGCGCAGCAAGGCGGGTGAGTGATGCCTGCCGAAGCCTGTGTCCGATCTTAGCTCGCGGCGGTGCTAAAGCACGAGCTTCCTGGAGTTGCGCGGATTGGGATTGAGAAAGCGGGAGGTGGTGGGATCCATGTACAAGCTGTGCAAGCAAGAACACGAGTTCCGGGAGAAAATGAGGGGTCGGTACCCCATGGACCCAAAGTGGTATGCAGTGATGACGCATTGCGGGCGTGAGCACGAGGTCTACGACAGGATCGCCCAGGGCTTTGCCGGGGATGGCGTGGACCAAATCTTTCTACCCGAACTCAAAGCACACGGCAAGTCGCCAAACGGCAGACACAAGCGGCACAGCCTTTTGTTTGCCTGCTATGTTTTCCTTCGCTGTCGAATGAGCGATGAGATCTACATGGAAATCAGCGCCTATGAGACCGTGTACAGCATCCTTGGGCGGGCCTACCGAATCCCGTCGGCCATCGAGGATACGGAGATGACCCATCTCAAGGGTATTCTGACGACTTACCCCGCGCCGATGATGAGCCCTCGACTCAACATCGGAGCCGAGGCCGTGGTGGCCAAAGGTCTGATGGAAGGAATGCGGGGGCGCGTCGTCGAGTATAACGCGAATTTCGCCAAGATTGAGACGTGCTTCTCGTTTTTCGACAATGGCACGAGCGTCATCGTTCATGTTCCGCTGTCGCAGCTGCGGCTGGAGGAGACGGGATTCTTCAGTGCTGGAGCGGAAAGAGACAGGGCTGCGCGGTTCGCCTCGGGACTGTTCGGGTGAGGGATTGTTGATACATGATGGTCGGGGGGGCGATCGTAGCGCTCATCCACTCTTGGCAAGCTGAACAGTTTGATCACGTGTGGATTCGAGCACGAAGGAGAGGTGGTTGGTGACCATCGCGAAGAAACGCGCAGCGTTCTGGTTTCTGTTATCTGTGCTTTGGTTGGGATTGATCGGATTCGCCTCGCTCAATCCTGCGCCGCCCGGCCTCAAAGTGCTGGAAAGAGTGACATCCTGGTTTCCATTTCCAGGACCCGCCATGCGCACTGCCCAAGCGGTCATTCATGCGTTTGTGTTCGGCATTTGGGCCGTGCTTTGCGGGAAGGCTCTTGCTTCGGTTTTCCCATCCACGCCACCACTCAGGCTCCTTATCTTCTCAATGACAGCGGTTCTGGTGGTTGGAGGCGCCATCGAGATCATACAAACATGGATTCCTAACCGCGCCCCCGATGTGGTTGACCTGTCGAGTGACATGGTGGGCGCTTTCGTTTTCCTACGGGTCTCTCAGAGCAATTTCATTGACAGGTTCTTACATCATGCTCCTATTGCGAGCACCTCTTGTCTCGTTGTCCGGCATAGATCCCAAAGAGCGGAGAAATGAGCACGGCCGCTTCCAGTGATGGCGAAGATTCCAGAATTCCAAAAAAAAGGCGCATTTTGGCGTTGACACCTCGATTGAGGAAGCGTAGAAATCCAGCCCTGAAATGGGGGTAGGAAAGACAGGCAAAACGTGATGCTGGCTACGTCGCGCAAACGAGGATCACTCGGCGCAGCGGGGCTGCGTACCTGTCCCAATCCCACCCCCAGCTCCGCGGTCGGCTAACGCAGTAGCATCGATCTCATCAAGCACGGATTCCCGATGCGTGTCCAAAACGGGGATGCGCGAAGCGTTCCCAGTTTTGAGGAGGATGCTCTCGGTCTTGTTTCTGGTCTCGGGCCCTCCGTTAGGCACGCAAGCGGCACGTCAGACCGAGATTACCTCGACACGGCCAACGAACAGAATCCTTGAAGCGCCCGTGCGGTCGAGAAAGAACGCCCGCCCGTCTCAGTTGTCAACAGGCCCGCCGTCGGATTGTCAACAGACGGCTCGCCGCGATCTGAGCGCAGTCTGTAAGGCCGATGGCCGTGCGGCTCGGAAGTTCTCCCCAGCTACCTGTCTGATTTTTCAACAAGGCTTCATTTTCCCCTTGACAAGTCCGCGGTAATTCTACGAGAAAAGCCAATCGAGAGGGGCCGTAGAACATTCTGAAGATCAATGCCGGGCGCGGCGAGTAAGGGGACTCGCCACGCTCCTCACAGGTAGCCTGCTCCTGTTGCCGCTCGAGAGTGCCTCTCGCCAATTCGTCCCTGAGCTCGAGTAAGACGTATTGATGTCGCGCTGCGACGCCGGGCGGGCCCGCGCCGACAGCGGCCGAACGCGACACGACGCGCCTGACCATTGCAGATCGGAACCAAGTGTCCTCCGTGTGGGATTTCGACAGGTTCTCTGAAAAGTGGCCCTGTAGATGCATGAGATGCGAGAGACGGGAGGGTCTGCGGGCCACAAGGACCACCGCGGCGAGAGTCCGCGGCTCAGTAGTTCTTGTCGGGAAACAGAAGAAGGTTTGATCGGCAGGCAAATGGAAATCCAAGGGAATTCAAACGAGCATCATCCATCGTTGGTCGGCAATATCCAGACGATCGAGCACCTGGAATTGCGAGACTCCAACGGCCATGAACGGCACGAAATTGAGAATCCGCATTTCATTTCGAATTGGGAAGTTCAGTAAACGGCTTCGAGGGGAGAGGAAAGAACAATGCCCGACTACGTGACTAGTCCAACGTGCTGGCTTTTCTTTCTGGGTAGTCTGGTCGCAACAGGCATTCTCACGCCGGCGGTAATGCAGCTGGCGAGAACGGTCGGGGCACTCGACCAAGGTGGGTACAGGAAGGTGTACAAAGGCTCCATGCCTCTGCTGGGCGGGCTTGCCATAGCCCTGCCGTTCTTGGGGGTTTGCATTCTGGGGATGGCAGGGCCGACAGCCATGTTGCAGGCCATCGCGGGGGGAAAACTGGATCTGGCTTTTCTCGCACTGGGTTGCGCAGTCATCGTTGGACTTGGAGTCGTGGACGACTTGCGCGGGATGAGGACCCGCATCAAGCTGCTGGTTCAGATCCTGGCCGCCCTCTTGATCTGCGCGGCCGGCCATACGATTCTTACGATCCAGATTCCGTTCATCGGAACGATCACCTTGCATCCCCTGCTGGGTTTGGTGATTACGGCTCTTTGGATCATCGGCATCACGAACGCTTTCAATCTGGTGGATGGAGTGGATGGCCTGGCTGCTGGCGTGGCGCTTATTGCTTCCATGGGATTGGCCATCATCGCCGCGATCAACGGCGCAACCTTCGTCGTTCTTCTCTGTGTCGCGCTGTCGGGCAGCCTGCTTGCCTTTCTCGTGTTCAACTTCCATCCGGCCAAGATCTTCCTGGGCGATACGGGAAGCATGTTCCTCGGGTTCACATTGGCAACGGTCGCGCTGATGGGCAGCTACAAGTCCCAGGCAGCGGTCATTTTTCTGGCGCCGGTGCTGGCCTTGGGATTCCCGGTTTTTGAGACGCTCGTGTCCATGCTGCGGCGGTTTGTTCACGGGCGCCCCATGTTCGTGGGCGATCAGAGTCACACGCACCACCGGCTTCTCAGGAAAGGCTTTTCGCAGCGACAAGTCGCCGTGACACTCTATGCCGTGGCCTTGCTCTGCATGGTCTCTGCCATCTTGTGCCAGCTGCTTTCCTCGCGGGCGCGAACGGCATGGATTCCGATAGGTCTTTATGTGGCAACCGTCATGGGACTGGCCTGGCTCGCCGGCTATCTACGGCCGAGCAAGGAAGCGAACGGCTCGGGGCGCCGCCAGCGCAACCAGCTCCTCACGGCCCTTGCGCGATACGCTGCACTGAGCCTCAGTACGGGCAGATCGTTGCTGGGATCGGAAGTGATTCTGAGAATGGCCCGGCGGGAGCTCAATCTGCGCTTTCTGGAGGCTTGGTTTGAGGATGAGCACGTTCTTATCGCATCGAGCGGGCGAATGAGTCTATGCGCGACGCCCGATTCGCCGGGCGACCTTGGGAATCCTCCCTCCTTCACAGCCCCCCGTGGGTTTGCCATGAACGACAACGCCGACGCATCCCCGGTATGTTCGCTGAACGAAACTCGCGTTCAGTCGGGTTCCGGGCGCGATACCATCGTTCGTTTTCAGTATTATGAGGAACCCGACGAAATCGAGCGACAGGACGTAGTGGCCTGCCTCGCCAATCTGTTCGAACAGGCCAAAATTGATCGTCCGTTGAGTCAACCCAGACGAGCCAGCATTCAAGTGGTGAAAGGGCAATTGGTCAGCAGGGCTCGAAGAAGCACGCCCACAGTGGAACGCGTGGTCCGGTAGGACGAACCTTTTCTCGAGCCGACGACAAGGAGTTCCTCTGCTCCACGCCTGTGAAGCTTGATGGCAACAGCCGGGCAGAAGCGGGCATCCGTGTACAAATCCTCTGAAACGCACGCGATGTGTATGAGGATTGGCTGAAGGTGTCGTTCGAGAACCATTTACGGAGCAAGTCCATATTCTCCGACTAAGCAGGACGATGCAGAACTTCACGATCCCACTGTGGTCTTGCATCCCGTCGCGTGATTCCCGATCCGGAAGGCCCAGGATGCAAGGACGCGCTGTCGAGTTCAATTCTGATTCCGTGAGACTCTGGCCTAGCTTCTCATTCCAGTGAGTCAAATCGAACTGGGCGAGATAGGCTTCTTCATTTTTCACCTTGGCTTGTTGCGGCCGAGGCAATCCAAGGCATGGAGGCTGAGAGCAATCTATGCTCGTTTCAAGGTCAAGACTAGCGCTCCGTGGCAAAGGGGCAAGTTCTCTGTTTCAGGAAGGTTCGTGTTGCCTCATTATGGGCCTATTCCTGGTCTTTGGAGTGGTTGGGTGCGCGAGACGGCAGGTTTCGGTCCCCCCAATCCGCGATATCCAAGAAACGCTGGACACTCAGGCAAAAGCGCTCCAAGAGGCGGAAATGCGAGAACGCCTCAGCCGAGCACCACGGCGAGAGGGCAGCTATCGTATAGGTACAAATGACGTCGTTAATATTACGGTGTTTCGAAGCCCAGAGTACAACGCCATTACACGGGTGGACGGGAAGGGCTTCATTAGGTTCGCTCCCTTGGGTGAGATTGAAGCAGCCGGACTGAGCGAGCGGGAGCTGGAAAGAGATCTTGAGGGCCGGCTGCGCGACAAGTACGTCAAAGAGCCCCACGTTACGGTATTTGTCAGTGAGACTCATCCCAGAGAGGTGTACCTCTTCGGCGCGGTAGGACGACCGGGAGTGTACCCGATCACCGGGCCGATGAACCTGCTTGATCTGCTCTCGAGAGCAGGCGGTGTGCCGTCCGCCGGCGGCAATGTGGCCTACGTTATCCGCTATGACACAGCGACCACATTCTCCAAGGAAGGGGCCCCACCGGAATCGTATTCGGCTGAAAATAGGATGACAATTGACATGGAGGGGCTGCTGGTCCGCGGTGAGAGTTACTGGAACGTTCCCATTTGGCCAGGAGACCTTGTGAACGTACCTGTACCGGATCCGGGTTGGGTTCACGTTACCGGCTACGGTATTGAGAGGCCGGGCACCTATCCCCTCATGACTTTTCTTGGTTTGCAGGGTCGAGAGGTTTCGCCCACCGGAGTCCAAAGCCTCGTGCCTTATCCGCTGACCCGTTCTTCCAAGACGTTGCGCCAAGCGATAGACGAGGCGGGCGGCTTGAAGTGGGAGGCGAACAAGACGATCCAGATCTTGCGGGTAGGAAAGGATGGCAAGTCAGATTTTATCCGGGTTAGCTACGGAGCTATACTGAAGGATACCCGCAACGATATTCCTCTGCAATCACGAGACACCGTCATAGTCAACCGATCCACGCTCAAATATGTCGCGGTCGTAACTGGGAGACGGTTTGAGCAAATCTTCAGATTCAATGTCTATGCATATTACGATCTCTTTTACGAGCTTGGGTTGACTACTAGGTCGTCAGGAGTGGGTGGAGCGGGCGTGCCTTGAAATCCGCCATCGTCCCTTGTGAACTCAGACTTCCCTGGAGGTAGGGGAGGCAGATTTGCGTGGTTTCCGGCGAATGATTCGACACAGGCGCAGATTGGCGAACTCGGGGCCGGCGGTTGGAGACCGGTCTGGAATCAAGTATCTCGTCCGCCTATTGGCTTCCTTCACTCAACCGAAAGAGGTCTTGACGGCGTACCTCGGGCGTTCTCTACGCGGTTTTTCGTTTCGTCGCGCAGTCGAGGAAGTTGCCGGTGGCGCATTCGGTGGACAGCGCTCGGGTACGCCAAGTGGCGAAATCGTTGTGCGGGCAGCGAGTCTGCTGCGTTGGCTCGACGGCGAAGAGATGGACGGCAGAGACCCACATACGGTTCTGGGAGTGAGCCGTTCAGCAACCAAACAGGCAATCGTCCATCGCTATCGTATTCTGTCCAAGCGAGTCCATCCCGACCGCCACAGTTCCGCGAGACAGGACTACTGGTGCGCACGCCAGAAAGAAGTCAATGAGGCCTATCGAATGCTGACTGATCCCAAATTTCGGACGCAATGGGAGGCCCGAGTTGAGAAGCGTAAGCAACTACTTCTGCGTCTGTGGCAACGCGAAAGAACTTGCCGAAAATAGTGCTACCTGTTCTGCCGCCTGTTTTGAAATGAGTTTGTCAAATTGAAGTGGAGGCGCTCCGTCAGTTTTGGTGCGAGCGACTTAGTGGACGTCACGAAATAGGCGTTGCAAGTATTGACCGGATTGTGCATAATCCGACTCATGAAAAGTGACGATGCGATGATCTGTCAATAGCCGAGTTGATTTGACCCTCCGGGAGCCGGGTTTGTGTGATCCACCTGCTGGGGATGGTGTGGTGCTGTAAGTTGGTGTTACCCCCCTATGGGGTCTTGTTCTGGTCGTAGTTCTGTTTTGGTGTTCGTCGGATTGTGTGGAGATCGCCTCCTGGGTGTGTGGACATGGCTTGACCTCCTGGATGGGTTTCCACAGGTCTTGCCGTGTTCGCCTCTTTTCTTCAAGCCTCAAGTACTCTCAAACCGAATGAACCAGAGTTCTTGTGTCCGAGGGGCGCGAAAGGAGGTGTCTTGTGGACTTTTCGAAAAAGGTACTCAAGATCGAGACCGAGGCCGAGGCTGAGCGGATTAGCCGGTTCATTAGGGAACAAGTGCTCGCGCGCTATAAGCGAAAGGGAGTTGTGGTCGGCATCAGCGGAGGAGTGGATTCTGCCCTGATGGCCGCTTTGTCTGTCCGGGCACTGGGTGCGGAAAAGGTCCTGGGCCTGATTATGCCGGAAAAGGAATCGAGTCCCGTCAGCGAGCCGTACGGTCGGGAACAAGCACAAGCCTTGGGGATTCAAGTAGAGTATATTGACCTAACCCCATTGCTGTCTGCACTCGGTGTTTACGAAAAGAAGACCCGGGTCATTCGGCGTTTGTGTGGGGATTACGAGCCGGATCGAGACAAGACCAAAATCTCGCTGCCTGGAAACTTGTTGGAACGCGCCGAGTTGAATGTGTTTTCGCTCACGGTCGAAAAGCCTGATGGCACCGCCCACTCGTTCCGTCTGGGACCGGAGGATTTTCGGTCCATCTACGCAGCACAGAATATCAAGACACGGATGCGGATGATCCAACTGTACTATCATGGCGAGAAGAACCACTATGTCGTGGGAGGTACTACAAATCGAACCGAGATGGAGCAAGGCTTCTTCGTGAAATATGGGGACGGGGGGGTGGATATTGAACCGATCGCGCATCTGTACAAAACCCAGGTTCTTCAACTTGCTCGCTCTATGGGTGTGATCGAGAGAATCCTGAAGCGGCGCCCTTCCCCGGACACTTGGAGCGGCGAGGTGGGAGATGAGGAATTCTACTTCCGCATGCCGTTCGAGATTCTCGACCTCCTTCTCTATGCATGGAATCATGGGGTGGCCAAGGATCGCATTCGAGAAGTCCTTGGTCTCAGGGACGAACAGATTGATCGAGCCTTCCGGGATTTCGAATCAAAGAGCCGCGCCACGTGGCACCTGCGATGTGTGGCTCCGAGCCTGATGTCGTGAACACGGGTGTCGCGGCGAGGTCAACGCTCACGTCGGGAATACGGTGCAAAGGAACACGTGCCCATGAGGGAAAAGATCAGGGAATTCATCTTGAGCAGATTCATGCTCGACGCGAAACCAGAGGATCTCAAGGACGGTATCTCCTTCCTTGAGACCGGAGTCATTGACTCCACCGGCGTGGTGGAGCTGCTCGCATTCCTCGAGGCGGAATTTGAAATCGAAGTGGAAGACTCCGAGATTGTCCCGGAGAATCTGGATTCGGTTGATAGCCTGTGCCGTTACCTCGAATCGAAAGGCGTGACAGTCTCGCCGCCTTGATTCCGCAGAGAGGTTTGATGCTACCATGCTGCTTGGTGACTTTCTTCGGAATTCAGCACGGCGACTGTCCCCGAAAGTGGCCTGTGTGTGCGGCAGTACGCGGTTGGGCTACGGTTCGTTCGACGAACAGGCCAATCGCCTCGCCCATGCGTTGCTGGACGCCGGTGTCCGCCGCGGTGACCGCGTGGTGGTGTTCCTAGACAATCGCGTCGAGGCTGTGATTTCCATTTTTGCGATTCTAAAGGCAGGCGCGGCATTCGTCGTCGTCAATCCCACAACCAAGGCCGACAAGCTGACCTACCTGGTCAACGATTGTGGGGCCACGACAATCATCACCAGCGGACAGCTCAGCTCGGTCGTGTCGGAGGTTGAGACGGCTGCCGAATCGCTTCGTGCTGTAGTTACGTGCGGCTGGGAGGTCTCGAGACACGGTACGCTGCGCAACCGCCGAATAGACTTCGAACATGACCTGGTCGGCTTCTCGACCGAACCACCGCGGGTGCGATGCATTGACATGGATCTCGCTGCCATCATCTATACATCGGGATCCACAGGGCGGCCCAAAGGGGTGGTCATGACACACCGCAACATGGTTTCGGCGGCCGACTCCATTACCGAGTACCTGGAGAACGTGGAGGACGATATCATCCTCAATGTTCTACCGCTCTCCTTCGGCTACGGCCTGTATCAAGCGCTCACAGCGGTCAAAATCGGCGTGACACTTGTCCTCGAGAAGTCGTTCGCGTACCCCTATCAGATTGTGCAGCGAGTGAGGGAAGAACGGGTCACGGCTTTTCCGGGTGTACCGACCATGTTTGCCCTGCTGCTGCAAATGACGGATCTGGATCCGGCGGACTTTGATGCCGTTCGATACGTGACGAATGCCGGCGCGGCCCTCCCTCCCTCTCACATCGCGCGACTTCGCCGTTTGTTCCGGAAGGCCCGAATCTACTCAATGTATGGGATCACGGAGTGTACACGAGTGACCTATCTGCCTCCCAACGAACTGGAGCGGCGTCCGACGTCCGTCGGCAAGGCAATGCCCAACTGCGAGACTTTCATCGTGGATCCGAACGGCAATCCTGTGGCGCCTGGAGAGGTCGGGGAGCTGGTCGTTCGCGGATCCAATGTCATGCAGGGATACTGGAATCTGCCCGAGGAGACAAACAAGGCGCTGCGGCCTGGACGGCATCCCTGGGAGAGGGTTCTGCATACCGGCGATCTGTTCAGAATGGACGAGGAAGGGTATCTCTACTTCGTTGCCCGTCAGGACGACATCATCAAGAGCCGCGGCGAGAAGGTCAGCCCGCGCGAGGTCGAAAACACCATCCATGAGCTGGCAGAGGTCCAGGAGACCGCCGTCGTTGGAGTGCCTGATCCAATCCTGGGCGCGGCCATCAAAGCCATCGTGGTCAAGACCGAGGGAGCACGATTAAGCGAGGCCGATGTGATCGCCCACTGCGCGCGGCGATTGGAGAACTACATGGTCCCAAAGATCGTGGAATTCCGCGACGGTCTGCCGAAGACAACCTCAGGCAAGATCGCGCGGGCGCAATTGAAGGCAGACGAACAAGCGGCGAAGGGCATGGGCGGAGAGACAGTGTAGCCACCGCGTTGTCAAGCCCGTTTGTCTCGGACGGCCCGTGGAATTTGTTGACCGTCCAGAATCAGGAAACCGTTCGGCAAGGATGCGGCCAGTCTGGCTTGGGGCAACGGACCCGCACGCGGAGTTGCACGCTTTGCGGCCGCGTGGCGCATACACGGAGTCACATCATGAGGCTCTGCACTGGGTGTGTCTTACCAGAGTCATTCCCAGGGATCCGTTTTGACGCTGCCGGCATGTGCAATTACTGCCGGGAGTTTGCCGCACGCCCTAGTGCGGAGTCCCTGAAAGCGCGATATCGCACGAAGTTCGACGGGATTGTAAATCAGGTTCGCGGCACGAGCGAATACGACTGCGTGCTGGCCTACAGCGGCGGCAAGGACAGCACTTACACGCTGTGGCTGCTGCGCGAACGCTATAGACTCAACGTTCTGGCCGTGACCTTCGACAACGGGTTCGTCAGCCCCGACGCCTTCACCAATATTCGCCGAAGCGTTGAGACGTTGAATGTGGATCACATTTTGGTCAAACCGAGGTTTGATCTCTTACGGAAGATCTTTGCCGAGGTCTCTGAATCCGGCCTCTTCCCTGCGAAAGCGTTGGAAAGAGCCAGCAGCATTTGCACCGCGTGCATAAGTCTGGTGAAGAACGCAACTCTCCGCATTGCCATTGAAAAACACGCTCCGATACTGGCTTGGGGATTCTCGTCGGGCCAGGCCGACATGCGGGCCTCGATCCTGAAGATGAATGCCTTGATGTTGCGGGCCATGCATGATTCGCGCTCCCTGCCGCTGCTGAAAATCGCCGGTGACGCTGTTCGGTCTCATTTGTTGAATGAAAGTCACTTCGCTGAGGATGTGGAGTTTCCATACAACGTTAATTTTCTGGGCTTCCACGATTGCAGCGAAGAAGACGAACTGGTGCGAATCCGGGAATTGGGCTGGCAGGAGCCAAGGGATACGGATGGCAACTCGAGCAACTGCCTGCTAAATGCCTACGCCAATCGTCAGCACATCCAGAAATTCGGTTTTCACCCTTATGCCTTCGAGGTCGCTGGGCTGGTGCGAGCTGGCGCGCTGTCGCGTGAGGAAGGGTTGGCGAAGCTGGAGAACCTGGGGAACGAAAGCACTTGCCGTGCGATAGCCATGCGGCTGGGCGTGCGGGAAGAGTTCTGAGGTCCAGTGTGCGGGTGCGGAAGCGATCTATAGTATTGCATCGGAACGGGCTTTCACTGGGATGGAATATCGCGAGTTCGGCAAAACTGGCAAGCGTGTCTCGCGGCTCGGGCTGGGAGCCATGCGGCTGCCTGAAACACACACTGCCCTGCCTCTGGGCGCGGCAGGCAGACTGGTCCGACGCGCGTATGCAAAAGGCGTCAATGTCGTTTTAGAGACATTAGGGAGTGCCAGGCGAGTCAGCCGGGTGGATTCAGATGCCGCCGGCGAGTTGATTCGTTACGCATTGGCGCGCGGCGTGAACTTCATTGACACGGCTTACATCTATACGGGTAGCGAGCAGGCCATTGGACGGGCTGTCGCCGATCTCAATCGGTCAACCTTTTTTGTGCAAACGAAGGCCCCGCTGAGCGTAGGCGAGAGCCCCGGTGCGTTCCGTCGCTGCCTCGAGCACTCCCTACAGCGGCTGGGTATGGACTACGTGGATTTGTTTCTGGCCCATGGAGCCTGTGAGGCGATGCTTAACGGTCCACTTTGGGACTTCATCAGCGAAGCTCGAAAGGCACAGAGCGAGGGGCTTGTTCGCCACATCGGCTTTTCGAGTCACGACAAGCCCGCGGGCGTTTTGCGCCTGATCGAGACGCACGAATTCGATTGTATGCTCGTTCAATACAACCTGCTCGATACCAACTATACGGTGCCCATTGCCCATGCCCATGTGCAGGGGATGGGCGTGGCCACTATGGGACCGCTCGCCGGCGGAAGACTGGTAAAGCCGCCAGAAGCCATGAAGCGTTTGCGCCTCAGAGTTGATCATGGCGTGGAACCTGGCCTGCGATTCGTGTTGGCCAACGACAATATTGACGTCGCGCTCAGCGGGGTCAGCGCGATCTCCCAGCTCGACGAGAATCTCGAGATTGCCTCTGACATGACCCCAGTCTCAGAAGAGGAGAGGCAGCAGTTCGAACTGATCGTCTTCGAACACCGCAATGTGGGCGACCTCCGATGCACGCGATGCGGCTACTGCATGCCCTGTTCGGAAGGGGTCGATATTCCCGGAATCCTCCAACTAGCGCTGTACCTCAAGCTCTACGATCTGCGGGAGTACGCTGCAGAACAGTACCGGCTTCAACGGGATACCGATCAGGGCGCTGATCGCTGTTCGGGCTGTGGCGAGTGCGAGGCAAAATGTCCTCAGGCGTTGGCTATTGCGGATCTTCTCCGGCAAACCCACCATCTGCTTGTCAGCACGCGACTCTCGCGAAAGTGATGCAAGGGATTTCGACAGAACCCGCTGCCGCGTCATTCCATGGCTGATCTACAGATAGCCATGCCAGTGCGTGGCCACCGTCAACAGGGCGCGAAAGTCGAGCGAGGCAGGGCTGACGAACTTTGAGGCAATCGAGGGGGTTCTTATGCCGATCCGCATCAGATTCCGTGATATGGCAAGCGCTCCAAAGGCGTGTTATGCGGACAGAAAAACGAAACTCCGCATCGTATGCGGATCAATCTGATTATTGTTATTAGGAGTTGTGTTGTGAATGAAAACCCTTGCTCTAAAGAATGTGCTCAGGAAAATTCGATCAGCTGGAACATTCTGGATTGCTCAACAGACCTTGGATCATCTGGAGGCTATTCGGACATATGAACTTGGTATTGTGCTTGATATGCTGCCTCCAAGGGGCAGAGTTCTTGAGATCGGCGCGGGAACAGGATGGCAAGCGCGAGCCTTGGAAAATCGCGGTTATGATGTCAGCGCGATCGATCTATCTTCGAGCAATTATCGGGAGAATCGCGTATGGCTCGTAACTGAATATGACGGTAAACACATCCCATTCGAAGACAACGCCTTTGATATCATCTTCAGTTCCAATACGCTTGAGCACATTCTGCACATATATGAGTTTCAGAAGGAGATTCATAGGGTTCTCAAACCAGATGGGGTTGTGCTCCATCTGTTACCTTCAAGTAGCTGGTGCTTATGGACAAACATTACGCATCTTCTGAAATGGTGGACTATACCGAACGCTCATGGAAAACATGCGGGAAATTCACTAACGGAAATTTACTATTTCAGCCGTCGATGGTGGGCTCGACTGTTTCGTGAAACCGGTTGGACAGTTGTGGCTCAGGATTCAAACGGATTGTTTTATACCGGAAATTCAATCATGGATTCTCGATTAAACATGAGCATACGAAGTAAATTGAGTCGTGTCTTGAGAAGCTCATGCAATATCTTCATTGTACGTAAAGGAAGCTACTCCTGATAACAATGCGGTGCACCTGACGGCTACTCCGCTGCGCTTCATAGCGGCAGGTGAGATGGGTCGTTGGGCAATGAAGGATGAATACGAATACACAAACATTCTGCGGCATGATGCGCAATAGAGTCGTAGATCTTCTCAGGCAAAGCGACCAGCTGCTTGTTGGCTCAGAAACATCCACAGAACGACGCGATGGATTCATATAGGAATCGGTACTCTTGTTTTCCGCCGCGATTCTACAGATAGTAGTGCCATTTGGTGGCGGATACCATTGGGTTGAAGTTACGCGAGGCGGGGTTGACCGAGTTGCCCGCAGAATCCTTGACTTTGGCGTTAATGGTCAAGGTGTGGGCAATGCTTGGGATCGGTTCGATCGTCCGGATACGATACTCTTTTGCGCTTAGTCGGTCTACACGCTCGATAGTTAAGCTCGGCGAGATCTCGTAGTTGTCACGTTGGTCGGCGCCAGTGACCGATTCGCTATACGTGAGCTTTAGTGCAACAGAGGTCTCGATGACCAAATCTGTCAGATAGGGGGGAATAGTGTCAATCGTGATCCCGTTTGAGTCTCCCGACCATGGGCTTTTCCTCCCCGCCCTGTCGCGTGCGCGCACCTGCGCATGCAGATTCTGACCGTTCTGTCCGGGGACTATGGCATCGGTAGCGCCGATAAGCCCACTGAACACGTTGTTAGAGTCCTTCGATGTTCCCACCCACAGCTCATAGGAGTCCACACCCGAGGCGCTTGTCCCCACATCCTTGGCCAGGGACCAGCTGAATCTCACCGAGGTGGAGGAAGTAAACGCTCCCTGGTCGGTGGGGGTCCCCGGCTGGTTGGGGTTTTCAGTATCAATCAGGATACCGTTGGAACTCTGAGACCATGCGCTAATGTTGCCCACCCGGTCACGTGCGTACACACATGCGTAGATCTTATCGCCATTCTTGATGCCATCGCCATCTTTCTCCGTGACGGTCTTTGAAAGAGCATTTCCAACCATCCCAGTAAACACATTGTGCGCATTGGGCCATTTTCCGACACTGACCCCATAGTTATCCACACGTGAAACTGTATCTGTCGCTGCGTCCCAGCTGAATCTCACCGTGGTGTAGGACGTGTAGGCCCCCGGGTCTTTTAGCCGTGGTACCGTCGGCTTAGAAGCATCCTGTGTTGAAGACTCCCGCGTTGACCAACGACTTGGGGGCGTGATCCCGTCGCGACATTTCACCCTGTAAGAGTACTCCTGACCGTGCGTCAGCGTAGTTGCCGTCGCGTTGCGTGTAGGAATCCAACCGCTGTTGCCGACGACGGCAGTGAAGGAAGTGTCAGTCGCCCACTCCAAGTAGTATTCGATGGCTCCAGGGGCTAGGCTCCACTCAAGCGTGTTGCTCGTTCCCGCTGTAAACTCCGGTTCAGGCGAAAATACTGGCGGAGATTTCGGTTCGGTAAGGACTCCCGTTTGAGCATCGGCGGTCGGTGGTGGATTCTCCTCATTACCCAGCTGGTCTTTGCCGATGGAATAGAAGTAGTAGGACCCATCCCCACCCGTGGAACTGGTATCAAAGACGATCGAGCCGGTTGTAATCCCATAGTCGGTGTAAGAGCCTGTGTTGCCGCGCTTATAAAACAGATGCATTGAAGAAAGACCACTCCGAAAATCGGTGCCGGTCGTTGACACGATGAAAGACTTAGTCAATTGGAATACAAGCAGAGGCTCAACTTCGGTCTGAGGCGGAGAGGCATCTTGGGTAGAGCTTGTGACATCGGACCATGGCCCGTACATAAGTGCCGCATTACGCGCTTTGACCCGATAGTAGTAGGTTTGTTCATCATCGAGGCCAGTGGCCGTGCAGCTGGTCACGGACATTGTCGTCTCACTGTAGCCGACGACGGCAGTGAAAGACGCGTCAGTGGCCCATTGCAGATAGAGCCCCGCCGCGTAGGTCGGAGGGGAAAAGGCGATTGTGTTGGTTGTCCCACTGGTGAAGCGGGGTTCCGCGACCAAATGGAAGGGAACGACAAACTCATACGGCCCGATGTCGGTGACACCATTTTGCGGTCGCAAGGCCCCGCTACAATCATCATCCACTTTTCCTGGCAAATTCTTGCCGTGATCCACCTGGATGCTGGCACTGGTCGCAGGACGGAAGTCCCCGTTCAGAGCATCCACAAACGTTGGGGCTGTTGAGATTGAATGTGCATCGTAACCATCCGCCTGCCATTGCGCCCACGTATGATCCACGCCATCAATCTGCCACACATAGGCTCCGACATTCTCGATAAGATTGTAATCGAAAATCCCGAAATTCGTCCCAGGATTTGCATCTTCAAAGAAAACGCCAAGGGTAACGGCACACGACGACCAAATGTTGTTCTCAAGCGTATTGGTCGTTGACCAATACTCCCCTGTTCCAACAGCAGAAGTAGCCATACGAATGAAGGAATTATTGGGATGGCAGTTGTAGAATAGATTATTTGCCACGAGTGAATTCTGGCCTGCATAGAAATCCAATGCGCAACCATTCCAAATGTTAGCCATCCAGGGCAAGTCTCCCCTGGGAACATTCACGAGAATGTTGTTTCTAAACGTGGTATATTCCGCTTCCCGCGGAAGACCGCCATGCGTTTGACCGCCAATATCTATCCCGCCTACGTTTACGAACAAGTTGCGTTCAATGAGGCCGTATAAGGAGTTGTCCTTCGTATAGAAACCAGAACCTGCACCTCGCGCCATATCTCCAATCGAGGAATCATGGAAATAGTTGTCCCGAATCGTCCAGTAGTCTCCGCCGGTTTGACCAATCATTCCACCACTGATCTGGTAGAATTCGCAATTCTCCACAAGACCATATTCGGAGTTCCAGTCTAACCATTCTCCCGGCGGGTAGTTCACCATTCCGCAACCATCCACTTTCAGACCTTCGCTATAGGCATAGCGAAATGTGCAGTTGCGGAATGTGATATGATCTGATCGAACGGCGGCGCAGTAGTACCCCCCTTCAAAGGTAATACCATCAAAGATAAGCCAGTTTGTTTCTTTTGTTGGGTTTGTCTCTTGAAGTAAAAGGGTGTAGCTTTGCCCAACCTTATTATAGCATAAGCGAACCGTATGGCTTGCAGGACTGTCCCCGTCCGGCATCCAAATATAGACCGTGGCGGAAGTTACCCCAGTTGTCCGCGTCCGAATAAATTGTCCGGGTCCGGTAATGTCGGTTGACGTTCCCCAGTCCGTATAGTTGGTCCCGGCAATCGTCAGCATGACGCCCGTGTAAGTGTTTGTGGGCCATGTTCCACCGGACGGCGAAACCGAGCAAACAAAAAGAGAGGATGCAGAGGTAGGCTGGTCACATTTATAGATCGGGTTTGGACCGGGGCAAAGCGTCCACTGGGAGAACGTCTTGTGATTGGTCCAAAGTACCTTCTCGCCATTGTAGGCTTGAAAAACAATCGGATTCGCTTCCGTGCCGGACACGGTGAAATAGTAGATGTAACCCAACGCTCCCGACGTATAGTATTCGCCCGCCCGACAGTACACTGTAATGCCAGGAGCGTTAACGGACTGAAAGGCATGTTGTACGGTCTTCCACGGCTGGGTTATCGTTCCAGGATTGAGATCGGACGGCGGGCCACCGATCCCATTCACGTCCACAAAGTAATCATGCGCACTCGCCAACGAACAACAACCAACAACGCCCACGACCAGCAACGCAGCTGCTATGAAATGCATCCGGCACATGGTTCACCTCGTTATCAAGAATAGGGGCGATCCATCAAGCCACTTAGCCAGGCGGCAGTGTGTACACATCGCGGCATTCGGTAACCGCTGTCCGTTGGGCATTCGGTAGATTCTGTCTTTTTCGTCATTCCCTAACCTTGCTTGCCGCAATTGAAACGTGCTGGTACAACTTGGCGTAAAGTTGTGAACACCTGCGCCACCAGTGGCTTTCCTTGGAAGGTCCAGCGAAACGGTTTCGACAGGGCCGTTTTGAAGTAGTCAATGTAACCTCTCCCCTCGACGGTGACTTCCACTTCCATGAGGTTCTTCAGGTCGAGGGCGATGTTAGCACGCTCCAGGTGCCAGCGCCTGTCGTCGAGGCGATCTTCATATTTCTTGCACGGAAGCAGCGCCAGAAACGAACAGAAGATGTGGCCCCGGATCGTTTCGTCGGTCTTGTGGTAAATCGGGCGCTCGACAAGACGGACTTGGTCGTCCGAAACACGTCCTCGACATTCCACTGTTGCTCGCGCTTCAGCGCCGTCTCGCGTCCAGTTCGCCCAAGGCTGCTCGTCAGCACCCACTTGCCGTCGTTGCGCTTCTCCTCTTTGATTTTTCGGCATCAGCGGCAAAACACTGGCTGACCGTCCGCACGATTCGCCGATAGCCGCGCTTGTGCGCTCCCAGTACCGCCAACTTGTCCTATGACCGCGCTGCCGAGGCAATCAGCCCGTCCATCTTACCGTTGGCCAGAAGCACATCAAGCCCGCCCAAGCTGTGGAACACCTCCTGCTCGACTTTGCGCTTGCCCCTGACGCAGTGGTTCTCGGCGATAATCAGGCACGTTTGCTAGCCCCGATTTTTAGCTCGCAGGACATGGTCCTATCTTCACTACTGCTATTGAAAATTACCATATCTCCGCTTCTGAATGCAAGAACAATCGAGACTCGGCATCTTGCGAGCGTGGCATTCGCGAATTTCGCAAAGGTGCGTTCGGAGCGGTTTGTGCGGGGGTGCGTTACTCCAGAAAAG
>Ga0315274_10002536_pt1 | contig 27467 bp, 22 predicted proteins | sample YL17G02_20_MG_FD_203700 | JGI IMG/M metagenome (GOLD analysis project Ga0315274, IMG submission 203700) | Sediment microbial communities from Yellowstone Lake, YNP, Wyoming, USA - YL17G02_20 | ecosystem: Environmental > Aquatic > Freshwater > Lake > Sediment | place: USA: Wyoming | collected...
ACACGTTGCCCTGGACGCACTTTCTCGGAGAGGGTGTGTTTCAATCCGCGCCCCGCGCTCGCGCACGGGGCGACTCGTCGAGGAAATCGCATTAGTTTGCCAGAAGTACGTTTCAATCCGCGCCCCGCGCTCGCGCACGGGGCGACCAGCCGTGGTTATCGGCCATCCTGAAGAAGAGAGCCGTTTCAATCCGCGCCCCGCGCTCGCGCACGGGGCGACGGGTTAAATCGTGAACCCGTACAGCAAGAACCCCGTTTCAATCCGCGCCCCGCGCTCGCGCACGGGGCGACCATGTCCTGCCGGCGATTCTCCCCAGGGTACTCCGTTTCAATCCGCGCCCCGCGCTCGCGCACGGGGCGACACCACCAGCGCCGACGTGTAGCCGCATTCACGCCGTTTCAATCCGCGCCCCGCGCTCGCGCACGGGGCGACATGCCACATGTTCACAGCCACTCAAAATGTCGATTGTTTCAATCCGCGCCCCGCGCTCGCGCACGGGGCGACTTTCTTCATCCCACTGAACCGCCTCGCGCAAGTGAAAGTTTCAATCCGCGCCCCGCGCTCGCGCACGGGGCGACCTAGTTCTTCGTGTTTTTCGCCGACGATGAAGCCGTTTCAATCCGCGCCCCGCGCTCGCGCACGGGGCGACTTCATTGCCTCGAATGGTGCCGCTTCCTGTTTCTTGTTTCAATCCGCGCCCCGCGCTCGCGCACGGGGCGACCCCGGCGGGCAGTGGTCAATGCGGTCAACGCAGTGTTTCAATCCGCGCCCCGCGCTCGCGCACGGGGCGACTCGAGCCTCCCGTCGTTGTCGAAGTAGGAACCGTAGTTTCAATCCGCGCCCCGCGCTCGCGCACGGGGCGACCCTCCAGATGGTCGCCCAGCGGTGCAGATTGGGTCCGGTTTCAATCCGCGCCCCGCGCTCGCGCACGGGGCGACGCGGGACGTGTTTCTGGCGTCAACGAGTTTAACCGTTTCAATCCGCGCCCCGCGCTCGCGCACGGGGCGACTGCGGCCTCGCCTTTCGACTGAGCCGCAAGGGGTTTGTAGGCCAATTCCGCCAACCTGCCAACTTTTCCCGGTTCGACGAAGATGAGAATGTCAAAGAACAGTCGAAAGAGCTCTCGTTTCCTTGCGCTTCAGCGTGCCGCGAGACCCCCGGGTCTGGGCCGGCACTTGGGGTTCGCGGCGAGCTGGTCAAAGGAGCAGCGGTTCGGTGAGATCGACGGGCTTGTCCACGCCGTGATGTTCGGTGCGGAGCACCGCCTTTTCATCGAGGAAGTAGAAACGCAACGAGTCTTCGTCGGGCTTCATCTCGCGCAGCAAACGGTCGCGCAACCTGGCCCATTCCTTCTGGCCAAGCTGGCATTCAAACACCGACTTCTGAACGCGTGTGCCGTAATCCTCACAGGCCCTCGCCACACGCCGCAGCCGTTTCCGGCCGGCCTTCTCGACCGTGGAAACATCGTAGGTGACAAGAACAAGCATAGCGTTACCGGACTCGGCGGAGGCTCATCGCGCCTGGGTTATTTGGGGACGAACGGCAGATAGTCCGGCAAGTCGCCCCGCAGATGCCGCGCCAGAATGCGCGCCTGGACGAACGGCATTTGCGCGAGGCGCAGGTTCTGCTCCAGGAGCGGGTGATTGAGCATCTCCTGCTTACGCTCCTGGTAGGCCTTGATGACGCGCCTGCGCCCGGTGTCGGTGAGTTCCACGGCGCCGCCTTCCCGCAGGACGAAGTCATCCGCTGAAATCTGCTGGCGATTGATAAGTGTCACCGCCAGCCGGTCGGCCAGCCAAGGGCGGAATTCCTCCATCAAATCCAGGGCCAGGGACGGCCGGTTCGGGCGGTCGGCGTGCAGGAAACCGACGAAGGGGTCCAGCCCGATGCTGGTGAGCGCGGCCACGCAATCGTGCCGGACCAACGCGTAAAGGAAGGAGAGCAGGCAGTTGATCCGGTCGCGTGGTGGACGCCGGCTGCGGGTCGTGAACGTGAAGGCCTCGCGCTGCTGTTTCAGCAGGAGGCCGAACACCGAGAAATACTGTTGCGAGGCCATGCCCTCGGCGCCGCGCACCTGGTCCAGGTCGGACTGCTCCGCCAGGTAATGAAGCTGCCGCGCCAGCGCGTCCACGACGCTCTGGAGCTGGGCGCGTTCGTCGGCGCTGTCGGTTTCGCGTGCCGCGCGGAGCAGGCTGTTGCGGGAGTTCTGGATTTTGCCGGCGATGATTTGCCGCGCGATGGCAACGCACCGGGCCGGGTCATCGGCGGCGCGGAATTGCGCGCGGCGCAGCGTGACGCTCGTGTCCGCTACGCCGGTCAAGCGCGCCTGCATATAACCGTTGTCGCTCAGGAAGTTCACGGCCACGCCATGCTCCCAGCACAAGTCCAGCGCGGGTGGGCTGACGGTGCTGGCGCCGAAGACACAAACCGACTCAAGGTGGTGGATCGGAATGGAGAGCTTGCGCCACTCGACCGCCCGCTCGCGGCTTTGCTCTTCCGCTGGCAAGTCGGGCGGATACACGGGCACCTCCGCCAGCAACGTCAGATGGTCCCGGCTCACGTAACTGCCGCGCGTCAGCAAGTAGAGGGTGTTCTGCTGAATCTCACTCATCGGTGATTCGCGGTTTCAAATCTGAGATCTCAAATCTCAAATGTTAAATCTCCCCGCGCTCCTCCGCCGCTTTGCGGAGCGGGTGGCCGGGCGGCAGTTTGCGCAACAATTCCTTTTGGAAGGCAGCCGCGCGCTTCTTCTGCTCGTCCTCGCGCCGGGATTTATCGGTCAGGTGCCGCTGGCCCTTGATGGGCGAGTTCTGCAGCGCATCAGCCCAGCCGCGCAACTGGCGGGAGCAGGACTCCGCCGTGGATTTCAAATCTGAAATCTGAGATTTCAAATCAGCCGGCCAGCCGGCCTTGTTGGCACGCCGGAGCTTCAAGGTCAACATGGACCGCACTTCGCCCGCCGAGCCGCGCGCGATGTAAAGGAAGGCGAGCAACTCGCTGGTCGTGCCCCGCTCGAAACCCTCGGCGATGTTGTTCGAGACCGAGAGCGCGGCGCGGTCGAGCTGGTCCCGAAAACCGCGGCTGGCGCGAAAGGACTCGTTCTCGAGCAGGTCCTCGGTGAGTTCGTAAAGCTCGGCGGCTTTCTGCCACACAGGCAGGTCTTCGAAACGCTCGTACGTCATGGCAGGATGGATTTCAGATCTGAGATTTCAGACATCAAACAACTGCCGCGCCGCTTGTTCAAGCCTCGCGGGGCGTGACGTGACTCGAGGCAGACACGTCTCGAAAAGAGAGCACTGCTCGCACGCGGGTTTGAAAACCGCCGGCGGCACTTGACCCGATTCCCGCAACGCGTGCACTTCGCCGATGGCGTTTTCCGTCAACTGGCGCAACTCCGCTGTGAACTCCACTTCGCGACGCCGCTTGCTCTCCGCGTGGAAAATCGCGCCGCGCGCAACCGACGCGCCAAACATCTCTTCCAAGCAAAGCGCCTGGGCACACAGTTGCGCGTCGTCGTTTTCCCATTGGTGACGCCGCCCGACCTTGAACTCGACGGGATAGAACGTGCCGTCCGGCTGCTGCTCAACGATGTCGCACTTGCCATTCAAGCCCAGGCGCTCGGACCAGACCGGCAGAGCGCGCAACAGCTTCACGCCCTTGACGACCTCGTAGCCCGCAAGGTCCGAGTGTTCGTGGACAATGTCTCCGCGCTCGGTGTGAACGTTCGCCTCGCGCCAGCCCTCGACGATCTTCAAGGCGGCCCGGCGCGGGCAATAGAGGAAGTCGTTGAGGAGCGAGAGCGGCAGTTGTTCCGGTGGGTCAGCGGAACCTTGAGAACACAGGGCTGCGGGCGATGAGGCAGTCATGCGGTGAGCAGGTCTCGATCAAGTTGACATTGGCAGATCAGACACGACACAGCGTTTGGTCGGCCCTCCCGGCGATCGTCTCAAGCCGAAACCTGTTCCCGCGATTCGCTTTCTGCCAGAGGCGTGCCGAGAGCGTAGAGCGCGTCCGGGCAGAAGTCCAGCGGGGCCGGCTGCTCTGTGCCATCGGTTCGGATTTGGCGCGCCAGGCCCTCCCAGCAAATGGTGCGCGACTGACGATCCAGCCGCACTTGGTGAAAGAGCACCGGATCGAGCAGGCGCCGATAGGCGCTCTGAGGCAAAGTGGCCTTGGCGTGGAGGGTCGCCTCCAAGTTCACGCACCGGATTTCGCCGGTGTTGAACTTCAGCGTCAACCGGTAAGGCTGCACGTCCAGGATTTCTTCAACAAAATGCATCATAGGTCAGTACGCATAATAGCCGTCGTTGTCTCCCTCGATGATGGCGGTGAACTTGAGTGTCTTCATGGTGAATCAGTCTGCCGGACGCCTGCGCCAGGTCAAAGCGCGCAATCGGCGTGTTCGTTTCACTCGCGCCATGCCTCGTCCTCCTCCGGCGTATCCCAGTCAGCGGCCCAAGCGGTTTGGGCCAGCGGCAGCAAGTTTTCCCGGCCTTCGCCTCTGGCACTCTCCCGCGCCTTGAGGAACACCAGGAAACCGAATACCTCCCGTTGCACCGGCTCCGGGGCGGACTTGATCTCTTCGATCAGTGTGTGGGTCAACGTGCTCATACATTCACGGTCATTGCCAATTTGAAATCCATTGCGGGATGCGTTTGCGGGCTTCGTCCAGGGGCACGCCCTCGCCCCGGTCCAACTCCGCCAGGCCCCGCTCGACGGCCTAGCGGAATTCGAGCTCATAGAGGGCGTCAGCCAGTATGGCGTCCGGCGGCAGTTGCTCGGACACCTCCCGCAAGATGTCTTTCGTGCTCATGGTGTAGGTTTATAGCGCAGATGTGGCGTCCATGCCACGGGGTTCAAGTGCCACCGGCGGCCGGGTGGGGAATCGATGGAATCTCCCAGACAATCTGGCGCGCTTCGATTACTGCAACGCCTTCGCCGTTCTTGCCGGGCAAGACCTTGCCGTCTTTCATGTGCAATGCACCTTCGGGTGCCTCCCCAGAGTAGTCGGAGAGGCATCGCGGGAACTCGCTGCGAGAGGACTTGAAGACGCACTTGCCGTCCTTCTCCTCAGTCGTGCCTTGCGCCTTCACCAATTCAAACAGCTTGTGCGCCGGCGCGTTGCCGAGGCTGGACTGGTGCTGGAAATCCACCAAGCCAACGAGTCGCAGATGCCGTCCGGCGGCGTGGTCGTCGTCAAACATGTGGACCAGCGCGAAGATGAAGTTGTCGAGGTCGTAGTAGCTAAAGCCAGTCTTGGCGGCGAAGGCGGGCGAGAAGTGGATGTGGCAGCGGTAAAGGCCGTAATCAATGCTGTGCTTGCGGCCCATTGTGCGGTTCGCGCCATCCTCCTCGCTACTTGCCGCCTGCTGTTGCTCTTTCACGCTCGCCACCGCGCAACGGGTGATGGTCGCGTCGAGCGGCAGAACTTTGTCGAGGCTTTCGGCGAAAGTGATTTGCAGCGGCCCCCGCACTTGGCCGTAGAAACTGCCTTTGAGCGGGCCTTCAGTCGAAAGCACGCCGCCGAAGGCTCGAAGGTCGAAGAACGCCCGCAGAAGCGCAAGTTGCGTGGCCCGCTTCTTGGCATCATCGGCTGGGCTGACTTCCTCTGGTGCTTCGACTTCGCCTGCCTCGGGTTCCGCTTTCTTGCCTTTCCCCTTTTTCGCCTTCTTGGCGTCCCAAGCCTTCGGGTCTTGCTTCAAATCCTCGGCGAAAATGCGGCGGGCTTCGGTTTCAATCTCCGGTGCCTCCATGAGTTGCTGAATCACGGCGTTCTCGTGGATGAGGATCCGATAGCCGGCGGGAGGCTGCTCACGGTTCAGCGGGTCAGAAGCCAGCAGACTGCCGTCCGGGCGACACTGGCTAAAGAAGTTCCGAATCTTCCGCTTGAGGCAGACATCGGTGACGAGGCCCTTCAGCGAATCAGGCTGGACGCGTGGCATATTGCCGGTGTCTGGGTCGCCGTTGGGATTGGACTTGGCGCAGTCGAAGAACAATACAAGTTCGTGGCGCTCGGCCACGGGGTTGGACGCTTGTTTGCCAGACGGAACGGCGATCAGTTTGTGGTGAAGTTGTTCGTTGCTTTTCATGGTGCCTTTCGAGGTTATTGGTTTGAAGTATTGTCGGAGTTGTCTTTGGCGTAGTTCGGCCATTTGCGGCAGCGCTCGTAGTAGAACCCGAGCGCAAACCGGCCTTGGTCTTCGAGGGAAAGGAGTCGGGGGAAATCGCCGTCAGACGATTCCTTCAACCTGGCGACGATGGCAGCCAACCCATCGAAGTCTTCCTGCAAACCATCGTCGCGCCGCTCCTTGGGTACGCCGAATTCGAGCTTTCGTGCCATTCCGGGATTCTGCTGCTGGACTTTTTGCAGATGGTAGCGAGCCAGATGGCACAGTTTGGGAAAGACAAGCGCCGGGGTGGCCGACGCAGCCCCATAGAGGCGATTGGCGGGTGATGACGCGCTTTTGCCGTCGTGGGCCACGTCGTGGATCTTGTCGAGAATGGCGAGCAAGCGCCCGCACAGGATCGCGGTTTCTTTGGTGTTCATGAATGATTCATAGGTGATGGTTGTTCCGGCGTTCTTCAGGGCGAAGTAGAGTTGAATCAGAGCCGTGCGGGCTTGCAGCCGCCCGCGGAAATCCTGATCGCTTCCGTCCCCGCTCGCCAGTTCGAGCTTCTGCCGTCCAATGGCCGTGGCGAGCAGGCTGTAGGGCAAAGCGGTCCCGCGCCAAGCGGCCTCAAAGAGCGCGTTGAAAGTGGCGGGTGTCGGCTTGGCCTTCTGCTTCCTCGCCTTCGCGATCGTGGTTGAAGCCATGTCGCGTAATGCTGGCGTGGCGTCCTCGCTCTCAAGCTGAATGGCAGCAAAGTAGCGGCGGACGTGCTCGTCGGCATTAGCCAGTGTGTCTGTATGCCACGAGCGAACCGAGAAGCGTCCGGTGCTTTTGAGCAGAATGGCAACGTGGAATTCTGCCTGCGCCACTTCGGTTCGACGTGATCCCCAAATGGACTTGAGGTAGTCGCGCACGGCCAGCGGGTCGGGCTGGTCAAGCAATTGCAGGAAATCGGCGGTTTGAGCCTTGCCGCTGATTCTGTCCAGGGCCCAGAAGACGGCGGTCTCGTCGCCTAGCGAGAGGCTGGTTCTGGAATCCTTCAGAAGAGCGTTGAGGCCAGCGGCGGTTTTCTCGGCGGTTTCGAGGCGGAAGGTCGCAGTCTGGCTGCCAAGACCGAAGCTGATGAACGGTGCCTTGTTGAAGGAGGCAAACGGGACGCTACCGAAAACCGACGGGAAATATTCGGTGATCGGACCACTCCCCTCGCTGTAGTTGTCTCTGCCCGACTCCAGCTTTCCGACAACTTCGCCTCTTTGCTCCTGTACCTTTCCGGCCCACCAGTGTTGCAGTTGAGGATCTGCCGGGACCAGGCGACCTGCCACGCGGAATGAAATAGTTTCCTTGCCAGCGTCCATGTCTTCGAGGAGCCGACGGCGTTCTTCCTCTCCGCAGGGGAGGACAAGGTCATGGAACTCCGGGCCACTCTTGAGCCACGCAGACATCGCCTGAATGCTGGTGTTGGCCGGGAGGGCTTCAGCAGCCTCAAGAATCCGACCGGTCCAAAGCGCTTGCTTCTGCGCCACCGGATTCTCCCCGGTGACACCATGCGGAAAAATCTCGTTTGCTGGACCTGTGAGGAAATCTGGAAGCCAGTTGTGCTGATTGGTGCATACCGACTGTATCTTCCCGTCCTTCCATTGCATGTGGTAGTTCGCAGGGACGGTGAATTCCTTGCCCCGTCGCTTCCTTAGTTCTCCCCGTTTGGTTTCCACCTTAACCGTCGTCGGGCTGAAACCAACAACACGTCCGCCCGCGTCGAGGTCAATGAACCAATGGATTGGGCGCCGTCGTCGGCTTTCACACCCGGCAAGCCCGGCGGTTTCAGCCACGCGCATCAATTCGGAGATCATACAACCACGACCTTTCCATCGCGGACTTCGCTAACGTGAATCCAGCCTCGTTCGGCTTTAGCGTGAAGTGGGCGCAAGGCATCGGGGCGTTTGCCCCGCTGATTCCAGCCATCCGCCGGGCGAGGCTTGCCTTCGTCGTCGCCCCAGTGTTGCCAGACGGGACCAAAGTCGAAGTCTCGGAACATCACGCCGAAATCATCGTTGATTGAGGCGTCCGGCAGGGCTTTCGAGGGTTCGACCAGTTCCCACTCGGAAACCGAGAACTCGCGGCAACCCAGGAATGGCTGGTAGAAGGATTGTCCGGCTAAGGCCCGGCGGACGAACATCTGGTGATACTTGTTCCGCGCCAAAAACTCCTCGCTGGGCCTGCGGCCCTGTCCGTCTCGGTTTGGCCGTCGTCCCGCTTGAGCAACCTCCAAGACTGCCTCAATCAGATATTCCACGTCGCGGAGCAACAAACTGTGGCGCTGCGTCCGCTCGTCCATGATGTCGTAGCCCCGCACATTCCCGTAGGCTGGATGAGAATCGCAGCCCAGTTCGTTCCGAAGAATGGACACGAGGACGCCTTTGCGCATGACTCCCAGCCGCAAAATGTGCCAGCGAAAGCCTATCTTGTTGCCGCGTTTGCCAGCCTCTGGTTTCTCGATGGGCTTCATGAGGATGGCCTCCAAGATGCCGCGGGCAGCGGAGGGCGTGATGACGGGATAGCTGACGCGCTCGACGTGGAATTCGGGCCGCGTGAAGCACGCAAACGGACCTTTGACACGGATACAAATGGGTTCGGAGAGCATAGGTCAGAGAATCATGAATTGGCTGAGGTCTTGGGCGAGGCAGTCCAAACCCGCGCCGTTCAGCCCGCCTTCGTAGAGCGATGTCGCGGTGAGACGATGCAATCCATCCTTTGCGCTGTCGTCTTTGAAGACAACAGTGGCGCACTGCCGCAAGAACGGGGCCGTCTTCGAATCGCGGTAGTCCAAAGCAAGCAGGTGAGGTTGCAGGCATCGCCATTCGTCAGGAATGAAGAAGCCTTTGAGGCGGGCACTCGTAACCAGTTCTGCCAAGTCCATCTCAACCCCAGCCAGTTTCACGCGGACGGGTTGATCGCTGCCGGCTACACGCCGATGCGTTACGAGCAGCGGCACGGAGAACGCTTCGATGAAATCGAAGCACTCGTAAACTTGCTCGAAGTGTAGTTGCTCGCGGTGTTTCTGGATTTCGCACTCGTCCGGGACGCTAAGTTGGTAGAGCAGTCGGAAGTATTGCGGGAACGATTCCGGGTTGTGCGGGTCGGCGGCTTTCATTCGGCGGAGAAGTTCGGTCTGGCTGGTGGCGGTTTGATAAACGCCCTGAGGCATGGACTTGTCGTGGTCTTCGGGGCGGAAGACGTGCATGACACCCTTCACCGGCTGGCCAGTGGCGTCTTTCAACGCTCCGCTGCGGTTGCAGCGGCCAGCCGCCTGAACAATGGAGTCGTAAGGGCCGAGTGCGCGCCAGGCGGCAGGAAAGTCCACGTCCACGCCGGCTTCGATGCACTGAGTGCTGACCAGGAAACAGGGTTCGCCCGCTTTCAGCCGGCGGTTGACCTCGTTGAGCACCTCGACGCGATGGGCGGGCGTCATCCATGTGGACAGGTGCAAGAGCGCCTTTCGCTTCTCCTCATCACTCAGCTTTTCGAGGATCGTGTCGAACAGTTTCCGGGCCTGGCGGCGAGTGTTGACCACCACCAACGCCTGCTTGTTCGGGGATTCGGAAAGAACCTGTTCAGCCAAGGCGCTCCAGGTGACCGAGTCGTCCGCTTCCGCTTGCTGCCAGTCGTATTTCACGCGGGCGAGGGTACGGAAGTGCCTGTTCGCTTCGTCAGCGGGAAGAATTGGGCGAACGCGCCCGGCCTCGAACGCCCACGGTTCGTCGTTCACCTCGCGCGAAAGCGCCGGTTGCGTGGCGGTGCAGAGGACGAGCGAACAACCATAAGGCCGGTCGAGATTCGTGAGTTCGCCCAGCACATCCAGAATGGGCTGCATGAGACGCGGCGGGAATGTCTGCACCTCGTCGAAGATGATGACGGACTGGGCAATATTGTGCAGCTTGCGCGCGTCAGCGGGGCGGCGGGAAAAAAGCGAGTCGAAGAATTGGACGCTGGTTGTGACGATAATGGGCGCGTCCCAATTCTCGGCGGCAAGCTGGCGCAGGCTGCGCTCGCGTGAGTAGTCGCCCGCCTTCCCGGAGTCCATTTTCTTCTCGTCCAAGGGTGGGTCTTGAGCTTGGGAATGATGCTCCAGAACCACTGGTGTTGCTTGAGTCGGTTGGCCATCGTCATCGAGTTCGCCGAAGACGTTTTTCAATTCGCGGGCCGTCTGTTGGATGATGCTGAGGTAGGGGATGACGACGATGATGCGCCGAAACTTCCGGTGTGGTTCCGTGGCTCTAGCGTTCAGCGCCTGAATGTGGCGAAGGGCGAAGTCAAGCGAAGCCAGTGTCTTGCCGCCGCCGGTGGGGACGGTGAGGCTGAAAATGCCGCGCTCCTTATCGGCAGCGGTCCTGCAATGGTTGAACACCTCCTGCCTGACGGCCAGGACATCGCTGGAAGCGCCCTTCTTCACGGCTTGCTCGCGTCGTAGCTGAATCGCACCGTTCAACTCCCGCAACAAATCGCTCACGGCACCTTCGGCAGCCAAAGCGGCTGGGGCGAACCGCCAGCCGATGCGCTGTGAGGCGGCTTGTTTGAATTGCGGCTCATTCGCTTCCGTGTCGAGCCGGTCAGCGTCCACCAGCGCGCTGAAGAGAAATCGAGTGTAGAGGTCCACCGCCCGCAGCTTGGCAGAGCGTTGTTCAGGGGTAGTGAACGGCAATTCCTCCAGCCATTGAGGGAGGTTCTTGCCGAACGTGTCGAGGGGCCAGATTTGGTCCTTCCAGTGCGGCGAACCGGTGAGTCGGCGTTCGGCAGCCTGCGCCTTCGCATACTCCGTCCTGCGCTTGTGAACGTTGTGGCGATCGTGCAACCCGGCGTGGTGCCCGTTGATGGCAAACGCCACAGGCCAGATGGGGCAACCCGGCCTTGTGTCTTCAAGGACCATCGCTGCGCCGTGGTGAGCATGCGGCTCCTCCTTTCCTTTCTCGCCACAGATGCGCTTCAGGAATTCGTCCTCGGCTTTGCCCAAGTCGTGCAGAAGGCCGGCGACGTGGGCCTGCCTTTCCGCACCGAAGAACTTGCCGAATTGGTCAGCCAGGTTTGCCACGCCGAGCAGGTGGACCGGCAGCGGTTGGTCCTTATGTGCCCAGTATTCTTCGTTCATCGGATTTGTTCTCCATTCTGCGTCCGGTTGAGTACCGTTTTCAAGCAGGCCGGATTGACATGGTTCTCGGTCGCGCATGGGGCGGTGCCGTCCCGGAACGGCCCGACGTAAGAGACTGGGTTGGGCATCGTGTCCGGCCGCGCCCAGAGGGCGATGGGGCCGGAGATTTCGAGTTGGAGGGGGTAGCGCTTCATTGGCAATCATTGTTTGCAGTCATAGTCACTTGAGGGTGTGGAATCCGATTTCCTTTTTCGGCGCGGCCAGCGCAGGGAGCAGGAGCGGGCACAGCTTCCGGTAGAAACCGCGCAAGGCGGCATCATGGGCGATGAAGGTACGATACCGGAGGTTCCGCAAGGATGTCACAGTTTGTGATATGCTCAGAATCTCCTCCCGGATGAGTTCGCACAGGAACTCTGCGGCAAGGCTGTATGGTTCGGCGAAGCGCCAGGCGAGCGCGACCGCGTTGCGCAGATGCGCGGCGAGCGGTTGGCACGAGGTTTCCGGCAGCCGGTTGCCTTTGTCTTCAGCGGTGTGCGCGTAACAATTCATTCACTCCTCCTGCGCAGATTCCCTGGTGAAATCGTCGGCTTGATAACAGAATCTCCCTGAGCTGCCAAGGCTCGTCTCCAGTTTTTCTCCTGCCTTGGTGCATCCACAAGCTGTCGGTTCAGAGAGCATGGTCATTCCTTTGCTGGAGATTCTGGATGGCGCTGTTCCCAGACAGCGCGGTCGTTCTCGATGAGTTGCTGAAACTGTTCGGGCTTGGGCAGGGCCACGAGGTAGCGGGAGACAAACAGTTGCTGGTCCAAGCCGGCGGTGGCGTATTCCACCTTGGTCTGGTTTTTGTCCGTACAAAGGAGCAGGCCGACGGGCGGTTGGTCGCCTTCGGCCATGACTTCGTTCTTCCAGTAGTTGAGGTAGAAGTTCATCTGGCCGGCGTCGGTGTGCTGGAAGGCGCGGACTTTGAGATCAATGAGCAGGTGGCAGCGGAGCAGGCGGTGGTAGAAGACCAGGTCGAGGTAATCATGCTCGTTGCCGACGGTGATGCGCTTCTGGCGGGCCTCGAAGCAGAAGCCGGTGCCGAGTTCGAGCAGGAAGGATTGGAGATGATCGAGCAGCGCGGCTTCGAGGTCGGTTTCGTGGTAACGGGGTTGGTCGGCCAGGCCGGTGAACTCAAGCACGTAGGGGTCGCGGATTAGGCTGGCGATGTCGGCCGGAGCATCGGCCGCCTGCTGGCGGGCGGCTTCGATGACGGCTTGCTTGTCGGTGGAGAGGCCCGTGCGCTCGTAGAGGAAGGAGCTGATCTGGCGTTGGAGCTGGCGTTTGGACCAGTTGCCCTTGAGGCACTCATTCTCGTAGAAAGCACGCTTCCACGGGTCTTCGAGGGCGAGCAGGTCGATGAGATGCGTCCATGAGAGTCGGAGAAGTACGTGAACCGGCAAAGGGCGGGGGGCGGGAAGGCTGACCGGACAGGATTTCGTCACCACCGGTGACGAAATCTCCGAATCATGGGCTGGCGGTGCCGACGGTGATTGCGTCACCGGTGGTGGCGAAATTGCCAACGCGTTGGTTTCCAATGAATTCGCCGAAATGCCCACCGCCGGTGAGCGAATCTCTGATCGGACCTGTGGGTAAAGCAGATAGAACTGGCGCATACGTTCCAGCATCCGCACGGCACAACCAGTGACTTCGAGTTTCTTGAGGTCTGCCGCGACGCGCTGGAGCAGGCGCACGCCGTATTCAGCCCGGTCTTCGCCGTGTTGCTCGAACTCGACGAGATACGCGCCGATGAGCCAGTTGCGGAGGATCAGGTGGCGGTTGACGGCCCCGGCGGCCCCGGCTTGGGCCTGCTGGTGAACCTGAGCCAGGGTGGTGATGAGCGTGTCGTAGTTCATGGCGGGTGCCGATCAGAGGCCGTCGGTCAACAGGGCGAGAAACTCCGGGGCCAAGGCGAGCGCGGCCGCGTTGCGCAGATGCGCGGCGAGCGGTTGCCACGGGGTTTCCGGCAGCCGGTTGCCTTGGTCGTCTTCAGCAGTGTGCGCGTAATAATTCATTCACTCCTCTTGCGCAGATTCCCCGGTAAGAACGTCCGGTTGATAACAGAATCTCCCTGAGCTGGCAAGGCTCGTGTTCACTTTTTCTCCTGCATGTTTCACGCGGACAGAGTAACAACCCCGGTCGGTCAAATACGGTCTGAGCCCACCGAAAGATCCAACGCGCGGCGGAAGGCGCCATGACCGGGCAACTGACGCGCTCCACATGAAACTCCGGGCCGTGTGAAGCACACGAACGGTCCTTTGACACGAAGGCAGATGCGATCGGAAAGCATGGTCATTCTTTTGCTGGAGGTTCTGGGTGCCGCTGTTCCCACACGGCGCGGTCGGTTTCGATGAGTTGCTGGAGTTGTTCGGGCTTGGGCAGGGCCACGAGGTAGCGGGAGACAAACAGTTGCTGGTCCAAGCCGGCGGTGGCGTATTCCACCTTGGTCTGGTGAGACAAGATCGAGGTAATCGTGCTCGTTGCCGACGGTGATGCGCTTCTGGCGGGCCTCGAAGCAGAAGCCGGTGCCGAGTTCGAGCAGAAAGGATTGGAGATGATCGAGCAGCGCGGTTTCGAGGTCGGTTTCGTGGCAGCGGGGCTGGTCGGCCAGACCGGTGAACTCAAGCACGTAGGGGTCGCGGATAAGGTCGGCGATTTGGCCGGGGGCATCGGCGGCTTGCTGACGGGCTGCTTCGATGACGGCGTGTTTGTCGGTGGAGAGGCCGGTGCGTTCGTAGAGGAGAGAGCCGATCTGCCGCTGGAGCTGGCGGACGGACCAGTTGCCCTTGAGACATTCATTCTCGTAGAAGGCGCGTTTCCATGGGTCGTCCAGGCGGATGATTTCCAGCAGATGCGTCCATGAGAATCGCAGGACCATCACCGGAGGGAGCGCCCTGGGTTGATCTGGCAATTCGCTCACCGGCGGTGAGGATTTCTCCGGGGAGGTGGATTCGCCAATCACTGATTGGCGAATCTGGAGCAGGCCGCCGACCGGCAATTCCACCGGCGGCGATGAGGGAATTGCCAACTCCCTGGCGGGCAGCAGGCTGGAGGAAATCCTCATCGCTGATGAGGAAATCGCCGAACTCATCTGCGGGTAGCGGGTATAGAACAGCCGCATCCGTTCAAGCATTTGTGTGCTCGTTCCGGGGATGTCGTGCCGGCGCAGGTCGGCGGAGACGCGTTCTAGCAGACCTGCCCCATATTTCGCGCGGTCCTCGCCGTGCTGCTCGAACTCGACGAGATACGCGCCGATAAGCCAGTTTCGCAAAATGTGGTGGCGGTTGACGGCCCCGGCGGCCCCGGCTTGGGCCTGCTGGTGAACCTGAGCCAGGGTGGTGATGAGCGTGTCGTAGTTCATGGCGGGTGCCGATCAGAGGCCGTCGGTCAACAGGGCGAGAAACTCCGGGGCCAAGGCGAGCGCGGCCGCGTTGCGCAGATGCGCGGCGAGCGGTTGCCACGAGGTTTCCGGCAGCCGGTTGCCTTGGTCGTCTTCAGCGGTGTGCGCGTAATAATTCATTCACTCCTCTTGCGCAGATTCCCTGGTTAGATCTCCGGGTTCATAACAGAATCTCGCTGCGCTGGCAAGGCTCGTGTCCACTTTTTCTCCCGCCATGGAAACGAGGTTTTGCGGGTTCATGAGAGGAGTGTGCGGGTTTGAGGGCAGCCGGGAAAGGGCGGTTTGCTTTGCCTCACGCGTCTTGGTAAACTCGCGCCATGCAAGCAAAGATTGAGAAGATTGGCGATGGCTTCGGGCTGCTCCTGCCGAAGGAACTGCTGGACGCTTGCGGCTTTGGCAGCGAGGCGACGGTCACGGTCCAAAACAAGACGCTGGTGGTCTCGCCGCAGCCCAGCCATCCGCGCGCAGGGTGGGCTGAGGCGTTGCGGGCAATCCCGCAGGAGGAGTTGGACTGGGACTTCGCGGAGTTGCAGGCTTTCCGGGAGACGCCGCACGAATGGGACGCAACCGAGTGGCAGTGGCCAGATACTGGGGCGGACTCAGCCGCGGGTATCTCATGAAAACGAGCTGTTGCGCTTACGCTGTGGCCATCGGGCTGCTTCTCGCATCGGTAGCGGGACAAGGCCAAACCGTACTCCCTGACCTCGATCCCAACGAAAAGCCCGGGGAGCGGCCTTACGAAATGGTCCGGGCCAACCGTCAGGAACCAGCGCCGCCGACGCTACGCTTCGACCGGCTCACGGGCTGGTCTATGACGGTGGATGGCGGTGCGCAAGCGACGCTGCAACTTAGCCGAGCCCAGAACATCTGGGACTGGCCTGTCGCCAGACTGCGCTACCGCGGCGAGGGCAAGGCGGATGCCAAGCCGCGCATCGTGTTGACGCTGCCGGAGCCGGTCGAGCTCCCGGGCAACGCTGATTCGGTGGATCTGTGGGTTTATGGCAACCGCTGGGACTGGGAAAATCCGCCCGGCACGCCGCCCGTGCGCCTTATCCTGCGTCTGCGGGATGGCGACGGCCAGACCCACGAGGTGCAGGTGGACCAGGTGCGCTGGCAGGAGTGGTGGCTCATCCACAAACGTCTGCCGAAGGGCCTGAAGACGCCCCTGCGGCTGGAGGGCGTGGCGGTCGCTGGCGGCTGGCAGCCGGACTGGCGGGAGATCTACTTCGACTCGATTCGCTTCTGCCGAGAGGAATTGCCACCCCTCCAGTTCGCCGCGCGGCCCAGGCGTAACCTGAAGCTCTCTGACGGCCAGTCGCCCGGGGCAAATACCGGGCCGAGCAAGCTGTCGTTCCCCATACGCGCCCAGACCATTTTGCCGATGCATTTCGGCGCCAAGCTGCGCAACGAAGTAGCTGTTGTGGCCGGCACGTTCGTCTTTCAGGGCCGTGGCGAGGACTGTGCGCTTGCGTATCGCTTCGACGCTGCCGAAGGCTTGGCCAGCCTGCGCGCTGAGCTGAACGGCCAACCCGTTGGCGCGCTCCTCGAAGGGGTGAAGATACGCCTGGCGAACGACTCTCCCAGCACCCGGTTGACGTCCACCAAGCTCGACCGTGGCGTCCTGGCCGCCAATTACGCCGACGGCACGACTCTCCGTCTCCGAATCTGGCAGAAGTCGCTTGTCGTCGATGTCATCAACCGCACCGGCCAGGCAACCGAACTCAGCTTGGGCCAGGTCTCCGGCGTGACCGAGCCGCGCACGATCTTCGTCCCTTACCTGACCTACGGTGGCGGGCCACATCCGTGCGTGCTGCTCTCCCGCGCCGGCACTCATCACGTCTTCACCAGCATCTGGCTCGACTGGTATCGATCCAATGGCTCCGAACCCTACGCCGCCGAGTCAGTCACGACCAACACCGCTCGTATCAACGGCGGCGTCCGCTACCACCCGCGCACCGACGGCCAGCGCAACCCGATGTTCGAGCGCTTGTTCATCACTGTGTCGCCGCAGTTCGAGGAAGTCCTGCCCACGGTGCCGAATCCGGTCGGCCTCCACGCGAAGGAAGCGGTGGACCGGCTCTGGCAGGAGTCGTGGGGACCGGATGATTACGACAAGCAGATGCAACGCAGCCGGATGCTCCGTGCCTACGGCATCGAGAAGCTCATCCAGTGCAACCACGAAATCGCCTGGCGCGACGGTGGCGAAAGCTTCACGCTGCGCACCCGTGCCGCACCGGGAAAAGGCGGTGATGCCGCGCTCCAACGCTACGTCGCCCATCAGCGCGGCCTCGGCTGGCTGGCTGGCCTTTACAGCAACTACACCGACTACGCGCCCGTCAATGAGTTTTGGTCTCCTGACGGTGTCCAACGCGCGTCTGACGGAAGCTGGCGCACCGCCTGGCCGCGCTGTTACGCGGAGAAGCCGCTCAAAGCGGTCGAGTTCGACGCCCTGCTCGCGCCGCAAATCAAAGCCAGGTACAATCCGAACAGCGCCTACACCGACGTGCACACCGCCGTCGCACCGTGGGCTTACAATGATTATGACGCCCGGGTGCCGGGAGCGGGCACCTTCGCCCAGACCTTCTACGCCTACGGTGAAATCCTCCGCAACGACTCGCGTGTTTATGGCGGTCCGATTTTCTCTGAAGGCACCTATCACTGGCTCTACGCCGGCCTGGCTGATGGCAATTACGCGCTCGCTTATGATGGCCGGCCGCTGGCCAAGGAGCCGCTCCTGCCGGTGTTCGACCTCTACCAGATTCACGCGAAAGAGTGTGACATCGGGATGGGGTGGACCGCGCACTTCTGCGACGCGATTCCCGAATGGCGCAAGCCGGAGAACCTCGACCGCGCCATTGACCGCTTCCTGTTGCACACCCTGGCCTACGGCCACATTGGTTGGCTGGTCGAAGAGGAACACGGCCTCGCCCGCACCTGTCGCTCCTACTATATGCTCCAGCAAGTCCAAGCGCGATATGGCCTCAAGACGCCGACCCGCGTCGCCTACTGGGACGGCACGCACCTGGTCAGCGTCTCGGAAGCCCTCGTGCGCGACCTGCCACGCACCCGTCGCCAACTGTTCATCGCGTATCCCGGCGGACTGCGGCTCTGGTTGAACGATCACCCCAGTGAGAACTGGCGCCTATCGGCCGCGGATCTGGGACTTCGGGCTTCGGACTTGATTTTACCGCCCGCCGGTTGGGCCGCGTTCACGACCGACGGCCAGCTCCTCAGTTATTCCGCCCTCGCTGGCACCGACCGCGTGGACTGCCTTCGCAGCCCCGCCTACACCTACCTTGACGGTCGCGGCCACTGGTTCGAGACCCCCGAAGCTGCCTCAGACGGCGCGCTGGCACTCCGTCGTCTCGGTCGCAACCAACTGGAAGTCCTCCGCATTTCCGGCGTGGGCGCCTTCGTGGTCCGCCGTCCTTACAAGGTGCGCGGTGCGAACCAAGAGTGTGTCGCTTATGATGCCGAGGGCCAGCGGCTCGCTGCGCCGGTCTGCCACGACAACGGCGACGAAACGCGTGTCGAGCCGATAGACAAAGCGGTACGGTACGTCTTGCGGTTCGGTCCCGGCGCTCGGCGAATCCAGTAGCCTGCCAAACCGACGGCAGGTTCAGGCTGCTTCCTCGACACGGACGATGTGCCTCAGAGCGCTGCGCTCCCCGCGGTCCATCAAGCGTCGCCGTCGATTTGACACCTTCCGCGGTGCTGTTACCCTCACGGGCAAGATCACAATGAGCACTATGACAATGATTCGCACTGCCGGTTTGCTGCCGGCGTTGGCAGGATGCGTGGCCCTGCTGGGCGCATCCCGCGCCGCCGCCGCAACCACCCCAGCGAACGTCCCGCCCGGCTGGCACACCGCGGCCCCGCGCGACGAAATCCGCCCGGCGTTTGCCTATGAACCGACCCGCGGGCGAAGTGGCAAGGGCGCCTTCGTCATCCAAGCCGACGCCCGCGAAGGCCTGGACGGCTTCTGGACGAGAACTTTCACCGTAAAGGGGGGCCAGTACTACCAGTTCCGTGCCTTCCGCAGGCTGCGCCACGTCGCCTCGCCGCGGCGAAGCGCCATGGTGCGGTTGCTCTGGCAGGACGACCGCGGCCAGCCAGTACTCCGCGATGAACCGGCCATGACCAATTTCCTCAAGGGTTTCACGCCCACAGCGGAAGCCGAACACCCGATGGACAAAACCACCGATGCCCGGGCCTGGACCGAAGTCTCGGACCTTTACCGCGCGCCGTCGAAGGCGACTCGCGTCGTCGTTGAACTCCACCTTCAGTGGGCGCCGCGTGGCCGAGCTGAATGGAGCGACATTTCGTTGGCTGAAACCACCGCCCCCGCGGGCCGCAAAGTGCGCCTGGCCACTGTCCATTTCCGCCCAAAAGACGGCAAGACGCCAGCGGACAAGTGTCGCCTGTTTGCTCCGCTGATTGAGGATGCCGCTCGGCAGCGCGCGGACTTGGTGGTCCTGCCCGAAACGCTCACTTACTATGGCACGGGCCTGCGCCTGGTGGACTGCGCCGAACCCGTCCCCGGTCCTTCGACGGACTACTTCGGCGGGTTGGCCAAGCAGCATGACCTTTATATCGTCGCCGGCCTGGTCGAGCGCGACCGTCACCTGGTCTATAACGTGGCCGTGCTCATTGGGCCGGACGGGAAACTTGCGGGCAAGTACCGCAAGGTGTGCCTGCCGCGCGACGAGATTGCGGCAGGCGTCGCGCCCGGCAACGACTACCCGGTGTTCGACACGCGGTTCGGCAAGGTGGGCCTGATGGTCTGTTACGACGGCTTCTTCCCGGAGGTGGCCCGTCAGTTGAGCAACCGCGGCGCGGAAGTGATTGCCTGGCCGGTCTGGGGCTGCAACCCGACGCTCGCCAGCGCCCGCGCTTGCGAAAACCACGTCTATGTCGTCAGCAGCACCTACGAAGACGTCTCGCGCAACTGGATGGTCACGGCCGTCTTTGATCACGAAGGCAAAACCATCGCCCGCGCCGACCAGTGGGGCACGGTGGCGGTGGCCGAGGTTGACCTCGATCAGCGCTTGCACTGGCCAAGCTTGGGCGACTTCAAGGCCGACCTGCCCCGACACCGGCCGTTGTGGGGAACGGAACCCGAGCCGGTCCGTTTCAACTCGAGATGAGTCGAGCGTCCTTCGCCCAGTGTGCCATATCCGAGGACCTGGTTCTGCCGACCCGGACCTCGACCCCGAGGCCACGGCCCAAAGCCCATACCCATGAACCTGCCCCCATCGGTAGGGCGAGACTCCGTCGAGCCCTGGAATGTCCTGCGATCGAAGAAGTCAGGGCTCGACGGAGTCTCGCCCTACCAACGACTGAGAAAGGGTTCATGGTCCTAAAGCATGCGCCACAGTGCAAAGTGGCTACCCACACCCCGCATTCTCCCTGAAACGCAACGCCACATGAACCACCTCCTGATCCTGACACTGGCGGCTTGCGGCTGGCTGCTGGTGAGCCCTCCCGCTCGGTCGGCGGCGCCTGTCCTGCGAGTCGTCAAAGCGCCGCCAACCAGCGAGCCCCTGCTGTCCAACGGCGGTTTCGAGCAGCAGCGTGGCGACCAGTTTGCCGGCTGGCAGGCCGCGTCCAAGGGGTATCGCGTGGCGGCCGGCGAAGGACGCAACCGCTCACGAGCGCTGGCCTGCGAGAACCCTTCCGGCGACGGCTGGTTCGGCGCCAGCCAGACGCTCCAACTCAATCGCACTGATGTCGCGCCGCTGGTGGTGCGTGGCTGGAGCAAGGCGGAGGGTATCGCCGGCGGTACGGACAGCGGCTACTCCCTGTATGTCGATCTGGTGTACGCCGATGGCACGCCGCTCTGGGGCCAGACTGCCAACTTCCGCTGCGGCACGCACGATTGGGAACCGCGCGAGTTGGTCATCCTGCCCGAGAAACCGGTGAGAACGTTGACGTTCCATTGTCTCTTTCGCGGACACGCCGGCAAGGCCTGGTTTGACGACGTGAGCGTCGAGGAGACGCAAGCGAAGGGGAACGCCGTGCTGTTTCAAGGCGTCCCGGTCGAGCAAGCCCCACTCCCCGATCGCAAATCGCCACGGTCAACGCGAACCTGCGGAACCCTTGACGGCCTCAGGTTATCTCTGAAAGACAATACGGTCGCTGCGCTCCAGATCCGGGGCCACAAACTCGCCGCGCTCGCTCCCTCCGGCTTTCTTGCCCGCGACGTGGCGGCTAACTCGGACGTGTTTGCTTTCGAGCAGGACGCGTGTCCCGACCTCCAGCTCAGACTGTCCGCCACCTTTACCGCCGCCTCCAACCACATCGTCGTCCAAGGCCGCGTGGCCGACACCACGGGCCGGGACCGCGCCGTCACCTTGCTGTTCGCACTGCCTGTGGACGCGACCGGCTGGCGCTGGGGCGATGACATCCGCCGCAGCCGCGTCATTCAGGGCAACGGCGAGTTCGCCAACCAGGTCGCTGTCCGTTGTGGCGCCACGGGCACAATGTCGCTCTACCCGCTGGCCACCGTGTGGAACGACCGGGACGGTCTGGCGCTCGCGCTCGACCTGGCGCAGCCGGCGGTGTGTCGCCTCGGTTACCATGCCGGCACCAGGCAACTGTTCATCGCCTACGATTTCGGGTTGGTGCGCGACAGCGAGCGCTTCCCGAACAGCGCGGATTTCCGTTTCGTGATCTACCGGTTCGATCCACGCGGGGGATTCCGCGCCGCGTTCCAGAAATTGGCGCGGATTTTTCCCGACTACTTCGTCGTGCGCTCCAAGGAGCAAGGTCTTTGGATGCCGTTCACCGACATCAGCACCGTCCAAGGTTGGCAGGACTTCGGCTTTCGCTATCACGAAGGCAACAACAACGTCCCCTGGGACGACGCGCATGGCATCCTCAGCTTCCGTTACACCGAACCCATGACCTGGTGGATGCGAATGAACAAAGGAGTGGCACGCACCTTCGCGGAGGCGATCCGCGCACGTGACGCACTGGCCCAAGGCCCCAACGACCAGGCCCGCCGAATGGCGCAGGTGTCCCAAGTCGCCGCGATGCACGACGAGACGGGCCAGCCGTGCCTCCTGTTTCGTAACGAACCCTGGTGCGACGGCGCCGTGTGGAGTCTCAATCCGAACCCTTACTTGTCAGGCAGCGCGGCTGCGGAGGTGGGGCTGCGGCCGGAATCGCGGCCCGGCCGCGCGCTCACGAACGCAGCCACCATTCATTGGAACGACCGCCTCAAGGAGGCGCTCTACGGGCCGGCAGCGAAAGGCCGCCTGGACGGCGAGTATCTGGACTCGCTGGAAGGGTACGTCACCGCCGACCTCAACTTCCGCCGCGAGCATTTCCGCGACACCACGGTCCCGCTCGCCTTTTCCAGTGACACGAAGCAACCGGCGCTCTTCAAGGGCCTGGCCGTGTTCGAGTTCACCAAATGGTTCTGTGACGACGTGCACCGGCTGGGCAAGCTCACTTTCGCCAACGGCGTGCCCTATCGTTTCACGTTCCTCTGTCCGTGGCTTGACGTGCTGGGAACCGAGACCGACTGGCTGCGCGGCGGCCGGTACCAGCCGGCCGCCATATCGCAAATGGATCTTTGGCGCACAATGTCGGGTCAGAAGCCCTACCTGCTCCTGATGAACACCGATTACGACGCGTTCACGCCGGACCTGGTCGAGAAGTATTTCCAGCGTTGCCTGTTCTACGGCATGTGGCCGGGCATGTTCAGCCACAACGCCTCCGAGAATCCGTACTGGCGGAACCCCACGTGGTATAACCGCGACCGCCCGCTCTTCATAAAGTACCTCCCGCTCATCCGGCGCGTGGCGGAAGCAGGCTGGCAGCCCGTGACCGAAGCCACCCTCGACAACGAGCAGATCCTGGCCGAGCGTTTCGGCCCCGGCACCAGCGGCGCGCTGTATGTCACGTTGTTCAACGACACGCCAACCATTCAACGCGGTACGCTGAAGATCAACTCGTCCGCTCTCCGGCTGCCAGCCCGGACCATGGCACTGGAACTGATCTCGGGGAAACCGATTGAACCGGTGGAGAACGGATGGCTGGTGGAGCTGCGACCTCAGGGAGCCGCGGTGCTGGAGGTGCGGTAGTGACCGGAAGACGGATCCCTTCCGGCTTCCCTGCGTAGTGGCGAACTGGCGTTCGCCCCTGCTTTCAGCGGGACAAGGCTCCCAGCCCCTTTGCGGTCCGCTTGGAGTTGCCCGCCGAATCGGAGTGCGCCGACAACGAGCGCCTGCGTCTAGAGGTCGAAGGCGCCGTTCGGCATCTGAGTGCTGTGTACCATGGCCATGGTCTATGGCTCCGCTTGACTAATCCCTGAATCTCGTGCCCCTCCGCGTCCGGGTGATCTCTCAGAAGGTGTGAAGAAATCGAATTCACGGCTCGCCGGGCGACCGACACCTCGAGAAATCCCAGTGTTTATTGACTGCCGGTCATACTTTGCGAAGTATGCCGAAGCGGGCAGCCGATTTTTTACAGCTTCTCAGTAATGGCGGGAATCGTCTCATGCGATCGGCGACCACTCAAGGCCTGATAGGGGCAGGGATGGCGGGGTTAGCGCCACCCCTCCCTCCGAACCGGACAGGCCCATCTCGGGCATCCGGCTCTCCAGTCGGTGGGGTCTATGCGTGAGACTAACCATAAACACAGGAGCCGTGTGCCAGACTATACAGCCCCTGCCTCGCAAACCATCGGTTGGGCCATCGTTGACTGTCGGCCTTGCTCAACCCATATCCGGGTCGTTTCTCCCGTTTGCGCAACATCGCCCGCAGGCGGCGTCGCAGCCATTCATCCGGTCCAAACAGCGCTCGCAGGCTCGCCAGTCGGTGTAGCTGAATCGGATTCACGTTGTGTTTATCACGTTGTTACGGACGGGTTGCTCACCTCCGGCAGCTTCCCACCCCGTGTTGCCACGACGCAGTCCCCTTCGGTTTCAGGCCGGTGAACGTTCCGCCTGACGGGGACTTCCTCCCTGCTGTGTGCACGGCTTCACAGGCGCCGGAGCGCGGCATCTATGCCGCTTCACTATGCGAAGTCGCGGCGGGGCGGGAGGCAAATGGGGCGCTGGGACCTTTCAACGGTGAAGCCGCATAAATGCCGCGCTCCGGCGCCAGGGCTACGAACTACCTGCCGTCACTGACCGGTTACGCGTCCGGAGTCTCCGGCCTTGACATTGGCGGAGTGACCTGCCTAACCGTGTGACGCTTTCAATTAGCTCCCGATGCCCTATGAACCGACGTGAGTTTCTGACCGCAGCCAGCGGCCTTGCTGGTTACTCTCTGATGGTGCGCATGGATGGCGTAGCCGCCGGTCCGCAGTCGCGCGAAGCGATCGCGCAACAGTTTAACGTTATCGCCCCGCCCCAACCGCTGGGCCGCAAGCTCGCTGCCGAAACACACATGACCCTGGTTGACCTCAACTGTGAGGTGTTGGTTGCTGGCGGCGGCATGGCGGGTGTCTGTGCCGCGGTTGCGGCGGCGCGGAATGGCGCCAAGGTGGTCCTGGTGCAGGATCGCTCGCGGCTTGGCGGCAATTCGAGCAGCGAGGTGAAGATGCATATCGTGGGCGCGAACTGTCACGGCGGACGGCCCGGTTGGCGCGAAGGCGGTCTTATCGAGGAATTCCGGCTCGACGACGCCGTGAACAATCCACAGGGGAGTTGGGAGCTCTGGGACCTGCTGCTTTACGACAAGGTCAAGAGCGAGCCCAACATCACGCTCTTGTTGGACAGCGTGCTGTACGCGGCGGAGACGAAAGATAGCATGATCCAGCACGTGCTGGCGCGGTGCGACAAGACTGAGCATATCTACCGGATCCAGGCCAGGCTCTTCATTGATTGCACCGGCGACAGCCGCCTGGCCCTGGAGGCGGGCGCCGAGATGCGCGTGGGCCGCGAAGCCCGAAGCGAGTTCAACGAATCGCTGGCGTTCGCGAGCGAAGATCGCCATACCCAAGGCAGCAGCATTCTCTTCACGGCCCGAGATTACGGCAAACCGATGCCGTACAAACCGCCCCAGTGGGCGCGCAAGGTCACCAAGGACCAACTGCGCTTTCGCCCGATCACCTCCTGGGAATATGGCTACTGGTGGATCGAGTGGGGGGGCCAATTCGACACCATTCGTGACAACGAACGGATCCGCTTCCAATTGCTGGCCATCATCACCGGCGTGTGGAACTACATCAAGAACTCGGGCGACCATCCGACCAGCGCGAACTGGGCGATGGATTGGATCGGGATGCTGCCTGGCAAGCGGGAGAGCCGCCGCATTGTGGGCGATCACATCCTCACCCAGAGCGACCTTGAAGGAAAGCACGACGAACCCGAAGATGCCGTCGCTGTCGGTGGGTGGCCGATGGACGATCATCCGCCCAGCGGCTTCGACGCGTCCGACCAACCGCCCTTCCGATCGATCAAGCCGCCGCAGGTTTACAGCATCCCGTTGCGGTCGCTTTACAGCCGGAACGTTGGCAACCTGATGATGGCCGGCCGGAACCTTAGCGCCACGCACGTGGCGTTCAGCTCCACACGGGTCATGGCCACCTGCGCGGTGGCCGGTCAGGCAGCGGGGACAGCGGCAGCGTGGTGCGTCCGTTACGGACTCACGCCGCGCCAGATTCATCAGGACAAACCGCGTCTGCGCGAACTCCAGCAGGCGCTCCTGCGCGATGACCAAACCATCAAGAGACTGCGGAATGAAGACCCGCAGGATCTGGCCCGCTTGGCCAATGTCACGGCCTCCGGCTCGCACAACCAGTCGTGGCCCAAGAACGTGATCAATGGTTACGTCCGCGACCTGGGTGATGAGTGGCAGAACCGCTGGGGCGCGAAGCTGAGCTCGGAGGGCACCTGGCTGCAACTCACCTGGGACCAGCCCCAGCGCATCAGCCGGATCCAGATCACCTTCGACACCGGCTTCCACCGCGAGTTGACGCTCTCTTCACAGCAGTCCGTCGCCCGGGGCGTCATCCGCGCCCCGCAGCCAGAGACGGTGCGCGATTACGAGATCGTCTGGCTCTTCGAGCAATTGGACGGTCTTCCACGGAGCCTGGTAAAAGTGGAGGGCAACTACCAGCGGCTGAACCGACACTCGTTCGAGCTGGTTGTCGCGCGCATGGTTCGCATCCTGTTAAAGGCTACCAACGGCGATCCCATCGGCCGGGTTTACGAGGTGCGGTGCTACGCCTGAATCACCGATGCGCCCTGCTCGCCGGTTGGCGATGATACCTGCGTGCGGCTTCGCCGATCGGCAAAAGCCCCAACCGGCTTGCCTCGGCGCGCGCCCCCAGGGCAAGGAACTCACCGAAAGACGGTTCATTCCCTGATGTTCTGCTTGCTTTGGGAGGCAGGTTAGGGCCTATCCTGGGTCCAGGATATGCATGGCTTGACGTCTTACGGGACTCTCTCACCCCAGAGCTCTTTACATTCACTCACACGCACCCGGTACTCCTTGATCCTGGGTCTCGCCCTTTCGGGTCTCGGCGCCGTCTCGGGTGCGGAGAAGACCTGGAACGCCAACGCGGTCGGCGATTGGTCCAATCCCGATAATTGGAGCCCACCCGGCGTGCCGACGGCGACCGATACCATCCGCATAAACGACGGCGAGCTCATGCTGTCGGGCGCACCCGTCATCAAAGGGCATCTGGCCTGGTCGGGCGGCAAGCTGCAGGGCGGCGAGTTGACGATCGCTCCCGAAGGAACGGCGGAACTCCTGGGTGAGGCCGACAAAGTCCTGGTCCAGTGCACTCTCAACAATGACGGACACGTGACTTGGCTGGGCGGGGGCCGGATCATCGGCCAGTTCACTGGATATGGCTAGAGCGTGCTTGTCGCCAATCGAACCAACGGCGTGTTTGACATGCAGAACGACGCCACGATCACGTTCTCCTCTCCAGGGCACGGGGCCGAGAGCTTCCAGTTCATCAACTCGGGCACGATCCAGAAAACCGGCGCCACAGGCTTGACGACGTTTCAGGGCCCGGTGGGTTTTTCCAACCGCGGCCGAATCGCGATCCAGAGCGGCCGATTTCTGGTGCCGCAGGGCATGACCAGCAGCGGGCGCTTCGAGGTGACGGCGGGCGCCGCCGTCCAGTTCAACGGGAACCGCGTCGTGTTGGAGGACGGACATGAGGCCGTCGGTGACGGCTTCTTCGGAGTCGCGGACGGCGCCGTGAACTTGTCGGGCATCGTCCGGGGCCGGTTCGATTGGTCGGGCGGCCAACTGCAGAGCAGCGAGCTGAGCGTCGCCACGAACGGCGTGATGCGCATTCAGGGTGAGGCGGACAAGACACTCGTCAGCTTTGTGCTCAACAACGACGGCCAGATCGAGTGGGACGGATCCGGTCGGATCGTCGCCTCGTTCACCGGCTACGGCCAGGCGATCCTTGTCACGAATCGTGCCGCCGGCGTGTTTGTGGTCCGCAATGCCACCAACCTGGTTTTTTCGACTCCCGGGCATGGTGGAGAGTTTTGCGGAATCCACAACGCCGGCGTCCTCCGGAAGGTCAGCCCAGGCGTTACCCGGTTCGAGGGACCGATCGCCTTCGTCAACGCCGGTCGGATGGAGATCGACCAGGGGACATGGCGTCTCGACAACGGGTTGAGCCACCGCGGTGAAATCACGATCGGCACAAACGCGGCCGTCGAAGTGACCGGTGGCCGGGTGACGTTCGCCGAGACCAATCGCATCGAGGGACCAGGGGTGTTTCGCGTCCCGGGGGGCAACGTGGCGGTGGAGGGCACCCTCAATGATCAAATGTCGTTCCATGACGGCACCAT
>Ga0315274_10002537_pt1 | contig 27466 bp, 19 predicted proteins | sample YL17G02_20_MG_FD_203700 | JGI IMG/M metagenome (GOLD analysis project Ga0315274, IMG submission 203700) | Sediment microbial communities from Yellowstone Lake, YNP, Wyoming, USA - YL17G02_20 | ecosystem: Environmental > Aquatic > Freshwater > Lake > Sediment | place: USA: Wyoming | collected...
TAATCGCTGGCATAAACGAATCCCAATTCGGGTAAGTGGGACTCGCAAAGTTAAATGGCTGCGTCTGCGTACCAGTCGATAGATAGCCGTTATATTGATAGCCATAATACTGGCCACTGTCGAAAAGCTGCCAGGCAGCAGCTACTACAGGCCCTTGCGCCCCTCCCATCGGTGGAGCCACTAAGTACATGTCTTGAATGCCATCAAATTTTTGCCGCACGGTAACTGGCCCAATAGTGCCGCGAGAGGTATAGCCGGTGCCGAACGAATAGCCAAATACGGTGTAGTAATACTTAGCGCCTGGCAACAGATTCTCATGCGCTGCCATGCGGTCAGCGCCATCATAAATGACGGTACCCCAGAGAGTCTGATCCCCCACATGGTAGGTGATACCGTCAGGTGGAAAGGACAAATGAGGTGCAGTGGGGCTTGCCATGACCACATAGCGGCTGGGGGCCAAAGGACTACCCCAGGACAATTTCACATAGCGCTCGAGATTCGTATCAGCAGTAACACCCATGAGTTCCATGACTCTCAGGGTAATTTCAACTGCAGCACCAGAAACTGAAGATCTAGAAGGAGTAATCAGATACTTTCCCCAAGAAGGTTTTAACGGTGTACCCGAAATTATGCAGCCACTGCTGAGACTAAGGCCTTCAGGAAGTTCCGGCACAGAAACGCAACTATCAGCCGGATTACCCTCAAATGCTGGCTCAATCGTGACCTGAGAGCCTTGCCTCAGAGTGTACTCACGGCTGGAATAGCTCATCGGCAACATATTCGTCACACCCACTGTGACCGGTCCGGCAGCCCCGTAAGCAACGTAGTCGTAGTACCCGGATGATGCGAATACCCGGTAGCGATATACCTGACCGGCAACAAGACCTGAGTGAGAAAAATTAAGACCATTTCCTGAGTACAATACGATATCACCAGGAGCGGCATTTACTTGGGCAATCTGCCGCCCATTGGCGCCGGTGGCCGCAACACCTCCCCCTTGATGAGCGATTACGACGTAGTTGGTTGCATTCAAAACGGCTGGCCACGACAGGTTCACCGCAGTGGGCCCATTAGGCACCGCTGTAAGTGAGATAGGGCCAGAAAATCTTAGCGAAAGGTACATCTTCCCCCATGCAGCGCCGGTGCTACTCGGCGTAATCTCGTACTGATTTGCACCCACCGGCGCAGTCACTGTACCGCTAATCACACACTGATTAGACAGGCTGAGCCCAGAAGGCAGCGATGGCGTCACCGAACATGCGCTGGGCACCGGTGATGCAGTGCCGACCGTGGATGTGGATGTTGTAGTACCAGCGGTACCAGTGGAATATGCGGTCGATGTCAGCGCGGTAGGATATACGGGCGAGATTGAGATCGATGATCCAGCGGGAAATTGATAATTATAATCCTGATAGTAAGCGTAATACTGATTTAGATTAGAAAGATTCACCGAAGAACTGCTGACGGTTCCTGTGACGGTGATACTACTCATGATTTTTAAATTTAGATCTACCCGCCTTCCCTCACCGGCAGAACCGGAAGGGATCAGCTGGTATTTTACCTCAGCAAACGCTGCCGTCGGTGTACCTGTAATGGAACAATCGTTGCCCTTAGTTAAGCCAGCTGGCAATGCAACGGGTGTGATAGCACACGACGTTGGTGTTGCCGCGTAAAAATTCGGCACAACCGAGAATGTGTCACCAATAGTGCCGGTGTAACTGTTCCCCATTGGAAAATACATTCCGTAAGGATCGCGGTTAACACTTAAGCGAAACCGCGATATAAGCTGATCGTTTCCAGTCTTCGTAGTTGTTACTTGAAATACAGTCGAAGCATAGGTCGCACTCACTAAGCCATTAATTAAACAAGTCGTTGGTGAGATACTCAAGCCTGGTGGCAACGGCGGATTGACCGTGCAATTGGTCACATTATTCACCGAACTAGTCGGGCTAATCGTTATTTGTGTACTGGTGCTATAAAGATCGAAATCATAATTATTACTCGGATAGATACTGAATGGTGGAGTTGCTGTTAAGGTGATGTTAACACCTGGGCCGGCACCAAATGAATTTTCTGGCGTAATGGTAAACGGAACCCGGTAACGATAGCCTTGGTCTCTGCCTTCAACTGGCGAACTAACCACGTTGCCATCATTATCGAGAACAATTAGCCCTACCGGGTCGTACCTATCTGGGGACAGAAAATCAAAGTTGCCACTGATCACACATGACGATGTCAAGGCTAAGCCCGGCGGCAGTGGCTGGTTTACCAAACAGCTCGTAACTGCACCGCCAGTTACAGTAGGGACGATACTCACTGCGGTAGCGCCACCCACCAATTGGTAATCAGATTGCCCGTAGGCAATCCTAGGTAAATTAGTTGCGACACTGATAACTATTCCCGACGGGGCACCACCTTTGGGAGTTATAACGTACTTCTGCGAAGCACTGACCACGGCCGGAGTGCCTGTAATGGTGCAAGTTGCGGAAAGGGTCAAACCTACTGGTAATGCGGGTGATGCACTGCAGTCGCTAAAAGATCCCTTTCTGGTTGGCTCTAGCGCAGTCATTGCTGAGGCTAAGGCGAGTTTCAACTCGGTCACGGCATAAGTGACGGTTGCGGGTGCAGCGGCCGCAACCTGCTGCGTCACCGAGGCAATCTCTGCAGTGGAAAGATTACTCGCACTTTTTAGCGTAGAAACCGCAGATGTCGCTGTCTGAGCCGAACTATTAATCGCTGCAACAGCGGCATTTTCGTCAGCTTTACCAGATTTTGTCAGTGCGCTGTAGCCTGACGAGACCCCACTAAGAACATTGCTAAGCAAATTGCCTATATCTGCTGCTGAACTAACATTCAGTTTATCGATACCTTGAACAGTGCTCGAAACCACTGACTGAGATGCGGCGGCTAAGTTGCTCCCTGTAAACCCAGCAACGCCAAGGGCTGAAGTTGCATTGGAAGTAATGGCCTGCACTGTGCTCGCAGTAGTTTTCGCGTCGGCAGCGATCCCCAGTGATTGGAGGCTGGCCATGGTTGTCCCAATGACAGATCCCATGGCTGCAGTCTTTGTTGCCTCAGACCCCAAGGTCGATAGTGCTTCCACCGATTTACCGACCACACTTGCAGCAGCGGCGGATTTGTCTGCGAGGTTTAGACTGGACGATGTAGCCAAAGAGGCCATTGTCCCAGTGATGATACTCTGAGTTGCAGCAGCCGTTACCGAGGAGTCAGACTTTTGTGACACAGCAGTAAGTCCAGAAATTGCTCCCGATGCAACTGCTGCCGCTCCGTTAGTGATGAGGTTGCTACCAAACCCGGACGACTCGCTGACAGAACTGATAGCTGCCACGCTCCCAGATGCAATAGCCTCGACGGCCGAACCCAGAAAGGTGTTGCTAATGTTTGCTGTCTGCAATGCCGCAACTGCGCCCTTGGATATGTCTTGCATCGCATCAAGCAGTACCGACTGCGAGGCACCTTTAAACGCGGTCAATGTTTGGACACTCGCTGCCGTCAGAGTCCCGGCTAGCTGAGCCGTATCCGCCTGATTTAAACCCGTAGTACTGATTGAGGACACAGCACCTTCGGCAGCACCCGCAACCGCTCCAGCAATGTCCGCAGCTGGTAGATTAATGTTAGCAAGTTGAGTAACACTGCCAGTGACCACGGCCCTCGCAACACCAGCCATCGCCTCAGAGCTAATCCCAGCTGCTTGTAGGTTGGCAATACTGCCACTCGTGACAGACTTAGCCGCCTGACCTACATCAGACGAAGCGAATCCAGCCTCACTGAGCTTAGACACCGCGCCACCAGCCATTGTAGTCGCCAGATTTTGCAGATTTGCAGTCGGCAGCGCATCAGTTTTGCCGCTTAGAGACTTAAAAGAACTGCCGACTATGGCTTGGACAGCATTAGCCTTAAGATCAACATTGCCTGCCCCAACCAATGCGAGTCCTGCCACAGCACCACGCACGACCGCTGGTGCAGCATATTCGACCGGCTGTCCCAGCATGTCGACAGTGAGGTTCATGGTATTGGACTGAATCGCTACAACACCTGCCGCAAGTTCCTTGCGAGCTGAGTCCTGCACCGCTGCGATCTGGACGTCAGACAACCCTGCGAGCTTCAGAGAGCTTGCCATATCAGCTATGATCGACTCTCCAATCGCCAGCGTTCCCGCCACGACTTGTTGATCACTGCCGCCATTTGAAGTCCCCGACAGGATGGAGGCCGCCTTAGTGAAGGCACCTTTCGCCCCACCGCCACCTCCCGGAGGGTTGAAGCAGCTTGACGTCAGGAATGTCAGAGCGATGGCCACATGAGCCAACGTCGCCTGGCGTAAAACAGAATTTATTTGTTTACAGCGGTTTAGCATAAATCACTCGTCGAAAAGTGCTGCCGGAGCCTCGCCTGAGAATCCGTAAAGCATCGTCGGCGAATGACCACCGAAACTTAACAGATTTCTAGATTTAACTAAATAATTCAGTATCTTGCGCAACAAAAAAGCCTCGCAAAGCGAGGCTTCCATTGGGCACAAATTGGTGTGTTTAGTCGTGGTGATGACCACCAGGACCATGGGCATGGCCGTGCTGGAGTTCTTCTGCAGTGGCTTCGCGGACTTCGACCACTTCGACGTCGAAGTGGAGGGTTTCACCAGCAAGGGGATGGTTGCCATCAAGGCTGACATCATCGCCAACTAATTCGGTGACGGTGAAGATAATCGGTTGGCCATTGCCGTCATCGGCCGCAAAGCGCATACCAACGGTAAGCTCTGCATCTGGCGGGAACTGATTGAGTTTGGCTGAGGTGCGCAGACGCTCTTCCACTTCGCCGTAGCCCTCTTCAGGAGAAACGACCACCTTCTTCTGGGTGCCAACTAAGGCTCCGGCTAGCGCTTTCTCTAGGCCGGGCACAATTTGGCCGGCTCCGTGCAGGTAGCTAAACGGCTCGTTTTTATCGGCGCGGTCAAGTTCTTCGCCCGCGGCATTGGTGAGACGGTAGGTCATACTGACCACGGTGCCTTGCTTAATCATAATAGGTCCTTGGCTACTAATTACTGGCAGGGAGCCACAAACGGCTCCGATGGCCCCACAGCCTAGTAGACGAGCGCCAAAAAGGCCAAAGAAAAATGCGCGAAACGGCACGAAAAGGCCGCTAAACCGACAGATACCCCCACTCAGATTCAATTCAACCACCGATAATCAATGAATATTGCAGAATTATAAGGAAAATCGAGGGAAAGCATGAAAAACTCGCGGCCCCGCAAACTGAGGAATACAATGGCCGACAAACCCGCCCCCCGTGCCAGCCGCACCGTCACTAACGCCAGCGAAGTGAAGGTCTACGGCGTCAACGCCTGCTCCGCACTTTGGCAAAACCGCGCCGCTTCCATCATTAGAGTCTATGTGACCGAAGATCGCATGAACCTCTTTGGTCCGCTCCTTAAGTGGTGTGCAAAAAACAAGAAGGCGTACCACATTGTGGAGAGCGAAGCGCTCGACAAAATAGCGCAGTCGGTTCACCACGAGGGCGTAGTAGTACTTGCTCAAGTGAAGGCGCCGCTTAATGACGAACAGTGCCTACAACAAGTGACTGCAAGCACCGGACCGTGCGCTCTCATCTATCTCGATGGCGTACAAAATCCGCACAATGTCGGGTCGATTGTCCGAGTAGCCGCACACTTCGGAGTGCCACTCATCTTAGGCAGCGAAGGTCAACTGCCGCGCCTCACTCCGTCCGCCGCTCGCATCGCCGAGGGTGGTATAGAGCACGTAAATCTCGCGATCTTAAAGCAGCCCAAGGTAGTGTTGGATAAACTAAAAGCCGCCGGTTTCCGCCTGGTCGGTACGTCCAGTCACGCTAATACCTCGCTTTATTCGAAGCCGTTGCCTGAGAAAGTGATCTTCATTATCGGCGGCGAGGTCGAGGGAGCCTCGGATCAGTTACTAGCGGCAGCTGATGAAGTACGTGCAATTCCTGGAACAGGCCTTATCGAAAGTATCAATGTCGCGATTGCTACAGGCATCTGTTTAGGCGAGTTTTGGCGTTGCCATCCAGCACTAGCTAACCGGACTTCGCTGTGAATAAGCGCAAGCGATGTACTGGCTATTTAGCCCCCGTTGATTTCCTGCCTCAGCTGAAGCAGGAATTAAAATACATTACAGCCGTACACGACAGCCTAGTCATTGCCGACGGCCCTCCGCAACCAACGGTGTGGGCGGAAAACATCTGGTACGATCCGCAGATTATAGAGGCTGCCTCGATCGGTGCCGCAGCTAGCGCACTAGCTAAAATCCAGCGAAACTGGTGGCCCTACGCGTGGCAGCTACACAGGCGCCATACGCTGATTCAAGAGAAACTGCCCCACGTAGCGGCCAAGCCCCTTAATTTTCCGCAGCAGGTAAAATTGGCCCAACTCGGGTCCTTTACTCTCCTGACACCAACCACGATGCTGGCCGCAGCGCAGTGCAGTTCTCCGTTTCCTAATGGTGTCGTCAGTTTCGTAGAAGACACGGAAGGACCACCTAGTCGGGCCTATCTAAAACTTTGGGAGGCATTCACCCAACTCGGTGTCTGGCCCAAGGCGGGCGACCGCTGCCTTGATTTGGGTGCATGCCCCGGAGGTTGGACGTGGGTGCTAGCTAAACTCGGCGCTGACGTTGTGGCCTACGACCGCGCCAAGCTTGCACCACATGTAGCGAGTATGCGGGGAGTCACCACGGTTAAGGGCGATGCTTTTAACGCCACTCCCGACCGCGTAGGCCGCATCGATTGGCTGTGCTCAGATGTGATCTGTTATCCCGAGCGCCTACGCGACCACGTCCGCCTTTGGCTAGACTCAGGACTATGCAGCAACTTTATCTGCACACTAAAATTCCAAGGTGATTCCCATTACGGTGTCATAGCCGACATGCTCGCAATCCCAGGCAGTCGCGTTATACACTTGCATCACAACAAGCATGAAGTGACGTGGATGCTACGCGCCTCATCGCCAAACTAAAACTCACCCTTTCAAGGGTAATTCTTGCTCAGCGATAACTGCCGACATTCGAAATCAAGTAAACATCGCTGTTACCAGAACCTGATCGTTTGCCGCGCTGCTGTTTAGCATTAGCAAGTATATTGTCAAGATCGGCATTTGATATATTGGACCGCGCTGTAAGAGTCATTTTAATCTGTTGCAGTTGTGCAGTGGCCGCATCATGACCGGCTAACGAGAGACTTTTTAGCGCCAGAGCTTCTTTCAGTGTCCGAATTGCACTCTGATACAAACCCGAACGTTTTTGCGCTAAGGCTAGATTGTAGGCTGCCAGCTCACTACTTGGATTTTCGCGCCTTGCATGCTCATACGATTCAATTGCTTTTTGTGTCTTACCTTGCATCGCATAGACAACCCCAAGGTGCGTCAGCGCGTCGGCGTTGTCTGGAAAGTGTTTCAACACCTGATTAAAATGTTCCTCGGCAACGGTAAATTTCTCCTGGCGTAAATAGACGAGGCCAAGATTCATTCGTGAAGCTGCATCTTCGGGACTTATTTTAACGGCCCGCAATAAAATCTTTTCCGCCTTATCTTCGTCACCGTCTGTCCAGGTAAGACAAGCGAGCAGATTCAGACTCTCGCTCTCGGTAGCATTTTCATCTCCTAGCTGACGCAACACTGCGCGTTCGGCTTCCGGATTTTTGCGGAGAAGTTCCACATGGGCCATAACAATCTTGGCTGGCCGGTTGCGGAAATCAATGGCGAGCACTTTGCGAGCTAGAGGCTCGGCGCCTTTGGCGTCACCTGCGATAACCTTAAGGCGCGCAAGTGCAATAAGAGCCTCCACATCACGTGGCGATTTCTTGAGGCGTTCTGTTAATTTGGCCATATGCTCGCGCAGATCGTCTTGTTTGACGTCATTGGTATGACTGACCAAAGGATCGTGCCCAATCATGATTGGAACACCTGCTTCGGCGCTGTTGCCTAGACTCGCGTGTGAGCTGGCACCAAGGGACGAGCTTATGCTTCTGAATGATACGGTTTTACACCCCGCTAACGACAATGCGAACAGAAGAACAAGGCTCCGTGAACGGGTGTTAGCTGGGCTAGGAAGCGTCGGAATTAAGTTCAGCATTATTTGTCCTCCGTCATCGCGCTATTTACGACGTGAGAGGTGAACACGGGCTTCAACATAATTTCACCAGTATCCGTGTATTTCTTGGGCGATAGTTGCGCTAGCTTAGCACGATTAAGGCGGCTCCACCGATCGTGACGCTTGCCAGCCTGAGCGATCGCGTATCCCTGCTCCCAATGGCCACTCATATTGGTCTTCAGTTCCAAAATAAGAGCTTCGCGTTGATTTATTGCAGCCATTAAGTCATTACCGCTTAGCATGTCAGAGCGCGGGAGCAGCTTTACCGCATTGAATGCCTGCTCGTACAGTAGTCCTAAGTGATAATGTGCTGCCTCTGAGTACTCAGGATCAGCCAGACGAATCACCCCACCGTATGCACCCTCGGCACCTTTCAATTCTGCACGAATATCTTGCAATGATTTAACGAAGGACACTAGGCTGCTATCGTCAATGGTGCCAGTTGGCACCCGTTCGTGTCCAGTTCGGGCTGCGCCAAACCGATTAGCGGCGAGCAATGAACGCGCCTTAGGCGCAGTTGCTGGAGGTGCAGCAAGCACCAATGCCTCGGCACGATCCAGACGCTGCCGTGCTCCATTTGGGTTCGTTTGGAAGACTAAAATAGCTGCCGAAGCCGCTGCAAAGATCGTATCCTCAGCATGGGTGGCCGCAAATTGCGATACATATTTGTCATATGACGCCATCGCGCTATCCTTATCATTTCGGCTAACATCCAATTCAGCCAACTTAAGTAGAGCCCTAGCAGCGCTGTCTGAGTTCGGATAATCCTTTATGACTTGTTTGAGCTGAATCGACGACTGGTCCAAATTATGGTCGTCTTTATAAAGTTCTGCCGCTTTAAGCAACGCTTCTGACGCCTTTGCACCTGCTTGACCACCAACCGCGATCTGGACGTAGGATTCAGCTGCGGCAGCATATTCAAGTCGCTGCTCGTAAACGCTGGCAACGCTTTGCAGGCAAGGAATCCGGTAGGTTGAATTTGGATAGCTAGAGGCAAGTTTTACGCAGGGCTTGATGGCCTCAGGGCCATTACCTTGGCTCAACCAAAGGTTACTGGCATTGGCCAAAGCTAGATCAGCCTGCTTATCTTCTGGGAAGGTCTCAGCGAAAAGTGAAAAGGTCCTCGCAGCGGCAGGCTTATCCTTGCGCTCATTCAAGTCCGTAGCCTTATTCCACAGCGCCAAGCGCCATGCTTCGCGAATGCTGGCACGAAGCTTCGCATCTTTGATCTTTTCTTGACCAAAAAAGGCTGCGCTTAATTTAAGACTGGTGTCCCATTCACGGCGTTCGTTGTGATAAGCCAGCAACATATTAATTGCAGTCGCGGCAGCCGTGCTCTCCGGTGCGCCTGACACCAAAGTTTCGATCCGGGTCCGTGCATCTGCGGCATAACCGTGTGAAAGGTAAACGGCAGCAGCACGTAAGCGCAAATCGGCCAACCCAGCTCTTTGCGGAAAAATCTTACCGTATTGGTCAATCACTGCCGTTAACTGCATCTCTGATTTCGCAAGAGGTTGCGGCGCACGTAATGCAGCCCATTGCTGAGGTGTAATTTCTGGCTCAGGACCTGCCACTGGCAATTCCAGACCGAGCATGCGTTCAGCTGCAGGTATACGCAGGGTGGAATTTGGCTCCACATTTTTGGCTACTATTAAATATTGCGCTGCCGCCTCAGACGGTTTCTGCTCCTTGTTTAGACCCTCGGCATATTGAAAGCGAAGTTTGTCGCTGCCACTGCCGGTTGGGAACACCGCCAAATGAGCAGCATATATCCGGTTGCTGCTCGCAAGATATTCGGAGTTAGACTGTTTCCCAAAGTCTTTAGCGTATAAAGCAGCGTAGTCTGCTGATTTTTTACGGAACAACGTCTTCGCTTCCGCTACCAAATTCTGGTCCTTGAGCTGCGCGCGTACCCAGGCACCGTCTGAAGCCACGCACTCACGAGCCATATTTTCTATGGCTCCTGCTGCACCCACCGCATCTCCGGATTGCCTGAGCATTTCTGCAAGCTGAACATAGGTCCTTGCCGCAGCGGGACGATTCGGAGCGTCTTTAATGAGCTTACTCAGCACAGAGCTAGCCTCTTGTGGCTTTTTTGCTTTGTTGTAAAGCCATGCCGCACGTTCTAGAGTTAAAAAATAGCGCTCCTTATCGCGACGACCTTTGAAATAACTCTCCGCGGCGAGCACCTGTTGACTGTTAGCGTAGAAATAAACCACATCATCGCTGGCCTGCTTACACAGATACTGATTGGATGGCTTAGCTGCTCGGCATTCTTTAGCGACGATTTCACGCATACCCGCTAACGCAGCGCCGGAATTGGTTCCATCGGCACTTTCGCCCTCGACACTGCCGAAAGAAGGCCTGGACCCAGCCACAGAGATCCAAGTGGATCGATACTTGGCGTAAGCCTTAATCTGAGGGTCCTTTGACTTGGCCAAGGCTGCAAGTAAATTGACTGCCTCGTTTGCCGTTTTCTTGACGCTTTTCAAATATATTTCGGCAAGCTCTAGCTGAGCCCGCTCGGCAACATTGGAACCGCCAAAATCAGCAACGATCTTTTTTAATTCCGGTAGAGCATTGGGACTTTCTAGAAGTGCTAGCAGTCGCCCGTGACTCAGAGCTATGTCGCCACGTGAATTATAAGCGGGCGCAACGCTGAGCAAAGTCCTGTATGTGTCGAGAGCTTTTAAAAAGAGCAGACGAGACTTATTATGGTCAGACTTTGGCTCAGCACTAGAAGTCTCGGCGGCAAAATTAACGCCGAGTGCGCTATTATACGCATCAAGCTCGACTCGACGTTGTTCTAAACCGGCGGTGAAGTAAAGTTCCGCCAGGTGTTGCAGCAGGCGTTGCCGGTTCCGTTTATCAACGCCACCATCAAGTAGCTTTTTCACCCGGGCAATGGCGGCTTGGGTACCACCAGTTTTTTTATCCTTATCTATCTCTCCACTGCTGCCTTTTGGCGCGGGTAAGGTTTGCAAGTAGCTATCTAAATCTTCGATACTGGGCGCCTGCCACGAGTTGGTAAGACGCAACGAGACTCGGCCGTCGGACTCGGCAAAGGCCATGCCGGCAATGCCGATCTGACCCACTAGAGCAGCGAGAGCTAATGATGTGTATTTGAATTTAGCGTGCAGCAAGACCCAGCTCCCCTCGACTAAAATTGCCTCAAACTGACTGGGCAAGGGAATAATATCCTTGGTCTCTATCGGACGACTAAACACACACCTTGAAGATTTATTTTAAAACCCTGAAATTGAACAAAAGATTATTTCGCTCCACCAAGTCCGCGCTGGCAGAGCGAATTCACTAAACTAATCAATAAAAACTGATCACTGGTAGCCGGTAACCTGCAACTTGCGGACGTTCATCAGCGAGTCGCCATTATTGATTTGAGTCATACGAATATCCACAGTATCGAAAGATTTAGCGGTACACTGTGGAACAGAAGTAAGCAGGGTCTGCTGCAGGGCGTCTTTAACCGGGGCTTCTACGGTAACGTATTCGGGCTTATCTGCATTGGTTTTGTAGCAACGAATTTCGAATCTGATATCACTCCACGTCAACTTAGCCACATCACGCGGAGCCCAAGCAAATCCCAGGCCTCTGAAAGGTTTGGCCTTATCGTACCCAGCCACGGCGCCTAAATTGAAGCTCTGTTCACTTTCAGTGATATAGAGAGTGGCACCGGTGAAGTCCGTATACATATAAGGGTCACCGTTCAGGTCATGAATTTTCGTAGCTATCACGCCTTTAGTGATATCGGTAGGATCTTTAAGCTTCATCAGCATGACTTCACCTGTTGTGCGCACCATCCCGACCATGTTTCCGTCACCCAGAGCGCTAAGCGGACCCACCTGAAATCCACCAACGTCCTGGGGATTAAAAGCGGCAAAACCTGTGCAAGTGGCTTTGGAAGCAAAGCACGATGCTGGAAAAATATGTAAAGGTGTGCCATCAGCCTTACCGTTGCCCCAGATCGTGTTGGTTACTGGCTCATATGCAAAGGTATAATATCCCTTGCCATTAAGAACGTTGCCGTTGGGATCGCCACTGAGAGCGTAGGATCCCTTGCCCTCCAGCGCCTGGGCACCGGTGGTTTCATCGACCAAAGTGGACGATTTGAAATTACCGTTCGGTGCAACCGCTGTCGCCGTCACTCCCTTCATCGTTTTCAAGTCGAGAGCTTGGATCGTACCGGAATCGGCACCGTTTTTTCCTTGGAAGTACCATTGGGAATAAAAAATCAGTCGATTCTGATCCACGTAACAAGAGTAGCCCCACTGACCAGGGCCGGCGTTGACTACTGGTTTAACGTTCGCCCATTGCGGAGCGAAAGGAGGCGTATTATCCTGCGGAACTTCGGAGTAATTACCTTTGCCCCAGGCCATACCCAAAAATCGCTTACCATCGCGGCGATATGACACCACGCAGACTCGGTCGTCACCTGCAGGACCTGCAAGTTTGTAAAACGATCGTCCTCCGTTGGCCTTAAAATCGGCGAGTTGGGTAGTATTGGGATCGACGAAATAAAGCGAGCCACCTATACGAGCGATCACAGCACTACCACCTTCGAGCACATACGTTCTCGAACCAGCAGTCCCTAAAGCAGCTTTAGACCACGTCTTCAAATTTGCAACAGCGTTGTTTGCATACTGCATATAAGTGACAGTGCCGTCTGTTGTCACTCCCCAGATATGATTACGCTGTAAAGGCTTAATGGGGTTGATAGCGTAAAGTCCCGCAAAACCTTTATCGAACGTGAGGATCGGGGTATTCCCATTATTATCTGTGGTGCCTGCAGGTGATCCCTTCGATCCCGCGTCACCTTTATCTAGCGGCCCAGCTTTATCGTCATTGTAGCCTGCATTGGTTTTACCTAGAGGAAATTCGTCTGGCTTTGGAGCCAGAGCAGGTTTGGGCGCGTTTCCAGCTTTCTGAGATCCTGTCGAGCCTTGAAAATTCGACTTGTTGCACCCACCCGTGATGCTCAGTGATGCGCAGGCCACGATTAATGACAGCGGCCATTTGATTTTTGCCATGGTCCTCATCGCTGCCTCCCTGTTAATAAAGTTGGAATGTAATCGCGGTGACATCGTCGCCACGCTGATAGGTCGAGAAGTCAGATGCGCTTCTGACTTTACCGTTTTTCGCTGAAATCACTTCAATTCTGGTAATCTCAGCCAATTTACCAAGTCGCCCATCGCATATCAGCACTGCCTCTAGAGGCCCATCGAGAGAAGCAATTTGATCGGCTTTGCAACCGGATGTCTTGTAGTCCAGCTTGAGTTGGGCCCACGTTGTTTCGTAGAAGGCCTGAGGTTGATTGTTGCGGTAGAAATTTATTTGAGCCGACCCATTCTCGTAACCTATAGGAGCACCACCTAAATAAATTGTCATATGGACGCCACCCGATTCCTTAATGACGCGGCTTACTGGCCCGCGCTCATTAACACTCACCGGCATGAGGAGCATGGGCTGGTTGAGTGGAACCGGAGAGTAGTGTGGCTCACGAGCACATGAGCTCGGTGTCAGCAAAGTGATGCAGGCCACTGCGAAAGCGATTTTGAAGTTCTTAATGCTCCTGACGCCCATAAGTCTCCCCCGTGAACGTTTGCCTCTAATAGGAGCGCTACTAACTCATCGGAGTGCTTACGAAGTTTCTTTAACGTTTCTCGAATAAAAAAAAATTTATCTGAGAATTCAGTTACTTAAGAACAATGCTCGGGTGGGCATTTGGCTACCCGAGATTTCAAAGTGAGATTTTTACACGGTCGCTATTTATCGATATCGTCCGTTTCCTTGTCGGAAACCTTCTTCACGTAGTTGCAGGTCACTGTTTCCCGTTCGCGGCTACTGTCATCCATCACCAGGCCGCCGATGAGCTTCATCCGGTGAACCTCCGAACCGACTACAGTTCCGAAGACGTCTCCATCCTCACGGATCACCGCAACATCGACAACAATTAGGCCGCTTGCAGTAATGGATTTTTTCTCAGTTTCCTCGGAATGTGCAATTCGAGTATAGCCAGCCAGTTCCTTGTAATCCTGACGCGCTAGATCGACTTTCATGTCTATCCGGTCTTTATTCGGTTCCAATACGCCACCAACTTTGTAGGAGCCCATCTCGAATTCACGGGTGCCACCGGAGAATTTTACTGCTGCGACCTTGCCATCCTGATTTGATTTATAAATATACAAATTGCAGGTCTGGTAGTCGGGCTTAGTAGCGTAGGCCACCTTACCTTGATACTGAGTCACGTGATAACGCAACTTTGCTACCGCTTCGCCCGATTGATCCGCGGATGCCAGGCCATTTTTGCCGCTCGATCCTGTAGATTTACAAGCAGAGGCACAGACAACTAATGAGACTGTGGCTAATAGTGTTACGAATTTCGTGAAAGCGAGATGGCTACGAGTAAACATGATCTCCCCCAAAAAAATTCTGGTTCCATCCGAGCGGTCCCGCTCTTTCATCGGAAGGATGGCCGAATTATTGAGTGACTTAGTGACGCTCAGCCACATGCCAGCTATCGGCAAATGACTTAGGCAATCGCTGCTAAATCAGTCCCTTTAATGTTTTCAATCAGGCACTTATCACCAAAGTCAGCCAAGTTTATATCGGCGACGTTCAGGTGATGGGTAAACACTGAATAGCTTAGGTAAGCTGCGAGCCCTTCGCGATTGGCTGCCCATTTGGGTAAAAAGCGCGGCAACGTGATAAAGCCCTGCTTGATAAAATCTTCGAGTGCTAGAATGTCGCCAAGAGTCAGGCGGCCAATGAATAGATAGCGTGGATAATCGATCTTTCGCTGCTCGATAGCCTTGCGCAAAAAAGTATGCACGGAAAGCAGGCCCTTCAGATACACCACGTCTTTGGTAAAGACGAAGCGTCCTCTAACGTCTCCGCCGCGAAAGATGCGCGCCGTCGATTGAAAGCTTTCTTTTTCTGACTGCCCCATTGCAAGGAAAAAGCGGAAGATCTCGATAAAATCACCGCCGTCGCGCGCCATGCTGATGGCCTTGATGCGCAGCGCAATGCGCCGCAGGCGACCTAGGTCCATGGTAGCTGTGACTAATTCAGCGAACGTAGCTAGCCCCTCTTGCGTCCCGGTGGTACGCGGCGAGCCCAGCCCCAGACTCTTCAAGTGCGGCTGCTCACCGCCATTTAGCCTGGTCGCCGAATGGACGAAAAGCTCATGCTCGCGCAGTTGATCAATCTCAGCGCGGGAGAACGTCGTCATCCCGCGAATCCGCACTCTCTCGGAACCTGCAGCTGCCTTTGCCGCGAGATTCTGATCGATGACGACATCAATCTTGTAGGGCTGAAAAAACGTCGCCGCTACTTGGCCCAGCTCAGCAGCAACGGCCTCAGGCGTTAGCATGTCCTCGGCTGGTGGCATACCGAGACTGAAATCGCCAGTAATCTTAATAAAGTTTTCTGCTAGGGCCAGGTTGGAAAAAGTCCCCACCCTATCCGTTGGCGATCCATATAGGACTTCTGAAAATTCGCAGAACTTCGCTTTACCCACATTTTCCAGCATACGCGCCGCTATGATGTAGCTCGCGGCAGTCTGCGTGATAAATCTCCCGACCGGATGCTGATTGTCCGAGGCGTCAATAATCTCCTGCAACGCCGTACAACTCGCCGACAGGTCGAAGCGCGGGTACTCCACTTTTGGCAGTTCGGGCTGACCCCGCTGCCAGGTGGCCATAAATTCATGATAATGGCGCGCCGGCCACCCCAGAACACTGAGGACTTTAATAGAGCCCGCAGCCGCCACCAACTTAGTGTCGAGAGCGGAAAAATACTCGAGATCTTTGGTCGCCGCGCTAGGAGTCATTTAGATACTTTACCAAAAAACTCGCGTGTGCGCTGCTCCCTCGGCTGATTAAATATCTGTTCAGGGGGCCCTTCTTCCAGAATGAGCCCCTCATCCATAAACATTATTCTATTTGCGACCTGGCGCGCAAACCCCATCTCATGGGTGACAACGACCATAGTCATGCCGGCGCGCGCTAAATCGTGCATCACCGCGAGCACCTCGCCGACCAACTCCGGATCGAGTGCTGATGTCGCTTCGTCAAATAGCATGAGCTCAGGCTCCATCGCCAGTGCGCGCGCTATCGCCACACGTTGCTGCTGGCCGCCCGACAGCTTAGCCGGATACATATTTGCTTTATCACTCAATCCCACGCGCGCCAGTAGTTGCTCACCGGCGGCCAGAGCGTCACGCCTTTTAAGCCCACGCACCCACATAGGGGCTGCAATCACATTCTCAATGGCGGTGAGGTGCGGAAAGAGATTAAAGCGCTGAAACACCATCCCTATCCGCGCCCGCTGCCGATTGATCTCACGCTCGGGCAGTGATTTAAAGCCGCCAGTAGTCGCCTCACCAAAAGCAGGCTGGCCACGAAAGAGGATACGGCCACTCGTTGGAGTCTCTAGGGCATTCAGGCAGCGCAGCAGCGTCGACTTGCCGCTCCCGCTGGGGCCAATGACTGCGACAACCTCGCGCTCACGAATACTGAGATCGATGCCACGCAAAATCAGCGCCTCACCAAACTTTTTGGTGAGTGCCTCAACGCGAAGGAGCTCAGCACCTGTTTGAATCGAGCTCATGCACCCCTCGCAGCTAAACGACGTTCCAACCGACTTGCTAGCGTCGACAGAGACAAGACTATGAGTAAGTATCCTAGGGCAGCCCAACCGTAGACTTCCCAGGGGCGTAGATATTTCGCGCCTAATCGTTGAGTGACGTATAGCATCTCACTCAAGGCAACCACCGACACGAGTGACGTATCCTTCGCTAAAGACGCCAACTCGTTCACGACCGGTGGAATCATCCGGCGACCAGCCTGAGGCAAGATGACGCGAGCCATCGCCAAAGAGTGACTCATGCCTAGAGCCCGCGCAGCCTCCATCTGGCCACGATCGATCGATTGGATACCAGCACGAAAGATCTCTGCCAAATATGCACCGGCATTGAGTGACAGCGCCAAAATTCCAGCTGGCATGGCATCGAGCCTGATATCTACCAGCGGCGGCAAGGCGAAATATATAAACAAAATCTGCAAGAGCAGTGGCGTACCGCGAAAGAGGGCTACATAAATCATGACTGGCCAGCGCAAAAATGGCCAATTTGACAGTCGAGCCAGCGCGAGCAGCAAACCTAGCGTTAATCCTATGACACCAGATGCCAACGTCAATTCGACGGTGAGCAGCATCCCCTCGCCCAGACGAGGAAGGACCTCGTGCAGGGAAAATTGCCAAAATGTATCCACCTCACCCATGTTCAGCTTCCTAATTCAGCGCCGAACCATTTCAGCTGTAAGCGCTTCATGGTCCCATCGCGCCGCAGTTCTGCGATCAAGCGTTTAAATTCCGCACTCAGGTCGGCACTGTCCTTACGCATGGCAATCCCGATAGGCTCAGGTGCGAGTGCCCTACCCGAAATGGCCAGATTCTTTGGATCTTGTTTGACGAAATAACGCCCCACTGGCTCATCAATCACAATGACGTCCGCCTGACGGGCCCGCAGTGCCGCGAACGCGTCGGTAGCCATTTTAAAGCCTTTGATACCACTGATGGCGATACCTTGACGCTTGGCTTTTTCGCTGTATTCAGCGGATGTGGTGTCAACTTGCACAGCCACTGTCTTACCCGCCAGCTCTTGCTCTTTGGTCACTGGCTTGCCTATGGGCGATACGAATACTTGAGAGACTTGTAGATACTCGACTATGTCCAGCTGCTTGATGCGATCCGGCGTGATGTTCATCGCAGAGCAAATAATGTCGTAACGCTTCGATAGCAGCCCAGCAATGATCCCGTCCCAGCTCATGACGACAAACTCAGCCTTGACCCCTAGGCGCTGCGCCAGCTCACGGGCCAAATCAACGTCAAAACCTTCGGGCTTGCCGCTGCTATCTTCAGTAGCCATTGGTGGATAAGTAATATCGAGGGCCACAATAAGCTTACCGGCCTTCTTGATCGCATCGAGTGTTGGCGTCGCGGCCCAAGCAGAAGTGGACCAGGATAACACCAAAAAAACCAATGATACCAATACTCTACGCATGGTAGATACCTTTCGTTACAGGTAGACCCAAGACTTCTCAGAGTAGCAAAATTGGTCGAGGGAGGCAGCTGGTTTTAGCCGACCGCTTCCCCCACCACTATCGCCCGGTTGCTATGAAGGCCATTGGGTCAGTCTATCAAGCTATGCGCACTGGCTAAAATCCTAAGTGCTGCCCGCGACTGATACAAGTTAAGGCTAGTTTGGCGTGTAAATCACCACGAGTTCCTGACCGGCCTTAGGCGCCTGATCCGGACTGATACTGACCGTCCGAGTCTTGGCATCGTAGAGGTAGCTTTCTGCAGCAATCTCAGTGCCGGCAATGCTGACCTTCAGCCCTCTGGCCGCATTGGCAGCGCTGGACAGGGGGAAGTCCCTGCGCAACGTATCCGTCGCGATCTTTTGCGCGAGAACGCCGAGCAGCTGCGACCAATTGTTACTACACAGATCGAGAATGATGCCGCGAGTAGTGGGGGCTACCGCCAATGTTTGGTACTCCGTACCAACGGCGGCAATGTTGCAGCCGGCTTGGACTGCTCCGTCCTTTAATCCTATGATGCTACTAACGGATGTCTTACCGGTAAGTTTAGGCGTGGAGGCTACCAGGCCGATGAAATCATTGGCGACCACGCGGCGGGCATTGTCATCACTAATGATAACGAACTGTTTTTGTGACTGGTCGCGCAGGGGCCGCGAAGAACCGCCAGCACCGGTAACAAAGTCGCGCAGTTTCATCAGCGCATCGTTGCTACTGACCTTGGTCGGCACAACCTCAACCTTACTATCGTTGTTGCTGGTCAGGTTAAACGGACGCGCCAAAATCCAGGCCATGTAATCAACGTTGCCAGCGGTCTTGGCGATTTGCGCTAAAAACCCGTTAAGATTTTGCTCCAGGGCGGCCCTTTCTTCATTCATGCTGCCACTGGTATCGAGTGCGATGACGATATCGACTGGGCTAACTTTAGTCTGCGCCTCACCAACAAAGGTCAATTTGACGCGACCATCCGGTAGAATGTCTTCCAACACGCCGCCGGATGCGTCACCGCCAGCAGTGTTGCGGCCAGTCCCTCCTCCAGCGTCGTTTCTGCTGGAGTTGGCTCCGGAATTTTTGTCTTTGTCTTTGCCTTTAGTGGCGCCATTGGCACCAGCCAAATTGGTGTTTTGGGCACAACCTAAGGCGATCGCTGCAGTAACCACTGCCAACGACCCAATCCTGCGAGCTGAGTAGACCATGCAGCCTCCGATGGATAGGCCATCGGCAAAAACTTTGAAACACTTTAGTAAAATGTGACTATTTTTGTCGTTTTCGCGAGTCAAAACAAAGTTTAGTCGGTCGAGCCTTGCGGCAGACCGGAGCCTGCAATGTAGAGGTAGGGCTTTCAACGCCTAAACTAAAGTGCTGACGTTTTTAAGAACCCGCCTCACACTGTAAGCACCAATAGTTACGCGTACCGAAGCAGGCAGAGTTCTACGAGACTCAGCAGAGATCACTGCTTTCATTTCAATGCGACGGCAACTGCTGCCGATAAGACGATAGCTCTGTTTTAGTCGCATCATCAGCAGCGCGCGCTACCAGGTCATCTAGCACGGCACTACTCCGCGCAGGGTCAGTCGCGCTGCCCCTGATTAACGCTTGAGCCAAAGCGATGCTGTCGGCAGAAGGTAGTGATTTGGCGGCCAGCGCAGCTGCCGCCTGATACCACTGAGAGTCCGGTTGTCTCGCCGCTAAGGCACGCATGATGCCACTGCGCACTGCGGCTCCCGTGATACCGGGATACTGATCGTAGGACCGCACCAACAGATCGGGTACCGATGGATCAGGAGAAAAGCGCATCGCAAAGTATGCCTCTGCTTGCAAGCGAGCCGGCGCATCTGCCGGTAGCATCTTCAGCGCTGCTAGATCTTTCGGCCCAAGGTTACCAAGGGCAGCCAATGCATCGTAGCGTTCCGCATCTGTGGAAGCTGCCTTCAACCACTGACTAAAACGGTACTCCAATGATTCGGCACGTTTTTGATCGTCAGTGTCACTTGATTGACGCAAACGGCTGCCCATAATTCCTGTCGCTAACTTCGCCCTCTGTACGACTGACAGATCGCTTCCATGCTCGGCTAAAGCGACCAACGCAGCAGTAGCTGCTGGCGTCGGATGCTCGACAAAGCCAAGAGTGGTGACTATGCGTGCAGCGAAATCAGGACTACCTGCATAATCGCGCACCATTGCAGCCAATGCATCCTGCGCCTCTGCCGATCCAACCGCACCCAATGCTTTCACAAACCCGCGCAGTCGAGGGTCGTCGGTCGGCAGCTCCTGTAGCGTTTGCCTGATATTTGGAATGCTCTCCGGATGCAGAGCGAGCCATGATTTTAGCTGTAAATACTGCTCCTGCGATAACTGATCGCTCCCACCATGCTGCCGCAGGAGCGCTAGTAGTTGGGATTCATCCAGATTGCCAACGACAGCACTATCAATTGCATCCGAGTCGCCCTTGGTCGCCATCACGGCAGCGTGACGGGCTAAGTGCTGAACGGCCAACGCCTTAGTCTCGGCCACGTTGCGGCGTTCCTGCCCAAGCCAACGCAAAGACAAGTCTGTACCTACGACAAGTTTTTGATTGGCACCCGACAAGAGCTCCCGCGCATTCAATCGCAAGCTAGCTAGCCCCTGACATCCTGGGCGCAGTTGCCCCTCTTGACTGCCTTGCAACTGGCGACCTGAGACTGAGTTACCGCCTGCCCAAGTTTTGGTAAACGCAAGTGGCTCGATTGAATTCGGTGTGCAAGCTGCGGCAAGCTGATAGGTAGCATCAACTGGCAGTCCACCTTGATGTTCAACTTGGGCGAATGACAACCCCATCGCTTTTGCTGGCAGACGAACCGCCACCCGCTCGCTGAATGCCAGCCAAAAAAGTGCGATATTTGGAGCCAAAGTCACGCGCGGCAAATCCAAAGCCATGGCAGCTTCGACCGGAGCTAGCGCCATGTCAAAACCTCGCGGACTCACTGTCACTAAGGCCCCATCTGCCAGCGCAGGCAGCATTGCATCGAGCCACGGGGCAGGCTGATGCTCCGCCCTTACGTCAGGACTAAAGCTTACCCAAGCGATGGACTCAGCTGCGTTACCGATTCGGCCTATCGACGCAATGGTAACTTCACCCTGCAGTCGGAAATCATTAGCGCCAATTCGACCGCGGTAATCCAGCGAGTACTTGATACTTTCGCCAGGCTCAAGGCGCCATGTCGGCGCGATTAACTCTGTCCGAGCTGCGGACGAATCAATGGCGAGTGGGGCATTCTGGGGCAAGGACTGCGCAGCAGTATCATCACTGCGCTCACCGTTACTCAACCATACTGCACCACTCACGGTCGCTGCTGTAATTACGCAGGCAGCCGAGATCACTCGCCAGTTCATACCGCACCCACTTACTTAACTACTTAACAGCTTACTTGCCGGCGACTTTCTTGGCTGCAGTCGCAGGAAGATCCGCAATCTTGCCACTTTGTGCATACATTTCGCCGTTGGCACTGTAGCCGTTCCATTGAGCAAGTACTTTTTCAAAGTCTTGACCACCGCGCTCACTGCTCTTAGCCAAGCGCGCCGTCACAGACCCTTCGAGCGCTTTAGATTTAACAGCGCCAGAGACATCAAACGTAATCGTCGGCTGTTCGGCACTGGGAGAGAAACGCACGCCAAATTTGTTGGCTAGAGCGCCATCAACGAGCAATAGTTCACCACGCGCAGAGCCGTAGATCACTTGTAAATCGATACTGGATTGGACGTAGCCGTTAGCCAGTGCTCGCGGCGTTGCCGTTAGCTCAGCACCGAAATTGCGCATGCCAGCATCGACTATTAGCTCGCCTTTGCCCTGAATCCCGTAACGAATCGGCAGCGGCAATGGCCCGATCTGGATCAAAGTGGTCTGCGACAGATCGATATCGTGGTCCGGTTTAAAAGTATGCTTATAGACGCTACCTAGGTCGACATCTTGATGGGCAATTTCGTAGCCCATGACCAGTGCATTCGCGATTAAGTGCGAATTATTTAAACCGTTATCTGCACTGACGCGGCCTTCGATCAACTGAGCCTTAGCACCGAAGAATCCAGCCTCAATGCCACCGGTTGCTTCGGCGAAGAAGGTATTACAGTCATAGCGAAGCGTGACCAGATTGTTCAAACTGACTTTGCCGGCTTTATCAACAATGGGCTTGCTGTAAGGAATCGTTTTCTCGTAGGAGTTCTCACACCCGTCAGCAAGCGCAAAACCCTGCCACAATAAACCCATAGCAAACCCACAGATTTTCAACGGACGCAGCATAACGGCCCTCCCCTTGTTAGTGATAGCTTCACTCAACACCTGTATCCCGAAATTTTCTATTCTTAATTTTCAAAGAACAAGCTATTGCCAAAATCAGGACAAAGCTAGCCAAAATCGTTGCTTGTTTTGCTTTAATTTCAGTTTGTCAAAAGTGTGAAATGCCACCCTCGATGATTCAGAGGGAATGACTTGAGCCACTAGACGGCCCTGGGCCGAGTTTATTTTCGCTTAAACTTCGGTGCCTTATATGCAATCTCGCTGGATCAACTCAGAACAACACTAAAGTTTTTTACAAGAAAAGCCGATATCGATAGCGTTCATAAGGGTTAAAAACGAGGTCATTCATGATTTCCAAGAAAGTCTGCGGCATTTTTCTCGCTTCCTCGGTGGCAGTAAGCATGCTCCTCACTAGCTGCAGTCAACCTGGGAACAAACGATCCGGCGCTTCTGCCTCGGCTGACGAGGATGGGACTGGGGAAGACGACGCCAAACCAAAGCCAAAGCCAAAGACACCGGCCCCGAAGACACCACAAGTGACAATAAATGGGGATTGCACCACTGCAACCACCTCACCTGCAGGAGTTCCAGCTCCAAGCCCTGATTCAGGGACCGCGGCCCCAGGGACAGCTAACCTGAAACTAGCACTAGTCGACGGCGCGGGAACCACCGGCGCGGACTCACAACTTGGTGCCCCTCCCGTCGTGGCTGCTGCTCCGGCACAAGACAGTAACTGCGTACCAAACAACACTCCCTCTACGCCAACAACAGCAGGCCAACCGCCCGCTGCAAATACACCGCCGGTGGCACCACCACCAGCCGTAGTTCCACCGGCCGTGGTACCCCCAGCCATAAATCCGCTGACAAATGTCGGGGGCAAGACTCTAGAACAGTGCCAAGCCGAGAGAAAGTCATGGTTGCCTGGTATCGGCGGCCCCTCCACCTGTGGCGATCCTCTCGTTAATTGGTGCTGTTCGCGCGCGGACGTAGTCAAGCAGTTCCCAACGCTGGGAACTAAGCTAGACGCAGCAATTACAGCCATCGAGGCACGAGGCCTGAAACTATATCACTGTTCGATTGCTGCAGGAAAATACACGCTATTATTCTTGAAATCCGACACCTCGGGACTTAGAACTGAATCGATCTCCGTAACGGGCACTACCGAAAAAACTCCTAATGCTCCGGCATGCCCGCTGCCGACTTCCGCTGCGCTAGGATTCTAAGAGCGAATGTGCGCACACTATAATTTTGTGAGATAACTTTGGCATGGGCAAACCACACCGGAGGTCTCACTGTGACAGTTGATTTTTGCCGCCTACTGATTCTGCGCTCAGCCATGTTGGTAGTTTGTAGCGCTAACTTGGTAGTCAGTTGCCAAGCCTTAAAGCGGCAACAAAGTGAGGTAAAAATTGCAGGCGGCACTCCAGTCGAAGATGGACGTTACCCCGAGGTCATTCAATTTCATTCTGAGAATGGCGTCCTCTTTGAAGAGCAGTGCACGGGCGTCTTCATCGACACACAGGTCATCCTTACCGCCGGGCACTGCGTCTGGAAACAGGCAGATGCGCAGCTCGCCCTCAAGCCAACCAGTTACGATCCGGGAGACTTTGAAGAATTACCGCGCAAGCATATTCCCAATCCTTACGCCGACGATATTGCGGAGCTTGAAAAGAATCCCGGTACACAAAAAGTGAGCTTTGCTCTTACGGGTGAACAAGGACTACCCCACAACTCACATTGCTTTTTGGTCACGCCAGGCTGGGCATTAGGCTCCGGGGGACCAGGATCGCGCCATGATCTCGCCATGATTTTCTTGGATCCTAAAGACCAGTCAAAATCTGTCGCATCAAGACTCACTCAACCAGCCGTGGCTGGGATGAAGGTGACTTACGTTGGCTACGGATGGAAGGAAAAGTTTGGTGTCGATCACGGCATCAAAAGGGAGGGACTTAATCAAATCGGCGAAGTCACCAAAGATGGCGTCATCGAGACCTACGGAGGTTCTACCGGCAGGCCAATGGTCCGCGAAGGAGACTCTGGAGGCCCCCTATATATCGACAATAAGCTAGCTGGAATCGCCTCTGCATTGCAGTACGGGGTAAAAAAGTCAGTATGTGACGGGACGACGTGTGAGGACAAAGTCGTGGACGTCGGCTTCCATGTTGATCTAACTGAGCAGCGTACTATTAGTTTTATCGATAGGGGACTTCAGGCTCTCAAAAGTGGGGGAATCGATCCCGCCGCCGGTAAAGGCTGCGCGCCTCGTAACAAGTCGGAGTTCATCCGCGCACTTCAGAGTAAAAGTTACCTGGGTGGCTCGTGATCGACTGCGCGATTTTTTCACATTAGGACTTTTGAGCAAGAAATTGTACTACCGCACTGCGGCCACGATGCCCTTCACCCTCTTGAATGTCGCGCTCTAGCTCGGCTGCGGAAGTGATCTGCAGCTCGGCTAAGTTATTTTGTAGCTCTTGCAAGTTAGGGAGCATGTCTGGATCCGATGGCCCGCCAGTTTTAAAATTAAGCTGTTTAGGAGTATACGCTTCTAACAGGAATATCCCCTTGCTCTTCAAGGCCTGGACGCAGCGCGCATAAAGCGCTGGACGATCATGTGAGGCGAGGTGAAACCAAATCGAGACAATTCCGTCCCAGGCATTTGAGCCGAAATCAAATTGGTTAATATCGGTACACACAGTATCGACCGCAACTCCCTCCCGTGTAGCCCAACTAGCCAGTTTTTTTAGGCCGACTTCAGACCAATCCACCGCAGTAACCTTAAATCCATGCTTGGCAAGAAACATAGCATTACGACCTTCACCTTCCGCGAGCGTAAGAACTCTCCCACCAACGGGAAATTTGCCGACATTTAATCGCAGAAAATCATTAGGTTCGGTGCCGTAAAAAAAATTCTTTGCCGAATATCTCTTGTCCCACATGTTGCTCATCGATGGTCCTCGACTGGTGACTTGCAGATGTAAAAAGCGACCAGGAGATACTGGTCGCTTTTTTATTAGCAATTCAATTTAACTATGGATTAGGCCGCTGGCGGAACAAAACGAATTTCAAGATAAAGCGGCACAGACTGCAAAGCGGCCGTAGTATGGAACTCTTGAACCTGCCCACCCACGATACGCACCTGCAAAGTCGACGATGCGTTTACGTTAGTGAAACTACCGACACCGGTTTGGACCGATCCACTGATACCAACAACGCTGTTCTTGATGTCATCAAAAGATCCGACCGTGTTCCACGTATTTACAGCAACACCTAGTTTTAAGATTCCGAGCACCGTAGTCACGACTGGCTGTCCACCGATCGTTGGGGTTGGTGCATACGCAGCGCCATTAACCACCAGAAGGGTGCCCCGTGTACACAAAGGCAGTGTTTTACCACTGACGCATGCCGGGATCGTTCCAGTCAAGTCACCAAAAGTGTGCTTATGGACAGCATCAGCTTTGTTTTGCATCTGCACATCGAGAGCTATCATGCTGCCGTCGAAATAGGCCTTATTATAGAAGCTCTCCGTCAGTGCAGGTGTCCGCAGGGAGATCACATTATTCTGACTAGAGAAGAAAATGTCTTTGGAACCAGGCTCACCGGTCGGACCGATTGGGCCAATTGTACCTGTTGCTCCAGCAGGACCCGTGTCGCCTTTAGGGCCAACGGGACCGACTAAACCGACTGGACCGATATCGCCTTTGGCTCCTTTATCACCTTGCGGACCAATCGGACCGACTAAACCAATGGGACCGATATCGCCTTTGGCACCTTTAGGGCCAGAGGGGCCGACTGGGCCTTCGTCACCCTTAGCTCCTTGATCGCCTTGCGGACCAACGGGGCCGGCAACACCAATAGGACCGATATCGCCTTTGTCGCCTTTAGGACCACCGGGACCGACTAAACCGACTGGACCGACATCACCTTTAGGACCAACGGGACCTGCGTCGCCCTTGGCACCTTTATCCCCTTGCGGACCAATAGGGCCTACTAGACCAACAGGACCGACTGGGCCCACACTGCCAGTGTCACCTTTGTCGCCTTTATTACCGGCTGGACCTGCGTCGCCCTTAGCTCCTTTATCGCCCTGCGGACCAATGGGGCCTGCGACACCTACAGGACCGACTGGGCCTACGCTGCCAGTGTCACCTTTATTACCGGCGGGGCCAGCTAAACCGACAGGACCGCTATCGCCTTTGTCGCCTTTAGCACCGGCGGGGCCAAGCTCACCTTGATCACCTTTAACACCGGCGGGACCAACGTCACCTTTTGCACCTTTGTCACCTTGCGGACCAACGGGGCCGGCAACGCCTACTGGACCGACTGGGCCTACGCTGCCAGTGTCACCTTTAGCACCGGCGGGACCAGCCAAACCGACAGGACCGATATCACCTTTAGGACCGGCTGGGCCAAGCTCACCCTGATCGCCTTTAGCCCCAACTGGACCAACGTCACCCTTGGCACCTTTATCACCTTGCGGACCAACGGGGCCTACACTTCCAGTTTCACCCTGATCGCCTGTAGCACCGACTGGACCAACGTCACCCTTGGCTCCTTTATCACCTTGCGGACCAACGGGGCCTGCAACACCAACAGGACCGACTGGGCCTACACTTCCTGTTTCACCTTTAGCACCGGCTGGACCAACGTCACCCTTGGCTCCTTTATCACCTTGCGGACCAACGGGGCCTGCAACACCAACAGGGCCTACACTTCCTATTTCACCTTTGTCACCTTTAGCACCGGCGGAACCAAGCTCTCCTTGATCACCTTTAGCACCGGTAGCACCGACGTCGCCTTTTGGACCAGCGGGACCAGCTAGACCAGCGGGACCGATATCGCCTTTGTCACCTTTAGCACCAACTGGACCAACGTCACCCTTGGCTCCTTTATCACCTTGCGGACCAACGGGGCCTGCAACACCAACAGGACCGACTGGGCCTACACTTCCT